>MTKY01050699.1_pt1 | contig 27503 bp, 28 predicted proteins | sample 1042731 | NCBI WGS metagenome assembly MTKY01 (sample SAMN06212206, study PRJNA360538) | anaerobic digester metagenome | biome: Wastewater treatment plant; material: sludge; isolation source: anaerobic digester fed with sludge from wastewater treatment plant | place: Denmark: WWTP Soeholt ...
TCGAGACCGAGCGTCCGGCAGCCACCGCCTCGCGCATCGCCAATCGGGTCCAGTCGTTGATCGTCACATGGACGTGTCGAGCGACGGCCAGCAGCGGCCGGTGACAGCCCGCGTCAGCGTCGTGCAACCGCTGACCACGCCCGTCATGGAAGGACATCCGGGAGCCGTCATCCGCAACGAGGTTGACACTGCGCTTGGTCCCCTCCGAGACGACAATCCCGGTGAACGGCAGACCGGCGGCGACGAACCGCTCCCGGACGACCATTGCCTCGAGATCGTCGCCCACGAGGTCGAGCAGGTGGGTCTGCACCCCGAGCGCGTGCAGACCGAGCGCCCACCCGCTGCCGGAGTGACCGGCATACCGGAGCATCGGGGAGACATGCACGGTGTCCGCGAGCGGGACGGGCAGCGCCGGGACCCGCACGATCGTGTCGACGCCGACCCCGCCGAGGACAAGGACCTCCGGTCCGCCAGTGGTCACCGCACTCCCCCGTATGCCGTGCGCGGCCTCAGCCGCGCACCTCGCGGCATACCTCGGCAAGGGCTTGCCCGACGGCGACCTCGCGGCGCTCCCCAGAGCGGCGGTCCTTGATCTCGACCTTGCCGTCGGCCAGACCGCGTCCGACGACGACGATCGTCGGGACGCCGATGAGCTCGGAGTCCTTGAACTTCACACCAGGCGACACGCCACGTCGGTCGTCGTAGACAACGTCAAGGCCTTCGTCCGCCAACTCGCGTGCGAGCGTCTCGGCCGCGACGAAGACTTCCTCGTCCTTGCCGGTCGCCACGATGTGGACGTCGGCGGGCGAGATCTCCCGCGGCCAGCACAGCCCGAACTCGTCGTGGTTGCCCTCGGCGACGCAGGCGACGGCCCGCGAGACCCCGACCCCGTAGGAGCCCATAACGACGGTGACGAGCTTGCCCGACTCGTCGAGCACCTTGAGGTCCAGCGCCTGGGCGTATTTCGTGCCGAGCTGGAAGATGTGGCCCATCTCGATGCCGCGCGCAGCCTGCAGGCCCTCGCCCTGGCCGCACGACGGACAGGGGTCGCCGACCTTGACCTCGGCGGCTTCGATCGTCCCGTCGGAGCTGAAGTCGCGCCCGGCGACCAGACCCAGGACGTGCTTGCCGTTGAGGTTGGCCCCGGTCACCCACGCGGTGCCCTCGGACACCCGCGGGTCGGTGAGATAGCGGATCCCCGTCGCGGACGCCCGCTCCGGGTCGGCGCCCAGCGCTTGCGGACCGATGTAGCCCCGCACCAACCCCGGGTATGCCGCGAACTCACTATCCGTGAACGGCACGGCCACCGCGGGCTCGACCTGGGCGGCCAAGCGCTTCTCGTCGACCTCCCGGTCACCGGGGACGCCGACGACGAGCGGCTCGCGTCGGCCGTCGGGGTAGGACAGCATGAGGACGACGTTCTTGAGCGTGTCACCGGCCGCCCACGGACGGTCCGCGCGCGGGTGCGCCGAGTTGAGGAAGTCGACGAGGCTCTCGATGGTCGGCGTGCCCGGCGTGTCGATGACCTGGGCGGGCGGCATACCGGCGAGCACGTCCGCGGCGACGGGAGCCAGCGCGGGCACGCGGACGGCCTCGACGTTCGCGGCATACCCGCAGTCCTCGCACCGGACGTAGGTGTCCTCGCCGTTCTCCGCGGTCGCGAGGAACTCCTCGCTCTTGGAGCCGCCCATGGCGCCGGCCATCGCCTGGACGATGACGTAGTGGAAGCCGAGCCGGTCGAAGATCTTGATGTAGGCGTCGCGGTGGGCGTCGTAGGACTTGGCCAGGCCAGCCTCGTCGACGTCGAAGGAATAGGAGTCCTTCATGACGAACTCGCGCCCGCGCAGCAGGCCGGCGCGCGGGCGGGCCTCGTCGCGGTACTTCGTCTGGATCTGGTAGAGGCTGATCGGCAGGTCCTTGTAGGAGCTGAACATGTCCTTGACCGCGAGGGTGAACAGCTCCTCGTGGGTCGGCCCGAGCAGGTAGTCCCCGTCCTTGCGGTCCTTGAGTCGGAAGATGTTGTCGCCGTACTCGACCCAGCGGCCGGTCGCCTCGAACGGCTCACGGGGCAGCAGCGCGGGGAAGAGCAGCTCCTGGCTGATCTGGTCCATCTCCTCGCGGACGATCCGCTCGACGTTGCGCAGCACGCGCAGGCCCAGGGGCAGCCAGGTGTAGATGCCCGGGCTCACCCGGCGGATGTAGCCCGCGCGCACGAGCAGGCGGTGGCTGGGCACCTCGGCGTCGGCCGGGTCCTCCCGGAGGGTGCGGAGGAACAGGCTGGACATGCGCAGGACGGTCACGGGCGGTCTCCTTCAGGGGGTGCCTGGGAAGGATATCGGCCTGTATGCCGCCCGCTCACCGCCGTTTCCGGCAGGGCTCCATCGGGCTGACCGATGGGCGGTTGGCAGCGGTCGGTCAGCCGAGTAGGGGCACGTCTAGGTCGAAGGCCAACACGATGGCCCGCGCGAGCAGCGCCTCTTGTTCGTCGGTGAGGAAGCCGATCGTCTGGCCGAGCAGAGCCGTGGGAATCGTCACGATGTTGTCGATCGACGCGACGCTCGGGTGATCGAGGCCGTTCTCCGGCCCGAGCGGGACCTCACTGGACAAGCCTTTGATCGTCGACGTGATGGGGGCAACGGTCACCTTGGTCATGGCCGGCCGAGCAAGGGGGCGCGTCAGCACCAGAACCGGCCGCGCCTTGTCCAGGTGCGCCAGGCAGATCTCGCGCACCCGTCAGCCCTCGGCAACCGCGCGGATGGCACTCCAGGCGACCAGATCGTCCAAGTCGTCAGCGGCTCCCGCCGACCGAAGGATGGCCACATCGCCCTCGGCGCGCTGGCGGCGCATCTCCCGCTCCACCGCGCGGGCCACCAGGGCGGCCCGGCTGGGCGCGACCCCGGACTTCACCGACGCGTCCAAGAACGCGACCAGATCTTCGGGGAGCCGTACAGCGATCTGGGTGCTCATCCCACAACCATACCAAGGTGAATCCCATAACGGGATGTGTCCGCGATGCGCATGGGTGCTTCCCGCTCATCTCCCGGCGGGCCGAAACGATTGTGCGGCTTGATCCCCCTGACAGGGCGACCCAGCCACACAATGTGCTCCGCACAGGATCAGCCCGCCTTCGCGCCGACGTGGATGGCGAGGGCGTCGAGGTTGGCGACATCGGCGGTGAACCAGCCGTCCGCCTTCACGGTGACGCTCGGGCCGGTGCACTTGCCGTCAACCACGGCGCCGTGGACGACGTCGCAATAGGTGCCGGGCGGCATACGGGATTGGAAGGAGCGACCCGCCAGCGGTGAGGTGGCGTTGTTGACGACGACATAGCCGCGGTCGCCTCGCGCGAAGGCGACCGAGTTGCCGCTCGGGTCCTCCCACCACAGCTCCACGCCGGTGCCTTTGACCACGTTGTGGAAGCCCACCATGCCCTCGGTCGACTGCCAGCGGTGCTCGCATTCCCATCCGTCCGAGCCGCAGGCGGTGTCCTTGGTCGTCCCGCTCTGGTCGGTCGATGCCGGCCCGGCATCGGGGTCGGTGAACGAGTAGGACGACATCACCGTCGGCTCGCCGTAGGGCCAGGCGAGCATGAAGACGTTGGCCACCGCATAGAGCCGCGGCTGTTTGTGGGTGAGCACCTGGGCACCCCCGTGCCGTTGGGTGTCGTGGTTGTCGAGGAAGACCCGCGCGACCGTGCCGTCCACTCCCCCAGCGAGATTGCGCAGCGTCGCGATCTTGCCCCACTGGAACGCCGACCCGACCTCGTCGCCATAGCTGAACACGAGCACCTTGCCCGACCCCGTGTATTCGGTCATCGAGATCGGCTCACCGCCCTTGTCGATCACCTCGTAGTAGCGCTCGACGGGCTTGCTGAGCCGCCCCATGATCGCGGCCACGTCGTCGGCCGACATGTGCTTCACCGCGTCGACGCGGAAGCCGTCCACTCCCAGCGCGATGAGGTCGTTGAGGTATGCCGCGATCCTCCCCCGCACGTAGTCCGAGCCGGTGTCCAGGTCGGCGAGGTTGACCAGCTCGCAGGTCTGCACCTGGGCCCGGTTCTGGTAGTCGGCGATGTCGTCGTTGGCGGCGATCCCGCAGTGGTGGAAGTCCTGGGTCTGATAGATCCCCGGGTAGTCGTAGTGGGTCCACGCCGACCCCGCCCAACCCACGCCCGAGTCGCCGCCTGCCATGTGGTTGATCACCGCGTCGGCGTAGATCTTCACCCCCACCGCGTGGCAGGCCTGGACCATCGCTGCGTATGCCGCCCGGTCACCTCGGCGGCTGGCGATCTGATAGCTGACCGGCTGGTAGTCCACCCACCACGGGTTGTTGACGACCTGGGCATGCTCCTGCGCGGGCGAGACCTGCACGCCGGCATACCCGACCTTGGCCAGCCGCGGACACTCGGCGGCGACCGACTTCCAGTTCCACTGGAAGAGGTTGACGACCGTGTCCCGTTCGAGCTCCGTCCGGGTCGTCGCGCCGGTGCCGCCAGCGCCGGTGCCGACCGTGCACCCGGCCACCAGTGCGAGAGCCGCGGCGGCGAGGGCGCCGAGGCGGGCGGCATACCGGCTGACGGGGGCGGGAGAGCGCATGCTGGCAGGTTACCTTTGGCGGGTGACCTCCGCCTGGCGCCCCTACGACCGCTCGCCCAACACCGTGGTCGGGGATCTGCGGGTGTATGCCGCAGTCCCCGGCCCCGTGCCCGGGCGCACCCGGGAGCTCTATGCCTGGCTGCCGCCGGGCTATGAGTCGGACGGCAGCCGACGCTATCCCGTGGTCTATCTGCAGGACGGGCACTCGCTCTTCGACCGGTATCTCAAGGCCGAGACCGACGATCCGTCGATGCACATCGAGCCAGGTGAGTGGGAGGTCGACGAGACGATGACCGCCCTGCACGACGAAGGGCTGGACGCCATCGTCGTCGGCATCCCGAACGCCGGGGTTGACCGGGTGCTGGAGTACACGCCGTGGTGCGACGTCGAGCCGGACCTGGCGCGGGCGATCGGTGTGGAGGCAGCCGGCGAGCGGGGACGAGTGCCGGGTCAGGGGGCGGCATACGTCGACTGGCTGTGCGATGTCGTCAAGCCGCTGGTCGACGCGTCGTTCCGCACGCTGACCGGGCGCGAGCACACGACGGTCGGCGGGTCATCGCTGGGGGGGATCATCAGCCTGCTCGCTTACCGGCAGCGACCCGAGGTCTTTGGTGCGGCTGGAGTGTTCTCGCCGGCGTTCTGGGTGTTGGGCCCGGACAGCGTCGAGGCACTGGCGTCGGATCTGCCATCCGGGCGCGTCTATCTCGACATCGGCGGGCAGGAGTCACCGGAGGTGTCGGGCTTGCCGAGCCGGTATGAGCTCGATGCCCGACGGGCTGCGGACCTGCTGGATCGCCAACCGCAGGTTGACCTGAAGTTCGTCGTCGACCCTGAGGGTCGACACCACGAAACAGCCTGGGCGGCCAGGCTTCCCGAGGCGATGCGCTTCTTGCTGGGTCCTGGGCGCTGACGGGCGCCACCCCCGCGAGGTCGATGCGGGGCGCCGGGTTCGCCCGAGCGAGCGTTGCTGCTGTCGGCGGGTCATGCGCGGGCCTGACGGTGTGCGATCAGCGGTGCGATCACCCCTGCGAGCGCACGCTGTCACGCACGCACTCAAGCGGGCCCCGCTCAGAGCAGGATGGTCGCGAAGGTGCCGACCCGACGGAAGCCGATCGCCTCATACGTGGCGATCGCGGCGATGTTGAAGTCGTTGACATAGAGCGTGGCCTCGGAGGCGATGCCCTGCAGGATCGCCGACGTGACCGCTGCCATCAGCGGGGTGGCCAGACCCCGGCCCCGCAGGTGCGGCGCCAGCCAGACGCCCTGGATCTGCGCGGCGTCCACGCCAACAGAGCCGACGTCGGCCTTGAACAACACCCGGCCACCCTCCACCCAGACGAAGGTCCGACCGAGGCGAACCAGGCCCGCAACGACCGACCGGTAGTTGGTCGATGAGCCGATGAACGGCGGATAGCCGATCTCCTCGGTGAACATCGCGGCGGAGGCTGGCAGGACAAGGTCCACCTCGTCGACGCGTGCGGGGCGCACCCGTTCGTCAATCGTGAGCCCCCAGTCGCCCGGATCGACGGCGGTCGACATGAGCAGTTGCTCGCGGCGAATCGTCCGGGCGGGTCCCCACGTAGGGCCGAGGCGCTCCCAGAGGCCGGCGACCGGGTCAATCGGTCCGAAGATCGACGCGCATTGTCGACGCCAGCGCCGCACCTTGTGGGCGATAGCGTCGACAGCACCGCGGTCGCATTCGACCGGAACGAGGTTCGCCGAGGCCCAGGCCAGCGCGCGCAGCGAGCCATCCTCGCCAGGCACGCCAATCAGCGCGCCGGGCATCGAGTGCAGGGCGCCTTCCTCAATTCGACCGGCAACGAAGCAATTCGCGGCAGGGTCACGGGCACACAACGCCAACGCCTCATCACGGTCCGCAGGCGTCAAGGCCCGCGCTGAGGTGTGGGTGCGCAGCACGGCATACAGAGTGCCATGTCGACGACCACTTTGACCCGATCGAGATGATCCGCCGTCACCCCGCGTTGCCGGAATACCTCAAGACGGGCCGATGCGGGCGGGCCTTCAGCCGACCGTGACCGTCGGCGCGCCTGCCTCATCGCCGTCGACCTGCTGACCCATCTCCTCGGCCAGACGCATGGCCTCCTCGATGAGGGTCTCGACGATCTGGCTCTCAGGCACGGTCTTGATGACCTGTCCTTTGACGAAGATCTGGCCCTTGCCGTTGCCGGACGCGACTCCGAGGTCGGCCTCGCGCGCCTCGCCGGGCCCGTTGACGACACACCCCATGACGGCCACCCGCAGCGGCACCGTCAGCCCTTCGAGACCGGCGGTCACCTGGTCGGCCAACGTGTAGACGTCGACCTGCGCCCGCCCACACGACGGACAGGACACGATCTCGAGCTTGCGCGGCTTGAGACCCAGCGACTGCAGGATCTGGTTGCCGACCTTGACCTCCTCAACCGGAGGCGCCGACAGCGACACCCGGATCGTGTCGCCGATCCCGCGCGAGAGCAGCGCCCCGAAGGCCACGGCCGACTTGATCGTCCCCTGGAACGCCGGGCCGGCCTCGGTCACCCCGAGGTGCAACGGCCAGTCGCCGCGCTCGGCGAGCAACTCGTAGGCCTTGACCATGATCACCGGGTCGTTGTGCTTGACCGAGATCTTGAAGTCGTGGAAGTCGTGCTCCTCGAACAGGCTCGCCTCCCAGACGGCCGACTCGACGAGCGCCTCGGGCGTGGCCTTGCCGTACTTCTCCAGCAACCGCTTGTCCAGGCTCCCGGCGTTGACGCCGATCCGGATCGATACACCGGCGGCCTTGGCGCGCCTGGCGATCTCACCGACCTGGTCGTCGAACTGTCGGATGTTCCCGGGGTTGACCCGCACGGCCGCACATCCGGCGTCGATGGCGGCATACACATACTTGGGCTGGAAGTGGATGTCCGCGATGACCGGGATCTGGCTCTTGCGGGCGATGGCCGAGAGTGCGTCGGCGTCGTCCTGGCTCGGGCAAGCCACCCGGACGATGTCGCACCCGGCCGCCGTGAGCTCGGCGATCTGTTGCAAAGTCGCGTTGACGTCGGCCGTCAGCGTCGTGCACATCGACTGCACCGAGATCGGCGCATCACCTCCGACGGCCACCTTGCCGACCTGGATTGTGCGCGAGGGCCGCCGCGGGGCGATGACGGGCTGCGAGGGCACGGACGGCATACCGAGGGCGACGGACATGCGCCCATTCTCCCTCACCCGGCGACCCCTCAAACCGAGGGCGCTCCCGCCCCGCGGCGCAGGATCGCGACGATGAAGTCGGAGTCAGCGGCGTACGGGCGTAGGTCCCAGGTCGACAGCAACAGGTCCTCATCGAAGCCCGCCGCCTCGGCGTGCTCGCGGAAGGTGTCGACGGCATACCCCCGGTCGGTGCCGAAACCGACGATCGCGCGCCCTCCCGGGGCGAGGTGTTCCCAGAAGCGGCGCAGGATCTCGCCGCGCGAGGACGGTGCGGCGAAGGGGAGCACGTTCCCCGCGCACACGATGGCGTCGAACGGCTCCGGTATGCCGCGCGCCTCCAGATCGAGCGTCGAGAGGTCACCGACCAGCCAGGTCGGGCCGGGGTGGTCATGCTCGGCCGCCTCGATGAGCACTGGGTCGATGTCGATCCCGACGACCGCATGGCCGACCGTGTGCAGGTGGCCGCCGACCCGACCCGGCCCGCAGCCTGCGTCGAGCACTCGGGAGCGACGATCGAGCATCGCATCGACGGTGCGAGCCTCGCCGACGATGTCGACGCCGTCTGCGGCCAGACGGCGGAATCGCTTGACGTACCAGGCCGAGTGGCCGGGCTCGACCGCCAGCTTCTGCTCCCAGAGGGTGGGCTCCCGATCGGGTTCGGAGCTCATCGGACCTCGATCCCGTCGGCGCGCAGGGCGGCCTTGACGTCGGCAACCGTGAGCGCCCCGAAGTGGAAGACACTGGCCGCCAGGACCGCGTCGGCGCCGGCGCGAACGGCCGGCGCGAAATGCTCGGGCTTCCCAGCCCCACCGGATGCGATGACCGGGATGCTTACCTCGGCTCGCACCGCAGCGATGAGCTCGAGGTCGAACCCGTCCTTGGTGCCGTCGGCATCCATCGAGTTGAGCAGGATCTCCCCGGCGCCCAACTCGGCGGCGCGAGCGCACCAGGCAACGGCGTCCTGGTCGACCGGGACGCGACCCCCGTGGGTCGTCATGACGAAGCCACCCGCCAGGGAGCCGTCGGGGTTGCGGCGTCGGCGGACGTCGGCGGACAGGACGAGCACCTGAGAGCCGAACCGGTCGGCGATCTCGGCGATCAGCTCGGGACGGGTCAGCGCCGCCGTGTTGACCCCGACCTTGTCTGCTCCCTCGCGCAAGAGCCGATCGACGTCGGCCACGCTGCGGACTCCCCCGCCGACCGTGAGCGGGATGAAGACCTGCTCCGCGGTGCGGCGCACGACGTCGTAGGTCGTCGAGCGATCACCACTGCTCGCGGTGACGTCGAGAAAGGTCAGCTCGTCGATCCCTTGGGCGTCATAGCTGCGGGCCAACTCGACGGGGTCACCCGCGTCACGAAGGTTGGCGAAGTGCACGCCTTTGACGACCCGTCCGGCGTCGACATCGAGGCAGGCGATCACTCTCGTGGCAACGGTCACCCGCCCAATCTAGTTGGCCGCGAACCCTAGGCTGGCCCGGTGATCGTCCTGTTGCCCCCGTCGGAGACCAAGCACGAACCCAGCCGTGGGCGGCCGCTGGACCTGAGCACCCTGTCCTTCCCGGCGTTGGCGACCACCCGGCATACGGTGCTTGCGGCCCTGACCGCCGTCAGTGCCCGCCCAGACGCCGCAGCGATCCTCGGGGTCTCTGCTGGGTTGGCAGCGCAAGTGGTCCGCAACACCCGCCTCGTCAGCGCCCCGACGGCTCCAGCGGGGGCGATCTACACCGGCGTCCTCTATGACGCCCTCGACCTTGGCTCCCTCGACGCGGGCGCCCGCCGCCGGGCCGCCCGCCGTCTGCTCATCGTGTCGGCGCTGTTCGGCGCGGTGCGCATCGGTGACCGGATCCCGGCATACCGGCTCTCGATGGGCGTGGACCTGCCGGGTGTGGGGCGGCTGGCGCCCGCGTGGCGCGGTCCGCTGAGTGAGGTGCTCCCGGGCGAGGTCGGCCGCGGCCTCGTGCTCGACTGCCGATCCACCTCGTATGCCGCCGCGTGGACTCCCACGGGTCCGCTCGCGCAGCGTTGGGTGCACGTCCGCGTGCCGGGGGTCAGTCACCTGGCCAAACACACCCGCGGCCTGGTGGCGCGGGCAGTGTGTGAGAGCGCCCAGGATCCGCGGCATCCCGCCGACTTGGCGGCGATGCTGACGGCATCGGGCTTCCAGGTGGCGTTGAGTTCACCCGCGCGGGCGGGCCAGCCGTGGTTGCTCGATGTCAGCGCAGGTGGTCGGTCCGGTTGACCAGCGGCACGGACACGTTGCCGTCCGGCCACCGGCAGACGATGCTCACCGACGCCGGTTCGGTCTGCAGGGCCCAGAACCGCTCGGCCGGGATCTGCAGGCTCTGACTCAGGACCACGAGGATCGGCACCCGGCTGGTGACGACGACGACCGTCCCCGGGGCGGTGGCGATCTCCTCGAAAGCGCGGGTCACCCGTTCGGCCACCGCCACGCGGGACTCGCCTCCCGGCGGAGGGTATGCCGCGTCCATCCGCATCCGCGCCAGCTTGGCCGGGTGCCGCTCGTGGATCTGGGCCAGGGTCAGGCCATCCCACTCGCCGAACGACCGTTCGTCCCAGTCCGGCTGCAATTCGGGGGTCACGCCCAGCGCGGCGGCGACGGCTGCACCGGTCATCTGGGTCCGTCGCAGCGACGAGGTGATCACCCGGGCGGGTTGATCTCCCACCAGGTCAGGGATGATCCGGGCGACGGCGTCAGCTTGGCGCACCCCCTCGGCGTTGAGCTCGGGGTTGGCGCCACCGCGGCCGTCGAGGCGGCCCGAAACGGTGAAGTCGGTGACGCCATGGCGGATCAGGATGATCCGGGCCTCACCGACGAGGCTGGCCGAGGTCCCGGAATCCATCCGGGCGATGACCTGACGGTCTGTCGCCTCGACGGGCCTCGCCGTGAGATCCCTGGCATCGGGCTCGCGGTCGATGCTCTTGCCGTCCATCGCATGGTTGGACAGGGCATCGGCGGCCTTGTTCTGCTCGCGCGGGATCCACGTGTAGCGGACCCGGCCACCGCCGGCCAGGATCCGCCGGACCACGTTCTGGCACTCACCGGCCAGGCGCTTCATGTCTTCGTGCTTGATCTTCCAGCGCCCGGACATCTGCTCGACGACCAGTTTGGAGTCCATCCGGACCTCGACGTCGGGAGCCGGGTCGAGCCGAAGGGCACCCTCCAGGCCGGCGAGCAGACCGGCATACTCCGCGACATTGTTGCTCGCGAGGCCGAGCGGTTCGGCGCGTTCGAGCAGCACCGCGCCCGTCGCCGCGTCGCGGACCAGCGCCCCGAAGCCCGCCACCCCCGGGTTGCCCCGCGAGCCGCCGTCGGCTTCGACGATGAGTCGTCTGGGCACGCCTACAGCCCGGATTCGGGCGAGCGCACGAGAATCCGACGGCACTCCTCACAGCGGATGACCTCGTCGACCGGGGCCGCCTTGATGCGCGACAGATCGACCTGGTTGAGCTCCAATCGGCACCCGCCACAACGGCGTTGCTTCAGCTCGGCAGCGCCGATCCCGCCGGCTCCGGTCCGGATCTTGGCATAGAGAGCCAGCAGGTCCTCGCCCACCTCGGGGGCTACAACGTTGCGCCGGCCGCTCACCTCGGTCGCCTCGGCGTCGAATTCGGCGAACGCCGCGTCCCGCTCGGCGCGGACCGTCGTGAGGTCAGCCTCGAGCGCTGCCCTCTGCTTCTCCAACGCCGCGACGTCGGACTCGAGGGCCTCAGCCCGTTCCATGACCTCGAGCTCGATCTCCTCAAGATCGCCCTGGCGACGGGCCAACGAGACCAGTTCGTTCTGCAACGCCTGCAGGTCCTTGGGGGTCCCGGTGCCCGAGTCGAGCCGGGCTTGGTCACGGGCGGCGCGAGCGCGCACGAGTGCAACATCGGCCTCGGCCTTGTCAACCTCGCGCTGGACATCCGAGAGCGCGGTCCGGGCCAGGGCGAGGTCACGGTCGAGGGTCGCCTGCTGCTGCTCAAGCGCCGCCAGACGAGTCAGGGCGGGCAGGCTCCTGCGCGCGTGAGCGAGCTGGTCGAGCCGGGTGTCAAGCTGCTGGACCTCGATGAGCCGAGCCTGTTGCTGCGGTTGGGCTTTCAGGGGGCACCTCCATCGGCGTTCACACCGACGAGGAAGTCCCACGGGTCGGTGCGCAAGGTCGAGATCGACAACTCCACCGTAGTGCCCTGCTCGGCCAGCGCCTGCGCGAGCCGGTCGCGTGCCCCGGCCAGCCAGAGCCATTCTGTGGCGAAGTGCCCGGCGTCGACGAGATACGGGGGCCCACACGACGACTCCTCCCGGGCCTCCAAGGCCGGGTGGTGGCGCAAGTCGGCGGTGACGTAGACGTCGACGCCGCTGCGGCGAACGGCACCGAAGCGGTCGTCTCCTGAGCCACCGAGGACGGCAACGCGGAATACCGTCGCGTCGGGGTCACCCGAGACCCGGACGCCGACGTTGGTGGGTGGGAGCGCAGCGGCGAGCCGTTCGGCGAAGGCGCGCAGCGGCAGCGGCGCGGGCAACCGGCCCACGCGACCGACGGCTTGGCCCTCGTCGACATCGAGCGGCTCGGTGTCGGTGAGGCCGCACGCGGCGGCGAGCGCATCGCACACGCCCGGGTCCGCGACGTCGGCATTGGTGTGAGCGCACAGGATCGCCAGGTCGGCGACGACCGCCCGCGTCACCGCGCGACCCTTGGCCGTCGTCGTGGCGACCGAATGGATGCCGCGCAGCAACAGCGGGTGGTGGGTGACGAGCAGGTCGGCCCCGGCTGCGATGGCTTCATCGATGACCGCCAACGTCGGGTCGACGGCGAAGCGCACATGCTCGATCGGTTGATCGGGGTCCCCCGTCACCAAGCCGACACGGTCCCAGGACAGCGCCGACCCCGGCGGATAGAAGCCGTCAAGCAGCGCGACGATCTGGCCCAACGTCACTGTCATGTGGGCCCGGCCGGGCTCGAACCGACGACACCCGCGGTGTAAGCGCGGTGCTCTACCAACTGAGCTACAGGCCCCACGCCCACCCGCCCGCGTGCGCGTGGAGTGAGCGGCGCCCATTGTGTCAGGTGAAGGCCGTGGGACGTCGGGGTGCGACGGGGTGCGACGGGTTCTGTCGCGGTGTGTCGTCGGTGGTTCAGCGCAGGTTGGCCAGCGCAGCGCGGTAGCCGCCGAAGTCCCTCGCTTCACCGGGACCGTTGATCAGCCGCCAGCGGACGATGCCGTCCCGGTCCAGCAGGAAGGTCCCACGGGTGGCGAACCCCCCGTCAGCGTGGAACACCCCGTAGGCGCGGGCCACCGCCCCATGCGGCCAGAAGTCGGACAGCAGCGGGAAGAAGTAGCCCTCCTGGTCAGCCCAGGCGCGCAGCGCATGGACCGGGTCGCACGAGATCGCGAGGACCTGTATGCCGTCGTGCTGGAAGTCCTTGAGGGTGTCCCGGATCTCGCGCAACTCCCCCGTGCAGATGCCCGAGAATGCGAACGGGTAGAAGACGAGGGCGACGTTGCGGTCTCCTCGCCACGCTCGCGGGCCGACCTGGCGACCGAGGTGGTCGGGAAGGGCGAAGTCCGGGGCGAGGTCCCCGACCTCGGGCGCAGCGGCGGCCGCGATGTCGGGCTCGGCAGTCATAGCGATCGATTCTGCCACCCCACGGGTCGTGCCACCCCACTGGTCGCCCGAGCCTCCGCTGGCACTTCATACGGTTTCGTGGCAGTTACATCTGCCAGGAAAGCCCATCACGTGCCACCGGATGGGTTGGCGGCACGGCATACAGGAAGACGCGTGGCTCAGCGACGCTGGGAGCGAGGGGCGACGAGCCGTTGGAGGGCCCACTCGCGGCTGAGGTTAGCGACCCCGGACGGGTGGAGGCCCGCGGCGACTGCGGCGTCCTCGATCTCGCTGGGCTCCACGTGACCGTCCTGGTCGGCCCGAGGTGTGGCCAGGACCAGGCACCCGCGGTCCACCAGGTTGGTCAGCGCGTCGACGAGCACGTCAACAAGGTCGCCGTCAAACGACCGGAACCACACCAGGACCCCGTCGGCACCCTCGCCGTAGCTCTCGTCCTCCAGCGGCGAACCGACGACATCCTCGACGCCGACCCGCAGCGCTTCGTCGACGTCCTCGTCCCAGCCGAACTCCTGAACGATCTGCCCGGGGGTGAACCCGAGCTTGGCGAGCCCCGCAGTGAATGCGGCGGCGTCCGCCGACCCGTGCACGACGATCCCTCCTGCTCACGGCGACCCGTGCCGGGCCGCTTGGGTCAAGTCTGCCCGAGTGCGAGCCCCAGCGGGTTGTGTCGGCGCTCACGTATGCCGGGCAGTCACCGCCCGTGCCCGCCGGTCGGGCACCTGCTGGATCGAAGGGCGGACGGATGTGACGCAGAACGCATCCGGGTAGAGGATGGTGTCACCCTCGTGCGTCAGAAAGGACCTCCTCGTGTCTACCCGCGGCACCTCCGGGCCCATCCTCAACGGCATCCCGAGCCAGCTTCCGGACACCGATCCGGAGGAGACCAAGGAGTGGTTGGAGTCGCTCCAGGGAGTCATCGACGACCAAGGTCGCACGCGGGCGCGCTACCTCATGCTGCAGTTGCTCGCGTCGGCCCGCGCCCAACAGGTCGGCGTGCCGTCGTTGACAGCCACCGACTACATCAACACCATTCCGCCGGAGCGGGAGCCCTGGTTCCCAGGCGACGAAGACATGGAGCGGGCCTATCGGCGCTGGATCCGGTGGAACGCCGCTGTCCTCGTGCACCGAGCCCAGCGGCCGGGCATGGGCGTCGGCGGGCACATCTCGACCTATGCGTCGGCGGCGACGCTCTACGAAGTCGGGATGAACCACTTCTTCCGCGGCCAGGACCACCCCGGCGGCGGCGACCAGATCTTCTTCCAGGGTCACGCGGCGCCAGGGATGTATTCGCGGGCCTTCCTCGAAGGCGTCCTCGACGAGGACGACCTCGACGGCTTCCGCCAGGAGCGCTCGCACGTCGTCGACGGCAAGATCCGGGCGCTGTCGTCCTATCCGCACCCGCGGCTCATGCCCGGCTTCTGGCAGTTCCCCACCGTATCGATGGGCCTGGGCCCGATGAATGCCATCTATCAGGCCCAGTTCAACCGCTATCTGCACAACCGCGGCATCAAGAACACCAGCGACCAGCATGTCTGGGCGTTCCTCGGCGACGGCGAGATGGACGAGCCCGAGTCGCGTGGTCTGCTGCAGCTGGCTGCCAACGAGGAGTTGACAACCTCACCTTCGTCGTCAACTGCAACCTGCAGCGCCTCGACGGCCCGGTCCGCGGCAACGGCAAGATCATCCAGGAGCTGGAGGCGTTCTTCCGGGGCGCCGGCTGGAACGTCATCAAGGTCATCTGGGGCCGCGGCTGGGACCCGCTGCTAGCCGCCGACCGCAACGGCGCGCTGGTCAACCTCATGAACCAGACCTCCGACGGCGACTACCAGACCTTCCGGGCCAACGACGGCACCTACGTCCGCGAGCACTTCTTCTGGCGCGACCCGCGCACCCGCAAGTTGGTCGAGAACTGGACCGACGAGCAGATCTGGTTCAACCTGCGTCGCGGTGGGCACGACTACCGCAAGGTGTATGCCGCCTACCGCGCCGCCCTGGAGCACACCGGCCAGCCGACGGTCATCCTCGTCAAGACCATCAAGGGCTTCACCCTGGGCTCTCATTTCGCCGGCCGCAACGCCACCCACCAGATGAAGAAGCTCACCCTGGAAGACCTCAAGGGCTTCCGCGACCTGTTGCGCATCCCGATCAGCGACGAACAGCTCCAGGCTGACCCCTATCGCCCGCCCTATTACCGTCCGGACCCGAGCGACCCGGCCATGCAATACATGCTGGAGCGCCGCCGCGCGCTCGGTGGTTCGGTCCCGTCGCGCCGGGTGGCGCACGCGCCGCTGCACCTGCCTGACGACGACGCGTATGCCGCCGTCACGAAGGGCTCGGGCAAGCAGGCCGTCGCGACGACGATGGCCTTCGTCCGTTTGCTCAAGGACCTCATGCGGGACAAGGAGTTCGGCCAGCGGATCGTGCCGATCATCCCCGACGAGGCCCGGACCTTCGGGATGGACTCGTTCTTCCCGACCATCAAGATCTACAACCCCAACGGCCAGCGCTACACGCCTGTCGACCACGACCTCATGCTCGCCTACCGGGAGTCCGAGCAGGGGCAGATCCTGCACCTGGGCATCAACGAAGCCGGTTCTCTTGCGGCGTTCACCGCAGCGGGCACGGCATACGCCACGCATGGGCAACCGATGATCCCGATCTATGTCTTCTACTCGATGTTCGGGTTCCAGCGGACGGGTGACTCGATCTGGGCGGCCGGCGACCAGATGGCGCGTGGCTTCCTCATCGGGGCGACGGCGGGTCGCACGACGCTGACCGGCGAGGGACTGCAGCACGCCGACGGGCACTCGCCGTTGCTCGCGTCGACGAACCCGGCGGTCGTCGCGTATGACCCCGCCTACGGCTACGAGATCGCCCACATCATGAAGGACGGGCTGCGCCGGATGTACGGCGAGCCCGAGGACCCCCGTGGGCGGGACGTCATCTACTACGTCACCGTCTACAACGAGCCGATCGTGCAGCCGGCCCAGCCCGACGACCTCGATGTCGAAGGGGTGGTCCGCGGGATCTACAAGCTGCGGCCCGCCGACACCGTCGGATGGTCGCACACCCCGGCCCGGGCGCAGTTGCTCGCCTCCGGCGTGGGCGTTCCGTGGGCGTTGGAGGCCCAGCAGTTGCTGGCCGACGATTTCGGCGTGGCCGCCGACGTGTGGTCGGTGACCTCGTGGAGCGAATTGCGGCGCGACGCGATGGCGTGCGACGAGCAGGCGTTCCTGCACCCCGACGAGCCGACCCGGGTGCCGTTTGTGACTCAAGCGCTGGCCGGCGCGCCCGGTCCGGTGCTCGCGGTGTCGGACTACATGCGCGCGGTGCAGGATCAGATCGGTCCGTGGGTGCCAGGTGGGTTGACCTCGCTCGGGGCCGACGGGTTTGGGTTCTCGGACACCCGCCAGGCGGCGCGGCGGTTCTTCCACATCGACGGGCCGTCGCTGGCCGTCCGCACGCTGCAGGTGCTCGCCGCGCGAGGCGAGGCGCCGGCCGAGTGGGCTCGGACCGCGGCTGAGAAGTACCGGCTGCTCGACGTCACCGCCGGAGCCTCAGGCAGCGCCGGCGGCGACGCCTAGCGGGCCAGCACCCAGATGGCAAGCGCACACGGCATACCATTGGTCGACCCCCATGGACCCCTCTGAGCACGCTGTGGGGCCACCGCCCCGACCAATGTCATTCCGTGTGCTGCAGAAGGAGGGGTAGGTGACGCCGGTGGGGTCGATCAGGGTTGGCGACCAGGAACACGTCGCGAGCCAATACGCCGCCACGGAACCCCTTCGTGGGCGGATGTCCGTGTGGGGGCCGGGTCCGCAGGGCCTGGACCCGACGAAAGTGCTGCTCGACGCGCTGATCGAGAGGTCGCCGCGCAAAATTCTCGAGATCGGCTGCGGCACCGGGGCTTTCGCCCAGAGGGTGGTCGACGCGATACCGAATGTCAACTACCTCGCGACCGACGCCTCCGCCGCGATGGTGGCGGCCACGAGTGCGCTCGGACTCAACGCTGAAGTCAGGACTGCGCAGGCCACCGGTCAAGCCGCGGGCTCGATCGACGCGGTCATCGCGGCGTGGATGCTCTACCACGTGCCATCGCTCGATGCCGCCCTGGGCGAGATACGCCGGGTCTTGCGCCCCGAGGGTGCCCTTTTCGCTGTCACCAACGGTGAGCTCCATTTGGCAACCCTTTTCGCGGATGCTGGGGTCGACCCGCCTCTTTCGTCGTTCACCTCGGAGACCGGCCAGGCGATCCTTCACCGGCACTTCGGCTCGGTTGCCCGCACGGACATCAGGACAACGGCGACCTTCCAGGACCACTCCAGCGCGGCGGCATACCTGGGCACGCTTGACCCGTCCTGGGCGGCCGCACTGCCGGCCTTCGAGGGAGTCCGTCAGGATTCCGGCTACACAACGGTGTTCATTGCGACCGAGCCCCACCCGACCGCGCGCTGAGGGTCGCTCCTGCGCCCTGTGGATAACGTCGGTGGCCGGTTTCGGATCCGCGGCAGGCTAGGACTGTGCCGGATCTCCAGACCCACGCCGCGGTGAGCCGCCTGCTCACCGAGCGTGGGTGGGTCGCTTCCTGGGGTGAGCTTCGGAGCGTCGCCGACCGGGCCACCCTGGAGAGGCTTGTCGCTGACGGTCACCTCCACCGCATCGCCCGCGGCCGGCATGCCGCCCCCGTCGAGATCCCCGCTCGCGTCGCCGCTGAGCGCGTCGCGGGAGTCGCCTCCTACCGGACGGCAGCACAGAACTATGGGCTCGCGATGAATGGCTGCCCAGCCGGCCGAGTATCACCGTGCCTCGGGGCCGCAGTGTCGGCGCGAGGGGCGAAGGCCTGCAGCTTTCGCACCGATCGCTTCCGTCGGCGGACGTCGCCGGCTGGGTGACCACGCCGTTGCGCACCGTTGCGGACTGTGCCGCCACTCTGCCGTTCGACGAGGCGCTGACCATCGCGGACTCTGCTCTGCGCAGTCGCCTGATCACTCCCGCCCAACTAGCCGAGCGCGCAATGGACTGGCCGGCCCGCGGTCGGCAACGGGTTGCCCGAGTTGCCCGCCATGCCGATGGGCGCAGTTCCGGGCCGATCGAATCGGTGCTTCGGGCGATCTGCCTGCAGATCCCCGGGCTGAGCGTCACACCCCAGGCCCGGATCGAGCGGGATGGGAGGTTTCTCGCGACGGTCGATCTGGCAGACGAACGGCTGCGCATCGTGATCGAGGCAGAGGGCTTCGAGTTCCACGGTGATCGAGAGGGTTTTGACCGCGATTGCCATCGGTATGACGAACTCGTCGCCGATGGATGGGTGGTTCTGCGGTTCACCTGGGAGCACGTCATGCGCCGGGATCGGTGGGTGGCCCGGATCCTCGCGGCCACCGTCGCACACCGAATGACATTGGTTGAGTTGCGGTCGGCAGCCTGAGCACGGCCGGGTGGCTGGCTCCCGACCATTGGTATGCCGTGTGCTCGGGTCCCAGCCCGACGACGAGGTGACCGGAGCGCGGGACGTGGGCGCACGGCATACGGATGCGGTTCTAGGCTTGCGCGCGTGTCTAAGGTCCTTACCTCCCTGCCCGTCGGCGAACGCGTCGGCATCGCCTTCTCCGGAGGGCTCGACACCTCCGTCGCCGTCGCGTGGATGCGCGACAAGGGGGCGATCCCCTGCACCTACACCGCGGACATCGGGCAATACGACGAGCCCGACATCGACTCGGTGCCGGGGCGCGCGGGGGCCTATGGGGCCGAGCTGTCGCGGCTCGTCGACTGCCGGGCCGCGCTCGTCGAGGAAGGGTTGTCGGCACTGGCTTGCGGGGCGTTCCACATCCGCTCGGGCGGCAAGCAGTACTTCAACACCACTCCCCTGGGCCGCGCGGTCACCGGAACCCTGCTCGTGCGGGCCATGCGCGAGGACGGCGTCGACATCTGGGGAGATGGGTCGACCTATAAGGGCAACGACATCGAGCGGTTCTACCGCTATGGGCTGATCGCCAACCCCAACCTGCGGATCTACAAGCCGTGGCTGGACGCCGACTTCGTCAACGAGCTCGGCGGGCGCACCGAGATGTCCCAGTGGATGGCCGCCCATGGATTGCCCTACCGGGACAGCGTGGAGAAGGCCTACTCGACCGACGCCAACATCTGGGGCGCGACGCACGAGGCCAAGCGCCTGGAGCACCTGGACACCTCGATCGAGATCGTCGAACCGATCATGGGGGTGCGGTTTTGGGACGCGGCCCTCGACGTGCCCGCCGAGGACGTCACCGTCGAGTTCGTCCAAGGGCGTCCGGTGGCGATCAACGGGCGCATCTTCGACGACGCGGTGGCCCTGGTCCACGAGGCCAACGCCGTCGGCGGTCGCCACGGACTCGGCATGGCCGACCAGATCGAGAACCGGATCATCGAGGCCAAGTCCCGCGGCATCTACGAAGCGCCGGGCATGGCGCTGCTGTTCATCGCCTACGAGCGGTTGCTGTCGGCGATCCACAACGAGGACACCATCGCCAACTACCACCTGGAGGGGCGCCGCCTCGGTCGCTTGCTCTACGAGGGCCGCTGGTTCGACCCGCAGGCGCTCATGTTGCGCGAGTCCCTCCAGCGGTGGGTCGCCTCCGCGGTGACCGGCGAGGTCGTGCTGCGGCTGCGCCGGGGCGACGACTACTCGATCCTGGACACCCGCGGCCCGGCCTTCTCCTACCACCCGGACAAGCTGTCGATGGAGCGCACCGAGGACGCCGCCTTCGGGCCGCTGGACCGGATCGGACAGCTCACCATGCGCAACCTCGACATCGCGGACACCCGCGCCAAGCTGGAACTGTATGCCGCGCAGGGCCAGTTGCTCGGCGGCACCCCGTTGAGCGCAGCCGATCTCATCGGCAAGCTGGAGCCGGGCGGGGCCGGAGCGATCGCCGCGAACCCCGAGGTCGCCGACGAAGGTGACTCCGAGGGGTTGGACCGCGCCGCCATGGAAAGCGGCACCGACTGACCGCGGCGCACCACGGCGGCGCCCCGAAAGCCAGCCCGGTTGTGGGCGGCATACCGGACAGTCCGGTTGTGGGCGGCATACAAATTAGGATGCCCTCATGAGCAGCGCCGCCGCTCGGCACCGGCCTGGTCCACAGACCCGCCGGGCGATCGAGCGCGGGGCGGGGACCCTGTCGGGCGCCGCGTTGCGCCGGATCGAGGCCCAGCACGAGTGGTACCGCGCCCTCCCCCCGGCCGAACGCTCCTGGGTCGGCCTGGTCGCCCAGGCGGGCATCGCCGCGTTCGTCGCCTGGTTGGCCGACGACAGCGGCGCGGCACCGGTCACCGCAGACGTCTTCGGGACGGCCCCGCGCGAGCTCACCTCAGCGATCACCTTGGGGCAGACGCTGGACCTCATCCGCAGTGTCGTCGACGTCGTCGAGGACGAGGTCCACGACCTTGCCGAGCCGGGTGACGAGCAAGCCGTCCGCGAGGGCGTGCTGCGCTACTCCCGCGAGATCGCCTTCGCGGCGGCCCAGGTCTACGCCCAGGCGGCCGAGGCCCGCGGCGCGTGGGACGCCCGCCTGGAAGCCCTCGTCGTCGATGCCGTCCTGCGCGGTGAGGCCGACGACTCGATGCAGTCCCGGGCGACCGCCCTCGGCTGGGGTTCGGTCTCGGACGTCACTGTCATCGCCGGCCGAACCCCTTCGGGCAGTAGCGCATCCGCAGTTGACGCGATCCGCCGTGCAGCCGCCCGGCGACAGGCCGAGGCCCTCGCCGCCGTCCAGGGACGCCGCTTGGTCATCATCCTCGGCAACACCACGACGCCCGCCGAGATCGTCACGGCCGTCGCCGACATCTTCGGCGACGGCCCGATCGTCCTCGGCCCGACGGTGCCCCACCTGTTCGCCGCCGGCCGCTCGGCCCGAGCAGCGATCAACGGGCTGGCGGCGGCCGACGGGTGGCCGCAGGCGCCCCGCCCGGTGCTCGCCGACGAACTGCTGCCCGAGCGAGTGCTCGTCGGTGACGACCATGCCCGCCGACAGCTTGTCGAACGGATCGCGACGCCGCTGCGGACCCACGAGTCGCTGCTGGACACGGCGACGGCATACCTCGACTCCGGTGGCCTCGAAGCGGCGGCGCGCCTGCTGTTCGTCCACCCCAACACGGTCCGCTACCGACTCGGCCGGATCGCGGAGCTCACCGGATATGACCTGGCCCACCCACGCGACGGGTATGCCGTTCGCCTGGCCCTCACCCTCGCCCGCCTGACCGACGGGGCGGTCTCGCCGCGACGCCCGGCTCCGGCGATCCGGTCGGCCGGCGACGGGAGCAGAGTGGACGGCATACCGGGCGGGTTTGTAGGAAACCTCCAAACTTGAGCCAAGGAACTTCGTCGGTTTCAGGTCACGAGACGGTCACGGCCACGTGACACGCTGGAATCGTGCTCGCAATCGTCTGCCCTGGACAGGGCTCCCAGGCCCCCGGCTTGCTCGCCCCGTGGCTCGAGCTGGAGACCTACCGCGATCGGATGGCCTGGTTCACGACCGTCGCCGGCATCGACCTGCTCGAGCATGGCACCGAGTCCGACGCGGACACGATCCGGGACACCGCCATCGCTCAGCCGCTCATCGTCGCCACGGGCCTAGCCGCCCTGCTTGAGCTCTTCCCTCGGCCGGCTGCCGCCTTCTCCCAGGTGTCCGTTGGAGCCGGACACTCGGTCGGCGAGATCACCGCCGCTGCCGGCACCGCGGTCATCAGTGCCGAACAGGCGCTCGTGTTCGTCCGCGAGCGCGGTCTGCAGATGGCCAGAGCCAGCCAGGCCACACCCACGGGGATGAGCGCCATTCTCGGCGGTGACCCCGACGAGGTGTTGGCCACGCTCGAGCGCCACGGCCTCACCGCCGCCAACCGCAACGGTGGCGGCCAGATCGTCGCCGCCGGCACCCTCGAGCAACTCGCCACCCTCGCGGCCGAACCACCGGCGAAGACGCGCATCGTGCCGCTGCAGGTGGCCGGTGCCTTCCACACCGCGCACATGGCTCCGGCGGTCGAGCGGCTCGCCGGTTATGCCCGGGCCATGACGACTCGTGAGGCCCACACCCGGCTGATCTCCAACCGCGACGGCCATGTCGTGCGGTCCGGCCGCGAGGTCCTCGACCGCCTGGTCAGCCAGGTCAGCGCCCCAGTGCGCTGGGACCTATGCATGCAGACGATGCTCGACCTCGGCGTGACCGGGATCATCGAGATCCCCCCGGCGGGCACCCTCATCGGCTTGGCCAAACGCGCCATGCCCGGCGTCGAACTGCTCGCCCTGCGCACGCCGAACGACCTCGACGCGGCCCGTCGCATGGTCGCTGAGCATGGGGATCGGCCAGACCCGTCGGCCGACCCCGAGTGGAGCCTGGTCATCGCCCCGACCAAGGGCACGTTCGGGTTCAGCTCGGTCGGCATCGGCGACCGGGTCAGCGGGGGCACCGTCCTGGCCCATGTGCGCACCGCCAACGACGACGACGTGGCCGTCACCGCCCCTCACAGTGGCTGGCTGAGCCAGTGGCTGGTCCGCGACGGCGACGAGGTCGCACCCGGTCAGCCCGTGCTCCGCTTGGCACCGAAGGGCGCCGGAGCATGACCGCCGCGGCCATCCAGCCCAAGGGCACCGGCGCCATCCATTCGTCGGCCGGCGCCCAACACGCCCGCATCTGGGGCGTCGGTGGCTTCCGGCCCGAACGCGTCGTGCCCAACGCCGAGATCGTCGAGGCCATCGACTCGTCCGACGAGTGGATCCAGGAGCGCTCGGGCATCAAGTCCCGACGCTGGGCAGGGCCGGACGACACCGTCGTCTCGATGTCGGAGGCCGCGGCGCGCGACGCGATCGCCGCCGCCGGGATCGAGATCTCGCAGATCGACACGGTCATCGTGTCGACGGTGACCCACCCCTACCAGACACCCGCGGCGGCTCCGATCATCGCCGACCGGCTGGGCCTGCGGTGCGCGGCGTTCGACATCTCGGCGGCCTGCGCCGGATATTGCCACGGGATCTCGCTGGCCAACGACATGGTCCGCGGCGGCAGCGCGAGGTTCGTCCTGGTCATCGGGGTGGAGAAGCTCACCGACTTCACCGACGTCACCGACCGCGGCACGGCGTTCATCTTCGCCGACGGCGCGGGAGCCGCGGTCGTGGGCCCCTCGGACTTCCCCGGCATCGGCCCGACGATCTGGGGCTCGGACGGCTCCCAGTGGGAGACGATCAAGCAGAAGGAATCCTGGTTGGACGTCCGCGACCAGGGACTGGATCACCCCACGATCGAGATGGCCGGTCAGTCGGTCTTCCGGTGGGCCGTCTGGAGCATGGCTCCCGTGGCCCGGCAGGCCATCGAGGCCGCCGGCATCACCCCGGAGGACCTGGACGCCTTCATCCCCCACCAGGCCAACATGCGGATCATCGACGCGATGCTCAAGCAGCTCAAGCTGCCGCCCGACATCCCGGTCGCCCGCGACATCGTCGAGACCGCCAACACCTCGGCCGCCTCAATCCCGCTGGCCACCGAGCGAATGCTCCGCGAAGGCGAGATTCCCCACGGCGGGCTCGCCCTGCAGATCGGCTTCGGCGCCGGCCTGGTGTATGCCGCGCAGGTCATCGTCCTGCCCTGACAGGTTCCCGCGCCTCGCGGGTCAACACGAGGCACCCAGACCATCGAAAAACACTGTCCCCGAAGGAGATAGCGAACATGGCACAGAGCACCCAGGAGATCCTCGAGGGCCTCGCGGAGATCGTCAACGAGGAGACCGGCATCGACACCGCGTCCGTCGAGCTGGACAAGTCGTTCACCGACGACCTGGACATCGACTCGCTCTCGATGATGACGATCGTCGTCAACGCCGAGGAGAAGTTCAACGTCCGCATCCCCGACGACGAGGTCAAGAACCTCAAGACCGTCCGGGACGCCGTCGACTTCATCGCAGCCGCCCAGGGCTGAGCGCCGACCGTCACCCACCGCGTCGCGGCGGGACCCCGCTGGAACCGCAGCCGGGGCACCCGCCGCGGGCGGGCGGCATACGTCAACCGCCACGCAACCACCCACCGCGTCCACTCCACGAACGAGGAGACCACACCCCATGTCCAGCGACACCCGCGTCGTCGTCACCGGCCTCGGCGCCACCACGCCCGTCGGCGGGACCGTGCCGCAGACCTGGGAGGCGATCCTCGCCGGGCGCTCGGGCGCTCGGCCGATGGAGTTCGACTGGGTGAGCCGGTACGAGCTGCCGGTCACCTTCGCGGCCCAGATCCACACGCCGCCGGAGCAGGTGCTCGCCAAAGTCGAGACCCGACGGCTGGACCCGTCCTCGCAGTATGCGCTCATCGCGGCGCGCGAGGCGTGGGCCGACGCGGGTTCACCCGAGGTCGAGCCCGAACGGCTCGCCGTCGCGGTCGGGTCCGGGATCGGCGGCGTCTGGACGCTGCTTTCGCAATGGGACACCTTGCGCGAGAAAGGTCCCCGCCGGGTCTACCCGCTCGCCGTCCCCATGCTCATGCCCAACGGCCCCGCCGCTGCAATCTCGCTCGACCTCGGCGCGCGCGCAGGTGCCCACACGCCCGTCAGCGCCTGCGCATCGGGTGCCGAGGGCATGGGGTATGCCGTGCAGCTCATCCGTTCCGGCCGCGCCGACGTCGTCATCGCCGGTGGCACCGAGGCTGCGGTCCACCCGATGCCAATCGCTGGCTTCGCGGCGATGCAGGCACTGTCAACCCGTAACGATGACCCGGCGGCGGCGTCCCGGCCTTACGACACCGCCCGCGACGGGTTTGTGCTCGGTGAGGGCGCGGCGATCATCGTCTTGGAGTCCGAAGCCCACGCCAAGGCGCGCGGCGCCCGGATCTATGCCGAGCTCGCCGGCGTCGGCATGTCAGCCGACGCCCACCACATCACGGCCCCTGAGCCCGAAGGCGCCGGTGCGTCGCGGGCCATGCTCGAGGCGATCGCGACCGCGGGCGGAACGACCGCCGACGTGGTCCACATCAACGCGCACGCCACCTCGACTCCGGTCGGCGACGTGGCCGAGGCCAATGCGATCCGACGCGCGTTCGGCGCCCTGGCCGACTCGATCCCGGTGAGTGCGACCAAGTCGATGACCGGGCACCTGCTCGGCGCGGCAGGAGCGGTCGAGGCGATCTTCACGATCCTCGCCCTGCACCACCGCTTGGCTCCGGCGTCGATCAACCTCGACTCAATGGACCCGCAGATCGCGCTCGACGTCGTCCACGGGTCACACCGGCAACTGCCGGCTGGAGACCTGCTCGCCCTGGACAACTCGTTCGGCTTCGGCGGGCACAACGTGGCGCTGGCCTTCCGCAGCGTCTGAGCCCGCCGCGACCCGCTCCCAACCATCACGCCCCGCCTTCCTGCGCTGGCGCGGAGTGGGTGAAGGCCTAACCCACCTTGTGCAGCCAGCGCACGGGAGCGCCGTCACCGGCATACCGGAAGGGTTCCAGTTCACGATCCCACGGTGCGCCCAGGAGCGCGTCGATGGCGGCGTGCAGGGCCGGGACATCGCCGCGGTGCAGATCCACGACATCGCGCAGGCGGTCCTCGTTGACCATGGCATCGCCGTTGGCCGAGGTCCAGGTGTGGTGCAGACCGAGGGTGGGCGTGTGCGACCAGCGCGAGCCGTCGGCGCCCGGTGAGGGGTCTTCGGTCACCTCGTAACGCACATGGTCCCAACCGCGCAGGGCGCTGGCCAGGCGCGCGCCGGTGCCGGGATCGCCAGACCACGACACCTCCGTGCGCACCATCCGGGGCCCGGCAGGCTGGATCGTCCACTCAAGGTGCAGCGGTTGGCCGAGCACGGTTTCCAGGGCCCAGGTGATATGCGGGCACAACGCAGTAGGGGTCGAGTGGATGAACACGACCCCACGCGTTGCGTTCCGGGACGCGGTCACAGACATCCGGTACTCCTCACGTGCGAGGGACGTCTTCCCCAACGTCTCGCTCGATCGGTATGCCGGTCGGCTGGCTCGGTCTCGGACTGTGCGGCCCCGGGAATGCCGGTGCGACACGCGTCACGTGAGTCACATTCTGCCTCAAACGCATCTCCCGCACCAGCGGGTGCTGGTGCGGGAGATGGGACGTGCGGGTCAGGGTCTCGGCGTTCGGTCAGCGGACCCCGGTGCGCATCAACTCGTCGCCGACGGGCTGGCCGTGCTCGTGTCACCCTTGCCGGGCTTGTGGGGGCCCGGCCGGACCTTGTCCGGGGCGTTGTCCACCGACGTGACCGCGAAATTGGCGTCAATCTTGACGACGATCATCGTCCCGTCGGGGCGCATCATCCGGGCCCGATAGGTGCCGTCCTCAGCCTTGCCGACCCGCAGCAGGTATGCCGTCGGCTCCTTCGTCACGGCGGCCTGGGTCACCTTGACGGCGGTCTCCCCCGTGATCCCATGTTCGGTGACGAACTCCTTGAGCTTTTCCTTCGGCTGTCCTGGTGGCCGCATCCGGTTGCCGTTGCCATTGCCGTTCCCGTTGCTGTTGCCGGGGTTGGCCGTCGGGCTCGTGTCGGCCTGGACGACCGCCGGGGTGGACTGCCCCGCCTGGGCCAATGCCGCACCGCCAAGTCCGAGGGCGGCTGCGGTGGCGACCGCGGCGGCCGCGGTGATGAGGTTCTGCTTCTTCACTGTCGACTCCTTGATGTGGCGACTGGAAGCCTCATGATGCGAACCACTGTGTCAAGCACGGGCGTGACGATCCTGTCAGGAGCCTGTGAGTCGTGGCGCGTGATGACCGGGGGCTCGGCAATCGTGTCCTCGCGAGCCTGGGCCAGAGCAGTTCCGCTCATCCCCAGACCGGCCGCGGCGGCCAGTCCGACACCGGCATACGTGATCCTCGTGAAGCGCATCGCCGTCTCCTTCCGCTGGGTGTGCCCGACGCAGGCAACGCTGGCCACCCCGGTTGTGGCCCGCGTGGTCGACACCTGGCAGTCCGCTGTGAGTCCGCTCGATCCCCGCCCCGACCGATCCCGGTAGGCTCACCGTCGCACGACAACACCCCGCCGGTATGCCGCCCACGCCCCTGTGCGTGCTCGGCTCGCGCCCCGGGGTGTGCGGGGCGGTAGCTCAGCCGGTCAGAGCAGCGGAC
>MTKY01050983.1_pt1 | contig 27494 bp, 18 predicted proteins | sample 1042731 | NCBI WGS metagenome assembly MTKY01 (sample SAMN06212206, study PRJNA360538) | anaerobic digester metagenome | biome: Wastewater treatment plant; material: sludge; isolation source: anaerobic digester fed with sludge from wastewater treatment plant | place: Denmark: WWTP Soeholt ...
ATAGTGTGCGCTCGGTTTCCACGTCCAGCGCGCTGGAAAGGTCGTCGAAGACCAGCAACTCCGGCTCGCGCACAAACATCCGCGCCGCCGCCGTGCGTTGAATTTGCCCGCCGGAGAGCTTGACGCCCTTCGGCCCGACCTTCGTGTCCAATCCTTGCTCGAATTCGCCCAGGTCGTACTCCAGCACTGCCAGGCGGACGGCCTGCATTACAGCGTCCTCGTCTCGACTCAATCCCATCAACACATTATCACGCAAGGTGTCGCTGAAGAGGCGTGGCACTTGCGCAGTGTAAGCGCAGCGCGGCGGCGTGAACCAGTCGTCGGGTTTTTCCACCGGGATGCCGTTCCAGCGGATGTCGCCCGCGTCTTTGGGCAGCAGACCAAGCAGCACGCGCAGCAGCGTTGTCTTGCCGGAACCGATACGCCCGGTAACGATGGTGAGCGTGCCAGGGGCCAGATGCAAGCCGATGTCCGTGATGCCATTTTCAGAGCCGGGATAGCGATAGGTCAAACCGGTCACCTCCAAAGCGCAAAGTGTATCGTGAGCATTCTTTTCGGGATAGACGACGTCCGGGAATTTGCCGTCCATATAGACCGGGCTGAAGGCAGTCAGCGCTTCCGGCGGCGCGCCCTCCATAAGCCGGCCCATGCGCTCGACCGAGACGCCGATCTGCTTGTAGCGCGCCACGAGCAGGCCGGAGAACGTCGTCAGTTCGCTGATCCCGCCCAGCAAAAAGACGAAGAGCGAGAAATCACCGACGGTGAACGTGTCGTTATGCATCGCCTGCCCCGCGAGGATGAGAATGACGCCAGTGCCCAGGCTCACGGCATTCTGAAACAGCGATCCCAGGATGGTGTTGAAGAGGCGATCCTTGATGGCCGTTTTCTTGCGGTCTTCGTTGATCTCGTCGAAATGCGCGAGCACGCTCTCCTCAGAGGTCGCAACCTTGACGGCCTGCACCGCGCCGAAAAACTCAGCGATGAAGCCGGTGACGATGCCCGTCGTCTTGCGGCTGGCCCGGCGATACATTTCGATGCGCTTGGTGGCGCTGTTGGCGATGATACCGACCACGAGGAAGGGGATGATCGCCAGACCGGTGATCACAGGATTGATGAGCACCATTGCCACAACCGCGATCACGCCAAAAGTCAACATCCCTAGGATGTCGTTGAGCCACAGGGCGAAGAGTGAAATCTCGAACACGTCCCCGCGGAAACGGCTGATGGCCTCGCCGGGTGAATCGGGCAACGCGCTGGCGCCGGGACGGCGCAAGATGTGCATGAGCAGGTTCTTGCGCAGCAGCGTCATTGTGTTGACAAAGAACGGCACGTTGGTGCTGATCAGACCAAAAAAGCCCAACGCGCGTCCTACCTCGCACCCAACGAGTAGCGCTGCCAGCGTCGCAGTGTTCCAGCCGACGGCATCGCCGGTGATCATATCGAAGAATTCCCGCATAATGAAGCCCGGCGCTTGCCAGAAGATCGTCAACACGAGCATCGCCGCCAGGTTCCCCAGCCACAAATCCCGCCGGTAGCGCACCATGTCGATAATCACGCGCCAGGTTGGCAGCGTGGGGACTTTCTTCTCGTCGGTTTCGTTGCGTTTTTCGTCAGCCATCATTTTCATCCTTTTGAAAGGAGGCAAGAGCCAAGAATCCTGCGGCTTGCATCCTGCATCCTTTTATGCCAAAACTTCTTCCAACCCCGTCTGCAACAGACTGTAGAACCGCGAATCGGCATCCACCGCCAGTTGCGCCCGGTCGCCATGCTCGATCACCTGTCCGTCCTGCAAGATCATAATCTCATCGGTGCGATGGATGGTACCCAGGCGGTGCGCGATGATGATCGCCGTCCGGTCTTGCAGCAGCTTGCTGACCGCGCGATCGATCAATTGCTCCGTCGCTGGATCGAGACGCGACGAAGCCTCGTCCAGGATGACCAGCCCCGGATTGCGCAGGAACACGCGCGTAAACGCCAGCAATTGCGCTTCCCCCGCCGAAAGGCCACGCCCGCCGGTTTCGAGTTTGGTATCCAGCCCCTGCGGCAGGTGGTCGTACCACTCCGTCAATTCCAGTTGCTCGATCACCGCGCGGATGGCCTCGTCCGGGATCCTGCGGTCGAAGAAGGTGAGGTTGTCGCGCACAGTCGCCTGAAAGAGTTGCACGTCCTGCGTGACCATCGCCACCCGCTGGCGCAGTGGTTTGAGTTGGGGCTGGCGAATATCCACGTCACCCAGGCGGATAGCGCCCGCCGTCGGATCGTACAGGCGGAAAACCAGACGTGCCAGGGTCGTCTTACCGCTGCCCGTACGTCCCAGCAATCCCAGGGCCTTGCCCGGCTCGAGCGCAAACGTCACATCCTGCAAAACCGGCTCGCCTTCTTGATAGCCAAATGAGACGTCGTCGAAGTGCAAGGCCAGCGGTCCGGGCGCAAGGTCTGCACCGGGACCGTCCAGGACTTTGCTTTTAATGGCCCGCAACTCCGCCAATCGCTCGGTCGCTGCGCCGATGTTCTGGATACTTTCCGCCTGGCGCGTCAGTTCCCAAATAGGACGCCCCAACAGGTTGACGTAAGTCACAATCAGAAAGACCGTGCCGATCGTAATCAGGTTTCCCCGGACAAGGTAATATCCGCCGACCAGCGCCATGACATTCGCCAGCATCATCAACACGCCGCCTACCGTCTCGATGACGAACATCATCCGCCAGCTCTTTTTCCAATGCCCCAGGTTCTCGAAAGCCAGCCGGTAAAGACCGCGCAGCACAAAATCCACCGCACCACTGGAACGGATGTCCTCTGTGCCTGATAATCGCTCCTCGATGTACCCGAATAGTTCGGCGGTGGATTCGCGGAACGCCTTCTGGTGAGGGATCGCCAAACCACGCACACGGTTCAGCGCATACAGCGCCAACAGGGCAAATGCACTAAACGCGACACCGAGCCGCCAATCCTCCAAGAACAGTGCGCCGATCACACCGACCAGCAGCAGCAAGTTCCCCACCACGCGGATCACCAACTGGGAGAAGAAGTTAGATAGCTCCATCACGTCGCCGTCGATCCGTTCGATGAGCTTGCCCGGCGGCGTATCATTGTGAAATGTCATGTCCAGATAGATGCAATGGCGCGCCAGTTCACCACGCAACGCATTCGTGGCCGTCCAGGCTACCGTCTCGCCGAAATACGATGCGCCGATGGCAATCAATTGTTGCGCCAGGGCAAGCATCAGGAATAGGCCGGCCAGCGTCAGCAACAGGCGGATTTCTACACCAGTCTGCGCCGCGTCGATAAAGCGGCGCATGATCTGCGGGTTGAAGATCTGCAACCCGATGCTACTGAGTAGCAGAACCGTTAAAATGATGAAGCGCAGCTTCTGTGGTCGAATGTGACGGGCGAGCAAATCCCAGTAACTTTTCAACGGGATGTTCATACACACTCCTTGAGTGACGCCTGAGCCAAACGTCAAAGAGAGGCAGAGTATTTGTGAAGCCTTCTTTAGTCGACGGACGAGACAGAATTATACCACAAATGGACAGCTTTAGGCTTGTCATCGGGATTTTGTGTGTTAGAATCACTTTTCGGAGTCTGACTATATGGTGCATATTCTTCCACTTTTGTTATACACGAGCCTGGGTGGCGGGGCCATGTTGCTGGGCGTGTCATCGATCCCTCGACTGCGCTTTCTACGTAAACCTGTGAACGCCGGTTGGCTGACATTGCTCGCTTTCCTCTGGCTGCTGCTGCCTCAGCAGGGGCGCTGGCTGCCGTCACTGTGGGCGCCAGGATCAGTCCTGGGCGGGCAAATTCTGCTGGACCTGACACCCGCCGTGTGGTGGCTGGGCCTGATGGTGACATTGGTTTTCTGTGGGGTGGCCTGGTTCGAAGTGGCCGAACGCCGGGAAACGTCCAGGTTGTCAGAAATCGTGGTCATCGCCGCCCTGGCCCTCACCTGGCTGACGTTGATGAGTGGCTCCTTGCTGACCATGCTAGCGATGTGGGCAGTGTTTGACCTGGCTTGGGGCATAGCTGGATTGATGTCTGGCGCGAATAGCGAGCGTGTCGTTTTCGGGATGGCGTTGCACGGCATCGCTTCCTTGACCTTGTGGGCCGTCTCACTTCACATGCTCAAAAGTGGCGTCAGTGAGTTGTGGTGGTTGATGTGGCCGAGCAAACCGATGTTGACGTTACTCCTGGTGACCACATTGATCCGGATCGGCTTCTATCCTTTCCAGATCGTCTTCCCGGAAGGTCTCAGCCTGGCGCGCTCGCTCAGTCTGGTTTACTTTATGGGTCCGGTGACCGGCGTGGCTTTGCTCTACCGCCTAATGACATTGCCAGGGGCTGAACGCTTTCCAGATTGGGTAACGGCCTGGGGCATCCTGGCGCTGTTCTGGAACGCTGTGGTCGCGTGGGGCAGTCGCCGTCAGCCGACCTTGACCGGAGCCTATCATGCCCTGTTCATCGGGCTGGTGATCGGGGCCTGTGTTAGTGGATCGGGGTCGTTGTTACTGCTCATCTCCGGGTTGTGGGCCACTGGTGGCGCACTACTGGCCCTGGGACGCGGACGTGACCGGCAGGCCATCGCGTGGACGTGGCCAACCTGGCTGGCCGTGCTGTTTTTTCTGGGCGCGCCACCATCCCCTGTGGGTGGCGTTTTTGGGCAATTGATCGAGGCGTTGCCGTGGGCACTGAGAGCAGCACTGCTCGTGGGTATGAGTTGCATCGGCGCCATCTTCATCCAGCGCGTAGCGCCTTTTGCCCGCGGTGCTGCGACGCCGCCAACGATATGGCAGCGCGTTGCAATGGTCGGTGGGCTTGGCATCATTGCGACAACGTTGATTGCCTCGACCGCCCTGATCGAGCCGGCGCCCTTTTCATGGCTTGGGTTTGGATTCTGGCTGTTCAGCATCCTGGGCGCCGGAGCTTTAGTCCGTTGGGGTAAACCGCTGCGTGAACGCACACACTATATGCAACCCGTGATGGAGTTCGTCGACCTGCAGTGGCTCTATCGCTCAGTATGGCGGGGGGCCGAACACCTGCTGGGCATTCTACGCATCGGGGCCGATGTGGTAGAAGGAAGCGCATCGTTGCTCTGGTCGTTGTTGATCCTGCTGTTGATCTTGCTGGTGGTGGGCAATCAATGAATCCATTCAACGCGTGGCTAGATCAGGTCTCTTCAATCGCTTCGACACCGGCAGCATGGGCGATTTTCATTGCGGGCGCCGGCATCTATTTGATCAACGTATGGCGCATCCGTTTCCTGATCCTGATCGCGCAGTACTTTTTCGTCGGCATCCTTTTCGCCCGCGTTTTCGACACACGACCAGAGATGGCACTGTTGAAAACATTGGTCGGATGGTTGATCTGCGGTGCATTTCTGATCAGCGCACGCGTGCGCGCCAACGCGATTGCCCGCGCACAGGCACGGAAACAAAGCGAGTCGCTGGAAGGCAGCGCGCGAACAGCGCGCGAGCGTCCTTTCCGCTGGGCATCAAACCTGCCCTTCCGCATTCTCTCGTTGCTCGTGATGACGGTCGTTGCCTACCTGGCCGCAGAGAAGTATCCCCTGCCGTTTATCTCGGCGGAGCTGGCGCTGGCCTGTTTCATCTTGATCATTCTCGCAGTGCTCTTTATCGGCACGGAGGAAAATGACGTGATGGTCGTAGGCGTCGGCGTGCTCAATCTGCTGGCGGCGCTGGACATCTTTTACTCCGCGCAAGACCCCGGCCTGCTGGTGACGGGGCTGCTGGTGATGGTCAACTTACTCGTCGGGCTGGCGTTCTCCTACCTTGCCGTGGTCGAGGTGGCCGAATGATGCTTCCAGGCCCTATCGTACTGATTGGCCTCCCTCTGGCCGTAGCAGTCGTGCTGCAAATCTTGCGCCGCTGGACGGCAATCACGGCCTTTCTGGCCACGGTCACGGCACTCTTCGGGGGGCTGTTGGTGATGTCCGCTCCCCTGATCGACAAACTGCTGTCACTCAGCGTGGTTAAGATCGTCGTAGAGCAACCGTTTTATCTGCTGGGCCGCGAGTTGGTCGTCGAACCGGTTGATCGCTTGCCCTTGAGCTTCATCTTTTTTACGGCAGCCGGACTGTTCATCATCGCCTGGCGCTTGCTGCCACATTCTAACTTTTTCCCTACAGGATTGATGATGGTCGCTATGCTGGCCGGTGCGATGATGGTCAAACAGGTCGTTTACACAGCCTTATTGATCGAGATCGCCGCCGTGCTGGCCGTTTTCCCCCTGCACGAGCCAGTCGGTGGGCGTTACGGCGGCGGAAGCGGCGGAGGCGGCGCGCGCTACATCGCTTACGTCACCATGGCGTTGCCTGGCCTGATGATTACGCAGTTGTTGCTGGAACTCTTCGCCATCTTCCCTAACGATACAGGGCTGCTGCAGAGCGCGACCGTGCTGCTGGGACTGTCCTTCGTTATTTTGCTTGGCGCAGTGCCCTTTCAGGCGTGGCTCTCGACGATCGCCACCGATGGCTCGCCGCCGGTGGTGACTTTCCTCTTCACCGTGAATATGGGCGCGGTGTGGTTCATGCTGCTGGCGTACCTGGAATCCTACGCATGGCTGGGACAACAGGCGGTATTTAGCTCGCTCTTCACCACAGTCGGCTTGTTGATGATGATCATCGGAGGCTCGCTGGCGGCAGCACAGCGCCGGTTGGGTCGCCTGATCGGGTACGCGACACTCGTCGACAACGGTGCGATGTTTATGGCACTGGGAACGCGGCAAGTCGCGGGCGTGGCGCTCACCGTCATGATCTTGATGGCGCGGCCTTTGGCGTTAGGCTTGATGACGATGGGCCTGGACGGACTAAAGCGTTTGAGCAGTGGAAATGACAGTACGGCCAATAACAGCGCCGGAGGCGTCATCAGCCTGGCAGGCGCTGGATGGCGCGCGCCCTGGCGCGCGGTTGCCTTTGTCGTTGGTGGCGTGGCTATGGCAGGATTCCCGCTTTCGTTGAACTTTGCCGCGCGCTGGGGTCTCTATCGCCTGATCTCCGAGACAAACCTGTTCCAGGCCGTGCTGGCCTTGATGGGCTGCGCGGGCGTGATGATGGGGGTGATCGGCGTGGCCCGCACCCTTTTCGCGCCGCTCCCGAAAACGGCAGCACTACAACCAACCAGCGCCGGCAACGGCAGCCGGGAGGATCCCGTCGTGCTGGTCCTGATCATGATTTTGATTGGCGCAACGCTGGCGCTAGGGATATATCCAGGCGTGGTCAGTCAAATCGCCTTACAGATGGCCAAAGGTTTTACCTTCTTCTAGAAAGTACGAGCATGACACTGAATTTGCTGGACTATCGCATCCGACAGCGCGATTATTTGTTGAGCATCACGCAGGCGATGATCTCACGCCTGAACGTGCGCGCTGTGCTGCGGCTCATTTTGCAAGCTGCGGTGGATATGCTGCAAGGCCAATCGGGTCTGATCGCGCTATACAACACGGACGGGCAATTCGCGTCCTGGACCAGCTACGGCCTACCCCCTGCGCTGGTCGACGCCTTCCAGCCGCTGGTCGAGGGCATGCCCGCCATAGACAAAGCGGGAGATTTCACCATCCCCAATCTCGCAGAAAAGCTCGCGCAGATCGCCGAGGAGACCGGACTGCTGCTACGACAAGTCGTAGCGCTGCCGATGGTGGTGGATGCAGTCGACGCGGGTCGGCAGACCAACCCGGGCCGCGCCGGTGAAGGGTCACGCCAGGATTTCCTCGGTGTGTTGTTCGTTTTCCGTTCGCATAGCCTGAGCTTTTCGCCGGATGATCACTTGATCCTCAAGAGTTTCGCCGATTATGCGGCGATCGCAGTCAACAACGCGCAACTGTACGAAGCAGCAATCACCGAACGCGGGCGATTGGATGCCCTGCTCGAATCCAGCGGCGATGGCATTATGGTTTTACGCCCCGATCTGAGCATCGAACGGCTCAACCGTGCGCTGGCCTCGCTCACCGGCTGGACCGCCGAGGAAGCTGTAGGACTTCACCACGATAACGTCATCGTTTGGGCGCGGCAGAACTCCGACCTGACACTCTCACAAGCCATAGAACAAGGCTGGCCTTCACGCGAAAGTGGTGCAGCACTGGGGCGCACAGCAACCACGAGCCGCACGCTTTACGTGGAAGGCGAACTACGACGCCGCAACAGCAGCTTGGTCTCGGTAGGCATCACCTATGCGCCGTTGTTGGGCCGCAATGGACGGCTGCTCAACATCATCAGCACCGTGCGCGACATCACCCGCTTCCGCGAGGCCGACGTGCTCAAGGACACGTTCATCTCTGTCGTCTCGCACGAGCTAAAAACGCCGGTCTCCATCATCAAAGGCTACGCCGAAACGCTGCGCCGACCAGAAGCGCGCCGCAACCCGGCGCTGGTCGAGGAGATGCTGGAGTCCATCACCGAAGAGTCGGACCGCCTGGCGCGTCTGGTGGATGACCTGCTGGACGCCTCACGGTTGCAAGCCGGCGGGCTGCCCTTTCGCGATGTGGAGGATGTGGATTTGCGCTTCATCGCTCGCCGCGTCGTCGAACGGTACGCGCCACAGTCGGCGCAACACCGGCTCATCCTGGATTTCACACCGGCGGACAACTTCCCCACCGTGCGCGGCGATCCGCAGCGATTGGAGCAAGTGTTGGACAACCTGGTTTCGAACGCCATCAAATACTCGCCCCGCGGCGGTATAGTCAAGATCAAAGGCGAAGCATCGGCGGTTGAGGTGGTCATCTCAGTACGCGATGAGGGTGTGGGTATCCCCCTGGAAGAACAAGAACGCATTTTCACCCGCTTTCACCGCGTCGTAAGTCCCGAAACGCGCGCCGTTTCTGGGACCGGACTCGGCCTATACCTCACCCGCGCGATCGTGCAGGCGCACGGGGGACGTTGCTGGGTCGATAGCATCCCCGGCCAGGGTGCGACGTTTTACATCGCCCTACCCCGAGAGACCAGCTTGGCGTTATGGCGCGGTGCTGACCCAGAAGTCGCACCACACACCACACTAGACGACACCATCATCCTGGATATGTGATACTCATTTCTCATTACCAATTTCTCATTTCTAATTTCGTACAAGGAGTACAATAATGCCACCAAGATATTATGCCACCGTCGCGTGCCCGGTCTGCGGGACGCGCTTTCAAACGCCGGTCGAACAAATTCTCGACGTGCGCGTCAATCCGGAAGTGAAGAACCGGATGCTCAGCGGCAGTGTGAACGTCGCGATGTGCCCAGCCTGTGGAAATGGCGGGGCGCTCAACATCCCCTTCATCTACCACGACCCGGAGAAAGAAAAAGCACTGCTCTTCCTCCCTTTTGGCATGGGAAACGGCGAAGTGGAACGGCAAAAACTAGCCGGACAATTGACCCGGCAATTGATGGACGCCATACCGCAAGAGGAACGCAAGGGCTATCTCTTCCAGCCGGAGACCTTTATCACGATGGAAAACATCGTCAAGCGCGTGTTGGAGCTGGAAGGCGTCACCGATGAGGACATGGAACGCAGTCAAAAACAGCGTGAATTCCTGGACAAATTCCTGTCGGCCCTGGAAGAAGAATGGCCCGCCTTGATAGAAGAAAACGAAGCGTTGCTCGATGAAAACTTCTTTGGCCTGTTGCAATACACCATGCAGGTCATCGCCATGTCCGGCGCCGGCGGCGACGACTTCAGCAAGGTGGAGAAAGGCTACGCCTACCTCGTCGAAAACACCGCGATCGGCCAACTGCTTACCCAACGCACCGAAGTTGTCCGCGCGTTCGCCGACGATCCAACGCAGACCTCGCTTCTGGAGGCATTGATCGCCGCGCCGGACGATGAGACGGTCGAAGTATTGGTACAATCAGGCCTGAGCCTGATGGATTACTCGTTCTTCCAGCAATTGGTCTACCGGATGGAGGCAACCGAAGACCCACAGGAGAAAGCGCACCTGACGCAGTTACGCCGCCAAATTCTGGAGATCCGCGACGCGGTCATGGAAGCCAGTGAGGATGTGGCCCGCAGCCGCGCGCAACTGTTGGAAAAGTTGCTCAACACGGAAGATCCGCTCAAGATGGCGCGTAGCTACCTCTCGGAACTGGATGACACGTTTGCGCTGGTCTTGCGCTCGGAACTGGCGGCGGCGCGTAATCGCGGCGACAAACAAGGCGTCGAGGCGCTTCAACGCATCGCCGCGGTGCTCAACCAGGTGACGGAAGAAAACATGCCGCCAGAAATCGTGCTGGCGCGCCGTCTGATGACAGTGACTTCCGACGAACAAGCGCATACGATCCTCAAGAACAACCAGAAGATGCTGCAACCGCAGTTCTTCCAATTCCTGGAAAGCATCGAAGCCACCTCGCGGGAACAGGGCGAAACGCAGACGGCAGATCAGTTGGCGCACATCCGCGCACTGGCACAGCAGTACGCGCCGCAACCCGAGGCAGAACCCGCAGCATCGCCGCCCGCGCCACAACCTCCCGCACCGCCCGAGGACGAGACGCGCACAGCTTCTGGACTGATCATCGCCAAGCGCTAAAAGCAGGAAGTGGTAACTGGTTGCTGGTTGCTGGTTGCTGGTTGCTGGTTGCTGGTTACTGGTAATTAGATGGCTATCGGACTATTTTCAGAGGAGACATCGGTGCTGGCGCACTCCATGCAAGCACGAAAATCTGTCAATGAATTTTTTGCCATTTGCCATTTGCCATTTTCGAAGGAGTTCCCATGTGGGATTCCACACCAACGAGGAGCAAAATTCAACTGCGAATCACGCGAATCTTCGCTAATTTTAAGAGATTCGCGTAGATTAGCGAGATTAGCGGTTTATTTTCTAAGGAGACACCGGTGCTGGCGCACACCATGCAGCACGAAAATAAGGATTTCCGTGTGTTTCGTGTATTCCGTGGTTTATTTTCGAAGGAGGGAACCATGGCGGGAAAACTGGTCCTGGTAGACGGTCATTCGCTGGCGTATCGCGCATTCCACGCGTTGCCGGCCGATATGCAAACCTCAACGGGAGAGCTGACGAACGCCTCCTTCGGGTTTGCGTCGATGCTGCTCACCGTGTTGAACGACGAGCAGCCCGACTATGTCATCGTGACCTTCGACAAGGGGACATCGTTCCGCGTGCGGGAGTACGCCGAGTACAAGGCCCACCGCGCGAAAATGCCCGCCGAAATGCGCAGTCAAATGGAGCGCGTCCGCGAGATCGTGGACGTGCTCAATATCCCCATCGTGATGCTGCCGGACTACGAAGCCGACGACGTGCTGGGCACGCTCTCCCGCCAGGCCGCCGAGCAGGGGCTGAACGTCGTCATCGTCACCGGCGACCGCGACGCGCTGCAACTGGTGGATGAACGCGTCACTGTGCTGACCTCCGGGCGACGCTTCTCCGACACCCTGCGCTACACGCCGGACGCGGTCCGCGAGAAGTACGGGCTGGAACCGCAACAGCTTATCGACCTCAAGGCGCTGATGGGCGATACGTCCGACAACATCCCCGGCGTGCGCGGCGTGGGCGAGAAGGGCGGTATCGGGCTGCTGCAAAAGTACGGCACCCTGGATAACCTCTACGCCCACCTCAACGAACTTGGTGCGCGTTACCAGACCGCGCTGACCGAAAACCGCGACATGGCCTATCTCAGCCAACGCCTGGGCCGCATCGTGCGCGACGCTCCGGTCACGCTCGACCTCGAAGCGGCGCGCACCAGCAAGGGCTACGACCGCGAGCGCGCGCTGGCGTTGCTCCAACAACTCGAATTCCGCACGCTGGTGCGACGGCTACCTGGCGCAGCAGAATCGGCGAATCAGGGAATCAGCGAATCGGCGAGTCAGCAGCTATCGCTCTTCGGAGAGACAACCGCGCCACAAACGGTCGTTATTCCCGGTCTCGGCGATTACCGCGCCGTAGTGGATGAGGCAGAGCTGGCAAACATAGCTGCGCGACTCGGCAAAATGTCGACCATTGCCATAGACACCGAAACGACTGGTACAGATGCGTTGTTGGCAGATCTGGTGGGCATCTCCTTCACCGACTGCGAGGGCGCAGCGTGGTATGTCCCGGTGCGCGCACCGGTGGGCGAACCCGTCCTGCCACTGAAAACAGTGCAACAGCATCTTGGTTCCGTACTGATAAATCCGCAGATCGCTAAGGTCGGCCATAACCTCAAATACGACGTCGAAGTGCTGCAACGGCACGGCTTTGCCGTTGCCGGGACGTTGTTCGACACGATGATCGCCGAGTGGGTGCTCAATCCCAACTCCGGCAACCTGGGCCTCAAGAATCAAGCCTGGGCGCGCCTGGGCGTACAGATGACGGAAATCAGCGCGTTGATCGGCACGGGTCGCGACCAGAAAACTATGAGTCAAGTCCCGCTGGCGCAGGTTACCCCCTACGCCAGCGCCGACGCCGATATGACTTTTCGCCTGGCTGCCATCTTACAAGCCGAACTCGAACAGCGTGAGCAGACGGCGCTCTTCCGCGACCTGGAAATGCCGCTGTTGCCGGTGCTGGTCGATATGGAAATGACGGGTGTGAAACTCGACGTGGCCTGGCTGGAAATACTTTCCGCGGAGTTGGCGGCGCGATTGGCCGATCTAGAACAAGATGTCTACCGGCACGCGGGCACGGAGTTCAACATCAACTCGACGCAACAGCTCTCGGACGTGCTGTTCAAACGCCTGGGACTGCCTGCGCGCGGCATCAGCAAGACCAAATCGGGCCACTACTCCACCCGCGCTGGCGTCCTGGAGGATTTACAGGGCGCGCATCCGATCGTCGATGCGATTCTGGCGCACCGCGAACTGTCCAAGCTCAAATCCACCTACGTGGACGCGCTGCCGCAACTGGTCAACCCGCACACCGGGCGCGTGCACACGTCCTACAACCAGACCGGCACGGTGACGGGGCGGTTGTCGTCGTCGAACCCGAATCTGCAGAACATCCCGATCCGCTCGCCGGAAGGGCGGCGCGTGCGGCGGGCGTTCGTGGCGGAAGATGGCTGGCGGCTGATCGGCGCGGACTATTCGCAAGTGGAATTGCGCGTCATGGCGCACGTCTCTGGCGATGAAGGCTTGATCGGCGCATTCGAACGCGATGAGGACATCCACGCAACGACGGCGGCGGCGGTCTACGGTGTGCCGCTGGACGAGGTCAGCTACGAGCAGCGACGCATTGCCAAGGCCGTCAACTTTGGGCTGATCTACGGGCAGAGCGCCTTCGGCCTCTCCAAACAAGTGGGAATCAGCGTCGAGGAAGCCGACGCCTTCATCAAGCGCTACTTCGAGCGATTCCCCCGTGTGCGCGCCTATATGGAACAGGTGCAACGCGAGGTCGCCGAACGGGGTTATGTGGACACCCTGCTCAACCGGCGGCGCTTCTTCCCGGAACTCGCGCCCGGCAGCAATCTCCCCGTGCAGCAACGCCAAGCCGCGCAGCGCATGGCGATCAACACACCGATTCAGGGCAGTGCGGCGGACATCATCAAACTGGCGATGCTGCGTACCCACCGGATGCTCAAGGAAAGTGGACTACGCACGCGGATGATCCTCCAGGTCCACGACGAGCTGGTGCTCGAAGCGCCTGAAGACGAACAAGAACGCGCCATCGCCTTGCTACGCGAAGCGATGGGGCAGGCTTTTGAGTTGATCGTCCCGCTCAAAGTGGATGTGGAGGTCGGGACGAATTGGGAGGAGATGCTGTAGCCTCACCGCCGGCTCAAGTCCAATGCGTTGACCTGCACCGGGTGCAAAGTCACAACCACACGGGACTCGCCCGGCCGGTCCATCTTGCGCAGGTCTGCGCCGTATTTGCTCCCTACTTTGTCGGCGAAAACGTAATCCGGGTCGGGCGTCAGTTCAGCACGCGCGCGCACCTCTAAAGTGCGTATAGGGTTGGCGCGGTCGAGGATAAACAGCGTACACTCCGGATGCGCTTGCAGGTTCTTCGTCTTCTGCCGTGTGGTGTTCAAAGATATTTTAAGCATCCCATCGTCGTCGAAGAGGAACCATAAGGCCGTCACCTGCGGATAGCCATTCCGTCCGACTGTTGCCAGCATCGCTACGTCGGTTTGTAGCAAATCGTGATGTGTTTCGGGAAAAGTTATCATAATCACCTCCAGTTAAGTCATGACTGTTCTCGAAGATACTACGGTGCATCACTTCATTGCCCATTCTCTCGATATTGTCGCATGGTTCACCTAAAATCCAGGTAACTATTCAGCCTTGAGGTGGGACGCACTTAGCTGAACCCAAAACGGCAATTTTTGCGCTTCCTACTGTCATTGCCGGCGTAAAAGTGCGCCCCACCTGAATAGTTACAAATCCAGAAGCGCCAGGCTGCCGGCTACACCTATGACATTCAACGACAGGGAGGGAAGTTTGCCGATCCTGAGGGCTATGGCTGGCAGCTCACTTTAGCGATTCCAGCCAAACCTCCAGAGTTCGACCTATCGCCTCCAGACTCTCCGCCGAGACTTTATCCGGCGTGTCCTGCGTGGTGTGCCAGTAGGGATAATCGAAGTCGATCATATCCACGGCGGACACGCCCATCTGCACAAAAGGGATGTGATCGTCGAGCATCGCGTACCGGTATTCCGGGATAATGCGATCACTATACCCCAACTGCCCGGCGATATTCCACAACGTCTGGCTGAGACCGGGATCCGAGTTGCGCTCGTAGTACACCTGCTGGTCGGCGTCGCCGATCATGTCGACAAGGATCATCGCCTCTAGCGACGACTCGCCCGCCTCACCCCAATGCTGCGCCATATACGACGATCCCACGATCCAATCCCAGCCATCGAGCCGCCCGTTATCCTCGGCGTCGAAAAAGGCCAGATAGATACGCCGGGTTTTTGTATCCCATGACAGCGACCGTGCCAGTTCCAGCAACACGGCGACACCGCTGGCCCCGTCGTTGGCCCCCATCACCGGCAGCGACGGGTTTTCCTGGTCGGCGGAGCGGCGCGTGTCGTAGTGCGCGCCGACGAGGATGACGCCGCCTTCGCCGCCCGTCCCCTTCCACGCGAGGATGTTGCGCACGGGGGTCTCCAGGTAGGTGAACGTTTGCTCGTAAATCTCCCACCCCTGCGCGCGCAATTCCTCGACAATCATATCGCCCGCTTTCCGGTTGGCCTCCGTACCGGTGATGCGGTAGCCGAGGTCACACTGGCGCGTCACCCACGTATAGGCGCGCTCGCCGCTAAACGTTTCCGGCGCGGACGGCGCCGGCGCGCGGCAGGCCGCAAGAAACAGCGCGAACAGGGCGAAGACCGCCGCGAGGCGCTTCCGCCGCGCCGTCAGGCGAAAAATGGGATTTTTGTTCATAGAGTCTCCGGGAAAATTTTGCCGGGATTGAGCACAGCAAGCGGGTCGAACGCTGTTTTGATGCGCTGTTGCAGCGCGATTACGGTTCTATCCAACATCATCGGCAGGAAATCGCGGCGCTTCGAGCCAATGCCGTGCTCACCGCTGAGCGTACCGCCCAGTTTGGCGACGGCGTCGTACAAATCCCGCAGCACCTCCGGCTCGCGCGCCTCCCACACGTCCATCGGCATGTGCGGGTGCTTGACGATGGTGGCGTGCAGGTTGCCGTCGCCGGCGTGCCCGTAGCAGGGGATGACGACGTCGTATTTCTCCGAAAGGCGGTCGAGTTCGGGCATCAGGTCGGGGATTTGCGCAAAGGGGACGACGACGTCTTCGAGGCTTTGCACGGGGCTGTAGACTTTGAACGCCTCGGCGATGCTGCGGCGCACCGACCAGACCCGTTCCTGCGTCGTGTAGTTGTCCGCCACGTAGACTTCAAGCGCGCCGTGTTCCAAACACAGCTCGCCGATTGTCTCGGATTCCTGCTCGACCTGCGCCTCGCTCGCGCCGTCCACTTCGATGAGCAACATCGCCCCGGCCTGCTCGTAGGGCAGTTCCTCGTTGAGATAGCGGCACGTCGTCTGCACCGAGAGCTTGTCCATAATCTCGATGGCGGTGGGGATGATGCGCCCGTTGGTCATAATTTTCGGCACCATCGCAATGGCCGAAGGGACGTCCTCGAACAAGACCAGCAGGTCAACCTTCGCTGTGGGCAGCGGGAGCAGCTTCAGGATGATTTTGGTGTAAATGCCGAGCGTGCCCTCCGAGCCGACCATCAGTTGCAGCAGGTTGTAGCCGGTCACGTCTTTGACGAGTTTACCGCCAAACTGGACGATTTCGCCGGTGGGCAGCACCACTTCCAGCCCCATCACGTAGCGCCCGGTGACGCCGTACTTGATCGCTTTGCCGCCGCCCGCGTTCTCCGCCACGTTGCCGCCGACGAAGCAGGTCTCCACGCTCATCGGGTAGCCAGCGTAGAAGAGGCCGTCGTCCTTCAGGATTTCGTTGATTGTGTTCGTGACGACGCCCGGTTCGACGACAATCACCAGGTTGTCGCGGTCGATTTCCAAAATGCGGTTCATCCGCTCCACTGAGAGAAGGATGCCGCCGTACACCGGCACCGCCCCGCCCGACAGTCCCGAACCTGCGCCGCGCGGCGTGACGGGAATCAGCTCGCGGTTGGCGAGCCGCATAATCGCCGAAATTTCCTCCGCGCTCGCCGGCTTGACGACCACGTCGGGCATGTGCGCGAAGGCCGGGTCGGCCACCTCGTCGCGCGAGTAGGTTTCCAGTTTTTCCACATCGTCGTAGATGACGTACTTCTCGCCGACGATGCTTTGCAGTTCCGCAACAATCGCCGGGGTAACAGGGTTATAACGTGTCATCGTGTCTCCTGGTTCGCAACTTCTCAATCACCGCTGGCAAAATTTCGAAAGCGTCTCCAACGATACCGAGGTCGGCGACCTGAAAAATTGGCGCGTCGGGGTCGGTGTTGATGGCGACGATGTGCTCAGCGGTCTGCATCCCGGCAAGGTGTTGAATCGCGCCGGAGATGCCGCAGGCAACGTAGAGGTTGGGCGCGATGGTCTTGCCGCTCAACCCGATTTGGCGTGGGTACGGCTGCCAGCCGCGGTCCACCGCCGCGCGCGTCGCCCCAACGCTGCCGCCCAGTAACGCGGCGAGGTCGGCGAGCAGGTTAAAGTTCTCCGCGCGCTGCATCCCGCGCCCGCCGGCGACGACGACTTCAGCGTCTTCGATAGCAACTTCTTGCGTGGCGTCGGGGATAAAACGCTCGTAGCGCATCCGCGAGGCCAGCAACGCCTCGGGCGCGTTCACGCACACGATCTCGCCGAGGCCGGCCGCCGCCCGCGCTTCGTCGCGCGGCGCAGGCGGCGTGGACTTTGGGCGCACGGTCGCCATCTGCGGGCGCGCCGTGGGCGTCTTGATCGTCGCCATAATGTTGCCGCCAATGGCGGGGCGCGTTTGCAGCAGGTCGCCCGTCTCCGGGTCGATTTCCAGCCCGGTGCAGTCCGCCGTCAATCCGGCGTGGACCTGCATCGAGACGTAGGGCATCACCGTGCGGCCTGTCGTCGTCGCCGCCGCGATCACCACCTCAGGGCGGTACGTCTCGATGAGGTAACGCAGCGCGCCCGCGTATGGCTCGACCAGGAAGTGCTCCAGCGCCGGGTACGCAACGACGTAGACGCGGTCCGCGCCGCGCGCGAGCAATTCGCGCGCTTCTGCTTCGGCAACCACGCCGCCGATCACGACGGAGCACAAACGGCAACCGCGCGCGTCCGCCAGCGCCCGTCCGCGCGTCAACAATTCATACGAAACGGGATGCAATTTTCCTTGTTTCTGTTCCGCTAACGTCCAAATGTCTGAGTAGTCCATAGTTTTTAGTCCACGGTCCTGGGTTAAAAATCCAAAGTTCGCTCGTTCAAATCAGCCGGCGGTCGTGGAGAAAGGCGACGAATTGGGACGCGGCGGCGTCGACGTCGGCGGGGCTTTTGACATAGAACATCTCACCGTGGCGGGCGATTTTGGGCTTATCGATTTTGACGACGCGGGTGGGCGAACCGTTCAGGCCAATCTTGTCCGCGTCAACCGCCAGGTCGTCCGGCCCCCAGATGGGCAACTCGGTCTGGCGGGCGCGCTGTTTGCCGCGCAACGTGGGCAAGCGCGGCGCTGCGATTTCCTTGATGACGGTCAGCACAGCAGGCAGCGACGTCCACAGCACTTCGACGCCGCCCTCAACCAGGCGGTCGAGCCGCAGCCCACCCGCCTCGACGTCGGCAACCCGGCTGACGTAGGTAGCCAGCGGCAAATCGAGGAACGCCGCGATGCCGGGGCCGACCTGTCCCGTATCGCCATCGGTGGCGCGCTCGCCGCAGATGATGAGGTCTGCCGGGCCAAGTTTTTTGATCGCTTGCGCCAGCGTATAGGCCGTGGCCCACGTATCGGCGCCGGCGAACTTGCGGTGGCTGAGCAGCACGCCGTCGTCGCAGCCCATCGCTATGGCTTCTTTCAGCGCCTTTTCGGCCAGCGGCGGTCCCATCGAAAGCGTCGTCACCTGCCCGCCGAGCGCGTCGCGAAGCCGTAACGCCGCCTCGATGGCGTAGAGGTCGAGCGGGTTGATGATAGCCTCCACGCCGGTCCGAATCATCGTGCCGGTTTCGGGGTCCATCTTCACGTTGCTGGTTTCGGGAACTTGCTTGATTGGAACAACAATACGCATCGTCGCCTCCAGACGTTCAAATCACAGGGCTTCCATTGTACTCACAAAACGTAGATACGCCAATAGCAGATTTGTGTTAAAATAGGACTCGACAGCAGGGAGCATAGAGTCTCTACAAGGAGAAGTATGAAATCGACGTTGACGCCCGATAATTACGTGCACCAGTTGGCGATGGAAACCCACCGGCAATTCGCCTTCAGCGCCACGACGAAGACCGAATTCAATGCGTGGCAGCGCCGATTCCGTCCGCACCTGCGGGCCATGCTCGGCCTGGACGCCATCGCCGGGCGGGGAACGTGCGACCTGCGCCCGCGCCAGATGAGCGAAGAAACCCTGTCGGATCATGTCCGCGAGGCATGGATCGTCCAGACCGAACCCGGCTTCGAGTTGCCGTTCTATATCCTCTGGCCGTTGGAGGTCATGGGGAAGTTGCCCATCGTGATCACGCCTCACGGACACGGCAAAGCGGGCAAGCGCACCTACGCCGGGTTGTGGGATACCGAAGAAGAGCGGCTGTCCATCGTCGAGGGCGAGCGTGACGTGGCGCTGCAGGCCGTGCGCCAGGGCTACATCGCCATTGCGCCCGACATGCGCGGCTTTGCCGGGTTGCGCCGCTGGAACGAAATCAAGACCGACGCCACGTCCTCGTGCCGGACGATGCAGATGCACGCGCTGTTGTTCGGGCGGACGCTTATCGGCGAGCGGGTGTGGGACGTGATGCGGCTCATCGACTACGCCGAAACCCGCCCGGAAATGGACACAAAGCGCATCGCTATCACCGGGAATTCCGGCGGCGGGACGGTTTCGTTGTTCGCAGCGGCCTGCGATCCACGCATCGACGTCGCCGTGCCGGCGAGTTACTTCTGCACCTTCGAAGCCTCCATCGGTTCGATTCACCACTGCGAGTGCAACTACATCCCCGGTATGATGGCGACGGCGGAGATGTACGACGTCGCCGGACTGATTGCGCCGCGCCCGTTCCTCGCCGTTGCGGGGCGCGAAGACCCCATCTTCCCCTACCCGGCCGTCAAACAAGCGTTCGAGCGCCTGCGCCGCATCTACGAAGTCGCCGAAGCGCCGCCCGAACACTGCCAGCTCTACACCGGCGAGGGCGGCCATCGCTACTACAAAGCCGGCGTGTGGCCGTTTGTCCGGCAGATGTTAGCGACAGAGGAGTAAGAAGTAAGAAGCAGGATACGGATACTCCCTACTCCATACTCCCTCCGAAGACCCTTGAACATTCCACTGAAGCGTTACTGGAACTTGTTGGCGCAATACCTCAAACCACAATGGGGTGCTGTGCTATTTTTGGCCGTTCTACTCGTGAGCGGCATCGGACTGCAACTGCTCAACCCGCAGATTCTGCGGCGTTTCATCGACGCGGCGGTCGCGGGCCGCGAGGTCGCCGCGCTGATCCGCATAGCGCTACTCTTCCTGGGCGTCGCCGTGGCGGGACAGACCGTCTCACTCGGCGTGACCTACCTGGGCGAGACCGTCGCCTGGAAAGCAACCAACGCCCTGCGTCTCGACCTGACCGCGCACTGCCTCAAGCTCGATATGGCGTTCCACAAAACGCACACGCCGGGCGAACTGATCGAGCGCATCGACGGCGACGTGAGCACGCTCGCCGGGTTCTTCTCCGAAATGGCGCTGCAACTGCTTGCCAACGGCCTGCTGGCGGTGGGGATCGTGGTTCTGCTCTTCGTCGAGGACTGGCGCGCCGGACTGCTCGGTGTTTGTTACGGCCTGTTGACCGTCCTCGCTTTGCGCGCGATGCGCCGGCCTCTCACCCGCGCCTGGAGCGACTCGCGGCAGGCCGAAGCAGACTTGCTCGGCTTCTTCGGCGAACGTCTCTCTGGCACGGAGGACATCCGCGCCAACGGCGCCGAACCCTACGCGATGCGCCAACTCTTCATGCTGATGCGGCAGGTCACGCAGAGATGGGTCAGGGCTATGGCGCTGGAAGGCGTCAGCCACGATGCGGTGTGGCTCGTCTCGCTCATCGCCAAAATCGCGGCGCTGGCGTTGGGCGCGTGGCTTTTCTTCAATGAACGCGCGACAGTCGGCGCAGTATACCTGATCTTCGGCTACATCGGACAGTTGGAAACACCGCTCAACGCGATCCAGCGCCGCATCAGCGATCTGCAACGCGCCAGCGCCGGTATCGCCCGCGTGGAAGAGGTGCTGCGCGCCGCGCCGTCCGTCATCGAACGCCCCCACCCCGTCCGCGACCTGCCGCGCGGCCCGGCTGCCGTGGCCGTAGAAAATGTAAGCTTCCAATACAACGACATCCTCAACGGAAGCAATAACGGGTCGCCAGACCACACCAGCCTCGTATTGCACAACGTCTCTTTCGACCTGGCAGCGGGCCAGGTGTTGGGCGTGCTGGGGCGCACCGGCAGCGGCAAGACGACGCTCTCGCGGCTGCTCTTTCGCCTCTACGATCCCGACCAGGGCGCAATCCGTCTTCACGGCGTCGACGTCTGCGACATGGCGCTCAGTGCGCTGCGCGAGCGGGTCGGCGTGGTGACGCAGGACGTGCAGTTGTTCCGCGCTACAGTGCGCGACAATCTGACGCTGTTCAAACCGGGGTTCGCCGATACCCAACTGGTCGATACACTGCACACCTTAGGGCTGGGAGCGTGGTACGCATCGCTGCCGCGCGGCCTCGATACGGTCTTGGAGACGGGCAGCCAGGGACTTTCGGCGGGACAGGCGCAACTACTAGCCCTGGCGCGCGTCTTCCTGCGCGATCCCGGCCTGGTTATCCTCGACGAAGCCGCCTCGCGCCTCGACCCGGCGACAGAGCAGCAGGTCGAGCGCGCGGTCGATTTGCTGCTCGCCAACCGCACGGCCATCGTCATCGCCCACCGCTTGAACACCGTGCAGCGCGCCGATGCGATTATGATCCTGGACAACGGGCAAGTCGTCGAATACGGTCCGCGCGCGGCCTTGAGCGCCGATCCGCAGTCGCGGTTCTCCAAGCTGCTGCGCACCGGATTGCAGGAGGTGCTCGCATGAAGACGCTCTCGACGTGGACTGCAACCTGGAAGCTGATTCGCTTCAATCCCCGCGCCTATCTGCAATTTAGCGTGCTTTATGTGATCCTGTTCAGCAGCAACATCGTCCCGGGCTTGCTGATCCAGGCGTTTTTCGACCATCTGACCGGAGCCGCTCCTGCGAGAATTGGGGCGGCGGGATTGCTCGGACTGCTGGCAGCCGTCGAAGTGGGGCGCGCGGTCGTCTACCTCACGCGCATCTTCGGCGAGGAGGCTTTCCGCTGTTCCGGGTGGGCGCTACTGCGGCGCAACCTCTTCGCCAACATTCTCGAACGGCCAGGAGCAGACCGGCTCGCGTTGGCCTCCGGAGACGTGCTCAACCGGCTGAGCGACGACGTCATGGAACTGGCCGACTGGCCAAGTTGGCTACCCTTCCTGGCCGGACACGGGATTTTCGCCGTCGTCGCCGTGATCATCATGCTGACGATCAACTGGCGCATCACGCTCATCGTCGTGCTGCCGATGCTGGCAATCGTGTTTATCACACAGGTCGCCTGGGCGCGCGTGCTGCAGTACGGGCGCGCCCGGCGCGAGGCAACCAGCGCCGTCACCGGCTTCCTCGGCGAGGCGCTGGACGCGGTATTGGCGGTGAAAGTCGCCAATGCCGAGGCCGACGTCACCCGCCACCTGCACGGCCTGAGCGAGACGCGGCGCAAGGCGGAGGTGAAGTTCAGCCTCTTCCTATCGCTGATCAACTGGGCGTTCAAGAACATCACCGACCTGGGATTGGGGTTGATGCTGCTGCTCGCGGCGCAGGCGATGCGCGATCCAGTGCATCCGTTCACTGTAGGCGAGTTTATGCTCTTCGTGACCTATCTCACGGCGATCATCGAATTTCCGGCAAGCCTGGGCAGCTTCTTATCGGATTACCAGACGCAGGCGGTTTCGATTGAACGGCTGCTGGCGTTACAATCGAATGCACCACCAGCGGCACTGGTTGAGCATCATCCGGTCTATCAGCGGGGCGAACTGCCCGAAGTCCCATTCGTCCCCAGAGGCGAAGCGCACCATCTGGACACGTTGTACGTCCGAGGGTTGTCCTACGCCTATCCCGATACAGATAAGGGCATCTATGGCATCGATCTGACCCTGAGACAGGGGAGTTTCACCGTCGTCACCGGACGGGTAGGATCAGGAAAGACGACGCTGCTCCGCGCACTGTTGGGGCTGCTGCCCGCACAAGCCGGCGAGATTCGCTGGAATAATGCGCCGGTTGACGATCCGGCGGCGTTCTTTGTCCCGCCGCGCAGTGCGTACACACCGCAAACGCCCGTGCTCTTCAGCGAGACGCTGCGCGAGAACGTGTTGATGGGCTTGCCGGAGGATGCGACGGGGGCCGCCGGCGCAGACCTCAATGCCGCGCTGTGGTCGGCGGTGTTGGAGGAAGACATCCCCACCCTGGCAGAAGGGCTGGACACGCTCGTCGGGCCGCGCGGGGTGCGACTCTCCGGCGGGCAGGTGCAGCGGACGGCGGCGGCGCGGATGTTCGCGCGCGATCCGGAGCTGCTGGTCTTCGACGATCTTTCGAGTGCGCTGGACGTGGAGACGGAGCAGAAACTGTGGCAGCGGTTAGCGGAACGCAAAGACGCGACGTGTCTGGTCGTCTCGCACCGCCAGGCCGCCCTGCGCCGCGCCGATCACATCATCGTGCTGAAGGATGGGCGCATCGAGGCCGAGGGGACGCTCAACGAATTGCTGGCGACGAGCGAAGAAATGCGGGCGCTATATCAGGAAACCTGCGAATAACTCTTAACGACACAGGATGCAGGATGCAAGAATTCTGTCTCTTGCCTCCTGCACCTTGCTTCCTGCATCTTGCATCTTGCCTCTTGACTCACTGCGCCCAGGCCAAAGCCCAGGCCGGGAGCCAAAATCCGCCCAGTTTGAAAACCGACGTGATGACAATCGACGCGGCAAGTATGAGAACGCCAATGCCGATCAGGACGTAATCCCGCCGGTTGTAGGACAACTCATGCACCCAGGTGCGCGGTTGGAGGCCAAAGCAGCGTAAGTCCATCGCGTTGGTGATGTCCTCGCCGCTCAGGATGGCATTCATCGTGACCGGCACGACCAAAGGCGCCATCTTGCGAATTTGCGCGATCACCCCGCCGCTGAGCTTCTCCACTTCGTAACCCCGCGCGCGCTGCGCGTCCAGCGTTGTGCTGAAATCGCGGGCCAGGGTCGGCACAAAGCGGAACGCCAGGTCCATCGAGAAGGCAAACCGGTCCGGCAGGCCCATACCGCGAAAGGTGACGCCGTACATGCTCGGATCCATCGTGTAGGGAATGATGAAAAACAGCACGGAGATCGACAACATGCGCGTGATCTGCGAGATGGCGAACCAGATCCGCTCCACGGTGATCGTCGGGCTGATCGAAAGGCCGAACACCTTCCACTCCACCCGCCAGACGACGTGCCCGCCGCGCAACACTTCGCCGGGACCGCCGCGCCCGGTCAGAAGGGCGTTCAACGCCACGATCCCCACTACCAAAATGAGCACGAAAATCCAGACTCGCCGCGTCTCCGCCCAGGTGAGGCGCGACAGGGCATACTGTCCCATCACCAACGCAAAGAAAAAGAGCAAGAAACGCAAGTCCCAAAACTGGATGATCGAGAATAAGACCAGGAATGAGAAGAACCACCGGGCGCGCGGATCGAAACGCTCGATGAAACTATTGCGGAAACGGTATTTCCATGTAACGAGCATGGCTCACCCCTCGAAAGGCACGAATCATGAACCATGAATCATGATTCATGATTCGTGATTCACATCTTAGCGTCCAGAACGAGCGACGACGGCGTCGTAGGCCACCATCAGGATCGGCACCAAAATCAGGCCGTTGACGATGTTGGTCAACGCGGAGGGGAGCCAATACCCCACGATAGCCGTGTTGAAGTCGATGCCGCTCAAGGGAATCTCCAACAGCGAAGGCACCAGCATCCCCACGACTGCGGCGATGACGACCAGAATTTCAGCTTTGATGATGGCGCCTTTCGTCTTGAAAGCGGTGACCACACCAAGCAAACCAATCAGACCGGGAATGAACCCCATGATGCCGTTGCCCAAGTCCCAGGCCCACCAGAATCCCCATCCGGAGAGGAAGTCACCCAAGATGTTGCCGACGAGGCCGGAGATGAAGCCCACGATGGGGCCAAAGGCGATGCCGAAGAACATCGGGATGGCGACGGCCGGACGCAGCGAAATGTTCCCGGCAGCGGGCAGGGCGAGAAAGTTCGTCACCCAGGAGAAGACGCCATACAGCGCCGCACCGATGGCCGCATACACGACTTCCCGCGTTCCAAATATCCACAGCGATTTCTTTTCCATGATTAACCCTCCACAAAATGATTGTTTGGTGATAGAAACAACTGGCGATTCAATAATTCACGTGATTTACTGCGCTTATGCTCACCTCCTTGCGTGTAGACTTAACCCAAGTTGCTACCTACCTAATGTGATCTGCCGTCCTCGCAGCGCCGGCTCTAAAAATGCGCCAATATCTCCGCACGCGTAAAGCGACCCGTCTGCGGCAAAAGCTCCAGGTTCAGCGCCAGCAACGAAGTCGGCGCTACCCGGCAGCGTCGCAACAGTTCGAAGTCGCTGAGCACGCTCTCCGTCGGTCCAGCCTCGGCGATCCGCCCATCGTGGATCAGCACCACGCGGTTGGCGTAGGTGACGGCCAGGTCCAGGTCGTGGGTGATGAAGATGATGGCGTCGAAACCGGGCATTTGCAGGATCGCATCCATGAACGCCATGTAGTTCCAGTAGTCCTGTCCCGCCGTCGGCTCGTCCATCATCAGAATCCGCGAGCGCATCGCCAACACCGCCGCGATGCTGATGCGCTTCTGTTGGCCGAAGGAGAGCGCCAGCGGCGGCGAATCCCGGTACTCGGCCATGTTGACCACGTTCAGGGCCAGGTCCACATCCTGCTGAATGGTTGCCTTGTCGTGATGCAGATTGCGCGGGCCAAACGATAGCTCCTCCTCCACCGTCGGCGCGAAGAGCATCTGCGACGGGCTTTGGAAGACGTAGCCAATCGTCTGCGCGGCCTGGGCGACGCTGATCTCGCGCGTGTTCTGGCCCTCCAACAACACCTGGCCCTGCGTCGGCTTGAGCAATCCGAGCGCGTGCTTGACCAGCGTGGTTTTGCCCGCGCCGTTCGGTCCCAAGATGGCGACGACGTCACCTTTGTGGATGGTGAAGTTGACGTCGTGCAGCACGTCGGGCAGCGCCTTATCGTAGCGGAAGGTCACATCCTGGAACATCACCAACGGCTGCTTGCCGTTAGGCTTGACGGACGGTTCGAAGACCGGCGCGGGCGCTTGTTTGGCGCGTTCCAGCACCACCGGCGCGGGGAGTTTGACCTTGTGGTAATCCACGACCTGCATCAGGCCCTCGGCATCGCCGTAGTAGACCTGCCGCCCCTCATCCAGATAAAGCACCGCGTCCGGCTTGATGTTGAGCGCATCCTCGACGCGATGCTCCACGAGCATAATGGAGATGCCTTCATCGGCGAGGCGGCGGAAGAGCGCCAACGCCTCCTGCGCGGAGGCCGGATCGAGGCTCGCCAGGGGTTCGTCGAGCAGCAGGATACGCGGGCGCATCGCCAGGACGCCCGCCAGCGCCACCTTCTGCTTCTCGCCGCCTGAAAGGCCGAACGTCTCCCGATCCCGCAGATGCGAGATGCCCAAATAATTGAGCGCCTCTTCGATCCTGAAAAGGATCTCCCCCCGCGATAGCGCGAGGTTTTCCAGCCCAAAAGCGACTTCGTTGAGCACGAAGCTGCCGACGATCTGCCGTTCCGGGTCTTGCAGCAACGTCCCCACGAGCTGTGAGAGCGCCGCCATCGGCATCCGGCGCGCATCCTGCCCGAACAGCGTGATGCTCCCGCTAAGTTCGCCGCGATAGCTGCGCGGAATCAGGCCGTTGATACAGCGCATCAACGTCGTCTTGCCGCAGCCGCTCGCGCCCGCCACGAGGAGCAGTTCGCCTTCGTGGAGCGTGAAGGTCAGATCTTCAATCGCCGGCTGCTCGCGGATCCGGTATTGGAAGGTCAGGTTTTGGATGGACAAGGGAAAAGATTCGTTAAGTTGGTTCACAAAGATTACCTCTCTAGAACTGTTTCTTGCTGTTCAGGACACTCCTAAAACCCCGAGAACACACTCTGACAAAACTGAAGTGTATTACTAACAGTTACAACTCTATATTGAGTAATGCCATGCCCCTTCAAATAGGTACGCAATCCTTGATGAAACTCATTTTCTATTGTGGGGGCAATTACGGTGGGTATAATCTGATGTCTGGAAATATCTGGTATATGAGCTTTTAGCCACTTGATATAGCGATGCAATTGGTCTGCGGCCTCGGCTCCCGCACTTTCAGATTTGAGCTCTATTAAATGCACAAACGTGTTGAGCCTGTTCTTCGTATAAATCAGAATATCGATGCTCTGCATACCAGCTCCTGCATAAATTTCGTTCCCAATCCAGGTGATCTCAACTTCTGGAAATAGTTCGGCAGTCAAAGTTGCATTACGTCCAATTTCCTGCATTAAATACGCTTGTAACTGCAATTCCCATTTTCTATCAGTTTGATTCATCAAATAAAGCAATTGGGTATCAATTTTATCAAATCTACCGATATCGCCCTCGTAATCACAAGTATCATTCCCAGCACACAAAGAAACAGACTGCACATCTAAAGAAACATGATCTGCCCACACATGTTGTCCAGCATTACGCAAGTCTAGCATCCGTCGCACCAGTTTGGCCTCATGAGGCAGCAAGGGCGTGCAACCGCGACGTCCAACCATTTTCCGATATATGAGCGTCCAGGGTATATCATATACACTTCGA
>MTKY01051539.1_pt1 | contig 27295 bp, 21 predicted proteins | sample 1042731 | NCBI WGS metagenome assembly MTKY01 (sample SAMN06212206, study PRJNA360538) | anaerobic digester metagenome | biome: Wastewater treatment plant; material: sludge; isolation source: anaerobic digester fed with sludge from wastewater treatment plant | place: Denmark: WWTP Soeholt ...
TCCCTGAGTTCGGGCAGGAAGTCGGCCTCCATGAAGACCTGCCGGATGCCGGTCATGCGCGCGTTGACGATGGTGCCGTTGGTCATCCAGCGGTGCAGGCGCCCGACCTGGCCAGGGACCCCGCAGGTCTTGCAGCGGCGGTGCTTCACTTACCCTCCCCGTCTTTGCTTCCTGTATCTCGGAAGCCCCACCTCATGCTCATCATTATAGCGCATTTATAGCGCATCTCCCGCGCCGGCCGCTGACCCCCAGGGCCCCGCGTCTGCAATAACGACCTCGCGTCCCGACGATCACGCCCCGGTCATGCCAGGAGGTTGGCCACGTAGAGGGCGCTCCCGGCGGCCTGCTCGGTGCCGATGCCGCGCGCGCCCGCGTCGGTGCCCACCAGCCACAGGTCCTTCACCGGCGTCCAGGGCCTGGGCTTGTGCACCCCGGTCTGGCCCACGCGCTGGGACAGGCCGATGCACTCCCCCGTGGGCTTGCCGGTGATAGCGGCGGTGTGGGCGATGTGGGTGCGCATCTTCCACTCTATGTGGTCCGCGATCTGGGGGAAGATCGACAGCAGCCGCTCCTCCCCGCGGTCCAGCAGCCTCTCGCAATGCGCCACGTTCTCTTCGTTGACCTCGATGGGTGCCACCACCCCGCAGATGATGAGCTGTTTGCCGGGGGGCGCCGCGTAGGGGTCCCACTCCGAGGGGAAAGGGGTGAAGAGGAAGATGTCGTCGGGCACCGTGCCCTCCTCCACGTAGTCGAACATGTGGTCCGGGTCCACCGCCGGTATGCTGAAGAAACCCGGGGCAGGGATATCCACCACGCGCCGGTCCAGGCCGTACTTGGTGGTGATGTAGGCATGGGAGTACTTGAGCCCCTTCACGTAGGAGACGTAATCGGCGGGGAAGCTCTCCTCGCCCGCCATCTCCAGGGTGCGCTTGATGCCGGCATTGGAGATGACGACGTCCGCCTCGATCTCCTCCCCCGCGGTGGTCTCCACGCCGCGGACCTTGCCGTCGCGCACCACGATGCGCGTGACCTCGCAGCCCAGGCGCAGCTCGCCGCCGTCGCGCTGGAAGGCGCGCAGGAATGCGCCGGGTATCTCGCGCGAGCCGCCGCGCGGCACGCCCAGGGTGCGCTTGCGGAAGGTGTTGGCGAAACACCACATGAACTCACCCGCGCTCAATTCGCTGTAGGGGATCACGGTGAAGAGGGTGGACAGGGCGGAAAGCCCCTGCAGCGGGATGGTCTCGTCGGTTATGCGGTGCAGGAACTCCTGCAGGGTGATCTCGTCCAGCTCCGCCAGGTACGAGGGGTTGAGGGTGGCGATCCTGGCCACCGCGCGCAGGGTCTCCAGGAGGGAGTTCTTCTTCGCGGCGCGGTAGACCTCGCGGTCCAGCTCCTTGCTCAGTCCGCCCCGCTTCGCCTTCTCCGCGGCGAGGTCCCTGGCGATGAGCGCGTTGGTGCGCAGGTTGGTGAGGACCGCGCGGGGATCGAAGAGGCTCTGGTAAAGGTTGAGGCGGTACTTCCCCGCCACCAGCAGGTGCTCGCTGGGATTGGCGGTCATCCATTCCAGGTCGCCGCGCACCATGCGGTTGACGTCGCCGAACTGGCCGGACGCGCCCATGGAGAACATGTGCACCCCGGAGTCGACCACGTAGCCGTCCCGCGTGAAGGACCAGCACTTGCCCCCGTAGAAGTCGTTGCGGTCCAGCAGGGTGACGCTCCAGCCGCGCGACTGCAGCAGGGCGGCGACGCTGGAACCCCCCGGCCCGGAACCGATGACGACGACCTTCTTCCCATCCCTCGCCATTTCACATACCTCCATTTCAAACTTGGGCAAACTTTGGGGTCAGGTCTTGTTTTTTGCATACCGCGGTATGCAATGCAAGAAATTGGTAATTCTGCCTCCATATGCAGCGAATTTAAAACAGGTATCGCGATACTTAAATACAAGAAACAAGACCTGACCCCTTAAAGCTTAAGACACCTGTATCCGGGCACGCCCTCCTGCATTATCCTGTGCACCGGCTTGAGATAACCGAACCTGCGGAAGATCGTGCGGAAGGCGATCACGTTCATGAAACGCGGCTGCAGCCCCATCATGCGCGAGATGCCGTAGGCATATGGATACGCCGCCACGCACCGGCGGAACTCGCGCCATGCCCTCTCCCCGTCCTCTATGGCCATGGCGGCTATCCTGCCCGAGACCAGCGCACCGTGCAGCCCGAAGAAGGCCACCGGGTCCATGGCCCCGGCCAGCGTGCCGGCCAGGATCTTGTTGCCGCAGAAGAGGCGCGGGGTCCCCGGGCGGGCGGCGGGAACCGGGAAGGTGAAGCTGTTCCACTCCGGTATCTCGAATCCGTCGAATTTCGCCACGTGCTCCGCGAAGCGGTCCCTCTCCGCGATGGAGATGGGGACCCTGCGGTTGAAGAGGTGGACGTAGCGTATGCCGCGGAAGGCAGAGGTGTAGCCGTAGTCGCTGGTGTAGGTATCGTGGAACATATGCACGTAGTTGAGATCCGGGTCGCAGGTCCCCTTCCAGGTGAAGTGGTGGGAGGTGAGATAGGGGACGCGGAGGGCATCGAAGCCCTCGAAGTGCAGGCCGGTGGCCACGATGACGCGGGGCGGGAGTTGGGCCATCTCCTCCTGGGATACGACGGGAGTAGCGAAGCGCACCTCCACCCCCGCCTCGCGGGCGAGTTCGTGCAGATATGCGTCAAGGCTCGTTGACCTCGGCCCGCGCTCGAAGAAATATGAATTGATGAGCGATGGGTCGATGGGCATCGCCTTGCCCCCCGCGACCTCGACCATCTCGCGGATGGGCTCGACGCCCGGCGTCAGGTCGAACCCGATATATGCCCGCATCGCGTCGAGGCGCAGGGGGCTCCCCTGTCCGGAGGGGTGGTAGAGGGGAGATCCCCCGGGGCGTTCCTCCCTCTCCAGCACCACCACATCGTGACCCCGCTTCGCCAGGTTTATGGCGGCGGTCATGCCCGCCAGCCCGCCTCCAACGATCGTGACCTCAGCCATTTTCACCCTCCTCTTCCCATTTTCTGACGCCATGTCGAAAATTATTATAGCCTCTTTATCAGCAAAAACGCTACTCCCTTTCCAGGCCGCCTTGCCTTGACACCCAACCGGAGCGGCCATATAATAATCCCGGTAGTATGACTGACCAGTCGTTCACTCTAACATATAATATATTTGGTGAATGTATGCAAACCAGGAGATGATGACCGCCAAGGGAGGGATATCCGGACAATCCAGGTTCAAGCCCATGGCATAAGGCAAGGAGGTAGGTCGATGGCAGCGGCGGGTATGGTCCAGGAGCTCACGGAGATCGTGGGCGGGGAAAATGTCAAGACGGGTGCCGCGGCGCTCGCCGGCTATTTCGCGGACCCGGTGTCCGATACCGGCCTTGTGCTGGTCAAGCCGGCGGACGAGTACGAACTCGCGGAGTTGGCTGACGCGGCCTTCCGGGCCGGGGTGAGTCTTTTCTCGGTGCGCAGGGAAATAATGGATAACGCCCTCGCGGCGCGCGACGGCCTGCTCGTCGATCTCTCGCGCATGGACGCCATCAAGGAGCTGGACCGGCGTAACCTCATGGGCCACATCTTCGCTGGGGTCACCTACGAAAAGCTGAAGGCGGAGCTCCTGAAGATGGGCTGCAAGGTGCTCATGCCGGCCAACGCCACCTCTCACTCGGTGCTGCGTTCCTACCTCGACCGCGACGTCCTCAACGGCAACGCGGTGTACCGCCTTCCCAACCTGTCCATCTTCCACGCCATCCTGTCGGACGGGCGCATCTGGGTGTCCGGCTCGCAGCAGATGACCTCCGAGGGCATCGCGGACTTTCGCGAGGACCAGGGCCCGCAGTTCTCGCTCTTCTTCGGGGCCTCCGAAGACATCTTCGGCATACCGTACTACGGCATCGTCTATATCTATCCCATAAGGGAGACGCGCCGCGTCCTCCTCTTCGGCTTCGACGAGTTGGAGCCGGCGGCGCAGCTCGCCTACAAGCTCAACCGGGACGAGCACTGCTTCGAATGCGTGACCGCTAACTCCCGCTACCTCTCCACCCTGCTCAGCAAGGACGCGGGCGCGGCCGACGCCCTGCGTGAGAAGCTGCCCGCCTGGGTCACCGCCATCAGCCTCGAGCACCACACCGAACTGGTGGACATGTGGGAGAAATACGCGCGGGCGGACGCGGAGTCCTTAGGGGCGAAGGTGCTGGACGGCGAGCTCACCGAGATGATGGACAAGAGGTTCCAGGACCCCTGGTACATCTTCGAGCGCGACTACCTGCGCGGGCGCACCACCCACATCGAGCACTACGATTTCTACAAGCGCGCCCCCGGCCTGCTGGCGGCGGTGCGCGACGTCGCCAAGTCCAAGGGATACGCGCCGGAGGAGGTCGGCCAGGTGTTGGTCCCCGTCTATTTCGGCGCCTCGTGCTACTGCGAGAGCGACATATATTTCAACCCCGCCGACGAGGCGGAGGCGGTGGCGGAGATCTGCCGGGGAGCCTACGGCAAGCTCCTGGACGAAGGCAGCTTCATCGCCCGCCCCAACGGCGAGGTGGCGAAGATGGTCTACGGGCGCGTCAACGAGGGTTTCCTCAAGATCCTCAAGACCTTCAAGAACATCGTCGATCCCTCGGGGACCATGAACCCCGAGCAGCTGCTGGAGGGGGTGTAGCAGATGAAGAAGAGGATCACCGCACCCAGGGAAGTGCTGCACGAGCTGCAGCAGGATTATTACATCTGCACCAAGTGCAAGCTCTGCCAGGGCGTGCACGTGCAGTACTGCCCCGAGTCCCGCTTCTGGCGCAACTGCCCGTCCGGGACCCGCTACCGCTGGGAGCCCTACTATGCTTCGGGCAAGATGGAGATCGCCCGCGGGCTGCACGTCAACGAGCTCGAGCCCTCCGATTCCATGCGGGACATACTCTACACCTGCATGCTCTGCTCGTCCTGCCAGGAGCAGTGCTACGAGGTGAAGCAGCTCCACCCGACCCGCGTCTTCGAGCTCATGCGCGAGAAGGCGGTGCGCGAGGGATGGGGCCCCATGCCGGAGCACGCGCCGCTCGTCGAGAGCCTGGAGGCCAACGACAATCCCTTCGGGATGGACAAGAGCAAGCGCGGCGACTGGGCGAAGGGCCTGGCCCTCAAGAGCCTGCCCAAGGAGTCCGCCGAGGTGCTCTTCTACGCCGGCGACGCGTACTCGAGCGACCCCGCGCTACTGCATGCCGTGCGCGCCGCTGCCCAGGTATTACTGGAGGCGGGCCTGGACGTCGGCATCCTGGGGGCGGAGGAGAAGAGCGACGGCGCCCTCATGCTCATGCTGGGCGACCGCGACTTCTTCGAGACCTACGCCTACGACAACGTCGAGACCTTCAACTCGCTGGGTGTCAAGCTCATCGTCACCCCCGATACCCACGCTGCCTGGGTATTCAAGGAGGAGTACGCGGACCTTCTCGATCCCGGCATCAAGATCATGCACATAAGCCAGCTCCTGTCGCGGCTGCTCAAGAAGAACGTCCTGACGCCGCAGAAGGAAGTGGCCATGAAGGTGGTCTACCACGACCCGTGCAAGCTGGGCCGCCGCTTCGATATCTACGAGGCGCCGCGCAGGGTGCTCCGGGCCATACCGGGGCTGGAGCTGCTGGAGTTCCCGCGCTCCACCTTCAACTCGCTCTGTTGCGGGGGCGGGGGAGGGGCGCGCTACGCCTTCCCGGATTACGCCCTGTGGACGGCGAAGGAGAGGCTCTTCGAGGCGGAATGGACGGGAGCGGAGGCCATCGTCAACACCTGCCCCTACTGCGTGCAGATGCTGGGTCAGGCGGTGGAGGCCACGGGGAGCAAGATGAAGGTGTTCGACCTGGCCGAGGTCCTACTCGCGTCACTGGGCAAGGAGGTGTAGGGGTATGTGGACCAAGGACATCGCCAAGGATATAAAGGAAAGGCGCGTATCTGGCATTATCTTCCAGCACGAGGCGGATCCCCTGCATAACCATCCCGAGGATATAGCTCGAGCCAAGGAGATGCTCGTCGAAGCCCTGGGCTCCGAGTGGGTCACGGACGACCCGGCGTTCCTCGCCGGCTACGCGCGCGACCAGGCGCCCCTGCCGTCCAGCTACTCGCACCTGGTGGTCCTGCCCGAGACCACCGAGGATGTGGCGGAGGTCTACCGCATCTGCAACGAGTGCAAGGTGGACGTCATCCCCATGGGCACCGGGCTCACCACCATGGCCCTGCACATCCCACTTTACGGCGGGATCATCATGGACCTGCGCCGCATGGATAAAGTGCTGGAGGTAGACGGCGAGAACTGCTACATGATCATCCAGCCCGGGGTGAATTACCTGGTGGCGCAGGTGGAGGCGCAGAAGGTCGGCTGCCGCGTGCTCAACCCCTCCACGGCGGCCACAGCCGGGGTCATCTCCAACCATGCTTTCTGCAACATCAACACGCTGGCCTCGAAGTACGGCTTCGGCATCGACAACATCATAGACATGACCATGGTCATGCCGGACGGCACCATACTCAAGACCGGCCCCTCCGCCTACGGCGCGGTCAAGGCGCACGTGCCGGGCCCCGGGCCGGACATGGCATCCCTCTTCCGCTACGCCTTCGGGCTGATGGGCACGGTCACCGAGATGACTATGCGCATCTATCCCGAGGCCGATCATATATACCAGTTATTTCCTGCATACGAGAAGGACGACCTGGAGTGCGTCGTCGAGGTCCTCTACAAGGTGGCCAACGAGAACCTCACCCTGGAGCTGGCCCACATGCAGAACTCTTTCTACGGCATTTTCGTGGGCGAGAACAACAAGGCCGCAAGCGCCATAGCCGAGACCTTCCCGCGCAACAACCTCTTCTCCATCTTCTCCGGCGCGACCATGGAGGAGGCGATGCTCAAGGCGGAGGTATTCAAGAAGGTCATCCTGGACATAGACCCCGAATGGGAGTTCCTGCCGGTGGATGCCATGGAAGACCTCGTCGGCGGCCTGCGCAGCGTCAACCTGGAGAGGTGGCAGAAGTTCTTCAACGTCACCGTGCGCGTGATGCGGGTGCGCGGATCCTTCATGATCGGGGCCCTCATCGGTCACCTGGACAACTTTCTCAAGGCGGAACGCAGGATGAGGGTGGAGACAAGCAACCAGGCGGGCCACACCGACGACCCACTGCCGCCCGACGACGCCTCGACCTACCTGCAGCCCTACCACATGGGCCGCGCCGCCTACATGGAGTACGACCTCTATTCCAACCAGGGCGACAAGGACGACAACATGCGCATGTTCGTGACCTACATGCGCGCCATGATGACCGGGATCCTCGGCGAGGGCCTGGTGCTGGCCTGCGGGGCCATCCCGCTCATGAAGGGCCTGCCGGTGCCCATGCCCGAGGGGATGCCTGGCATCGATGATCTCATGTCGCTGGTCCAGCCCAACGCCGCCGCCTTCACCGACACCATGGTGGCGTTCAAGATGGCGGTGGACCCCAACAATATCTCCGCCCGCAGATGGGATTACGAGACCGGGCAGTGCAAGAAGATACACCTGTGAGCTTGTTCGGGCGCCGCCGGCGCCCGCTGAGGAAGACGAGAGCGTGTCGCTCGTACACGGCGTGACCGGCCTCCGGGGCCGGCAGGGAGCTGAGGAGGTGATGGCATAGGGGACTGACGGGATCCGGGAAGCGGGGTTGGCGGATCGTGGCGGCGCGCGGACACGTCGCCGGAACGCACCCGCTACCGGCAAGGCCGGAAAACGGCAATTCTGGGTTAAGGATGTCGCCCGCCGGCCGCAGGGACCGGCGGGCGGCCTCAACCCGGGAACGGAAAGGTCGATCGGGGCAGGACCAGGAGGGTATATGGCAGAGGTTACCATCGTCGGAGCGGGCCTTGCCGGCCTGGTGGCGGCAGTAAACTGCGCCGCGGCGGGCCACCAGGTGAGAGTCCTGGAGAAGTTCGAGCGCATAGGGGGCGATCCCTACATCCGACCCGCCGTGGACGTCACGCCCATGGACCCCGAGAGGCTGGGGCGCTTCATCGGCGTGGAGCTCAAGCCCCCCTACGTGGTTCCCACCGAAGAGTTTCCCATCTATGTCTACGGCAAACCCCACGTCATCCCCGGCTGGCAGCTCTACCTGCACTCCGTGGAGAGGGGCCCCCGCTCTACTTCCATCGACACCCTGCTCTACGAGACCGCGCTGGCGAAGGGCGTGGAGTTCGAGTTCGGGGTATCCATGGACTCCCAGGGTGACTTCGCCCAACTCCCCCCCGATACCATCGTGGCCACAGGCCTCCACGTCGAGCCCTTTCTCTCCCTGAAAAGGCCCTACGTCGAGGTCTATGGTTTCATCGGGAAAACGCACTACAAGGGACCGCCCAACATCAGGGGCTTCTTCGACCGCTACAGCAGGTATTACAACTACTGCGCCAACATGAACGGCGTGGCCTTCGCCCTGGCCTTCGACGCCAGGCCCGTTCCAACCTCGCTGCGCGACACCTGGGACAGGCAGCTGCGCCAATGGGAGGGCGTGGAGTTCGAGGAATGGCTGCCCCACGAGGGGGTGGTGGCGACGAAGAAGATGAGCGATCCGTGCCTCTTCGCCGGGAACAAGATCCTGGCGGGGACCCTGGCCGGCATGCAGGACCCCTTCTTTCTCTTCGGGGTGCAGAGCTCCCTGGTCTCGGGAAAGATTGCGGCCATGGCCGTGGACGACAAGGAGAGGGCCTGGAGGCTCTTCCACGCCTTCACGTCCGCGCGCAAGTATTCCTGGCTGTACAAGAAGTTTTTCGACGCCCAGCCGCACTTCGTGCGCAACCTGGGCCTGAGGCTGGGATTCGGCCTCTACGTGAAACAGCGCCGCCTGCTGCAGCCGGCCATTGACGTGGCGCTCAAGTCTCTTCCCGGCTTCGGCCGGTACTGAAACGCGAAGGAGCGGAAATGGCTGAAAAGAAAGTCTTCATCGTCGGGGCGGGGCTGTCCGGCCTGTGCGCCGCCATCACCGCCCGCAAGATGGGCTACGAGGTGCACTGCGTTGACAAGTACAACCGCGCCGGGGGCATGCCCGGGGCCCACCCCTTCGTGGACACCACACCCTTCGACTGCGGGCTGATGTCGCGTTTTTTGGGCGTGCCCATCGGGGAGCCCCAGGTGAGGCCGAGCGAGAACTTCAGTGTCTATGCATTCGGGAAGAAGTGCGAGCTCGATCCGGCCAGTTCCCTCCTGCACAACGTGGAGCGGGGGCCCCGCCGCACCGCCATAGACCGTTACCTGCACGACGTCGCCCTGGACATGGGGGTCACCTTCGAGTGGGGCAACCCCGTGCTCTGCCAGAAGGACCTGGCGCAATTCCCCCCCGACACCATCGTGGCCACGGGTCCCTACATCGAGTCCTTCGAGGCCCTGGGCATCCCCTACGAGACGGCATACGGCTACGTGCTCAGCGGGAAGTACCGCCCCTTCGGCGTAGCGTCGAACGCCTCGCATGTCTCCGTCTATTTCGACCATTACACCCGGGACTACTGCTACCTTCCCGCCTCCAACGGCGTCGTGGCCGGCCTGTTCTTCGCGCGCCGTCCCGTGGGCAAGGAACACCGCGACGTCTGGGAGAGGCAGATAAAGGAGACGGAGGGGGTGGAGTTCAAGACCTGGTGGCCGGAAAGGGGATACTTCGCCTCCCGCTATCCCAACCAGCCCAGGCTCTTCGCGGGGGACAAGATCCTCGCCGGCACCCTGGCGGGCGCCCAGGACCCGGGGACCTATTTCGGCTGCCACGGGGCCATGGTCTCGGGCAAGATAGCGGCCATCGCCCTGGAGGACAAGGGGACGGCGCAGGAGATGTTCAGGATCTGCAACCGCAGTTTCAACAACATGTGGTTCTTCCGCCGCGTGGCCATCAACTACGCCCCCGAGTTCATGCGCGGGGTCGCGCTCAAGAGGGTGATCGGCGACGTATCGCGGTTCGAGCCCCTGGGTAAGATACAGGGCAGGACCCTGGCCAACATGATCCCGGGGTACGTGCTCCTGAAGAATATGGATAGATATTCCAGGTACATAAATATTTAGGAGGGCGCAATGGGCAAGTACAAGGGACCCGTTCACGTGGTAGGGGCTGGGCTCGCTGGCCTCGTCGCCGCCATCAACCTGGCGCGCGAGGGCCACGATGTCATCGTGCTGGAGAAGGGAAAGCGCGTGGGGGGGATGGCCCTCTATAACCCGTCCCCCCACGGCACCCCCATGGACGCCGAGGCCATGTCCCGCTACACCGGCATCGACCTCAAGCCGGGGATGGTGCAGATGACGGACGGTATCCTCAAGGTGTGGGGCAAGAGCTACCACCTGAAGTTCCCGCCGAACTGCCAGTCCTGGATGATCGAACGCGGTCCTCGCGCTTCGTCCATGGACCAGTACCTCTACCGTATCGCCGTGAAGGAAGGGGTAAAATTCGAGTTCGACCAGCAGATCGCCACCGATAAGCAGGTGCGCGAGCTGCCGCGGGGAAGCATCATGGCCACGGGGCTGCACGCCGACGGGTTCGAGGCGGCGGGTGTGCCCTACAAGAGCCTCTACGGCTATTTCTCCAAGTGCCGCGTGCCGTGGATGGAGCCCAGGGTCTCCTTCTGTTTCGACAACTACTCGCCGGACTACGCCTTCACCTGTTCGGTCAACGGCATCGCCTTCGCCCTCATCTTCAACCGCGAGAGGCCGGTGGCGAAGTGGGAGATGGAGAAGTTCGCCGAGCAGGCCACCCTGGAAGACGGGTACCCCTTCAAGAGGTTCTACCCCTTGGGGGGAGGGGCCAAGGGCCAGGCTTCCGGCGCGCCCATCGGCACTTTCAGCAACCCCCGCCTCTTCCACGGGGATCTCATCCTGGCCGGCACCCTGGCGGGGATGATGGACCCCGTGCTCTTCTTCGGCATGCACGGCGCCTTCCTCTCGGGGAAGATAGCGGCGCGGGCCTACAGCGACCCGGCGGGAGCCTACGACGAGTTCAGGCGCCTCAACTGGACCTTCTACCCGCTGCTGGCGGCGAAGCGCATCATCAACCGCAGTCCGCAGGAACTGCTGGTTAAATACCCCATGCGGGCCGCCATGCCCCTGGCGCTGCTGCTCAACCGTTTCCTGCTGCGCCCGGCTTTCATGGCCAACGTAACCGGCTACGGCAGGTTCTAATGGGGTCAGCCCTTAACATTCATCATTTTGTTAGCTTTAGCAACTACTATTTTATAAGCAGGCCGCCCTCTTTCTCAACGGTCATCACAATAACCGTGGCCGTACCTGACTCTGGTTGGTCACGGTTCGGCGCCAGATCGTTAGCAATGCAAATGAAATGATGAATGTTAAGGGCTGACCCCAAGGAGGTAAGAGGATGAAGGTCATCGTTATCGGGGCGGGGCCGGCTGGGCTGGCCGCCACCTACGAGCTACGCGGGCGGGGCGCAGACGTGCTGTGCCTGGAGGAGATGGCCCACGCGGGAGGCCGCGCGCGCGGCTATAACCGGGAGGGCTACCAGTTCGACCTGGGGGCGCAGTTCTCGGCCAACCTCTGCACCACCACCTTCCGCCTCTGCAGTGAGCTGGGCATGGAGGACGCCGTGCAGGGCTTCGATTTCATGGGGGCCATGTGGCGCAACGGCAAGCTCTATCCCATCCCGGCCACCATCAATCCCCGCGATGCGCTGAAGCACTGGCGCGACCTCCTCAAGTTCCGCGGCCTTCCCTGGAGGGGCTACCCCCAGATGGCAAGGGCGGGATACCACATGCTCGGGCGGCGCAAGGACTTCGACTTCGACGGCATGGACCCCGAGGCGGTGCTGGACCTAAGCGACATCAGCATCGAGGAATACGCCCTGCGCTACGGCGGCCAGGCCGCCCTGGACTACGTTTTCCAACCCATGACCGCCTCTCTCACCCTGGGCGAGCCCGACCAGGTGGGAGCGGCGCACGTCCTGGCCTTGCTCATGGGGCTGATGCCGGGGCTCAAGTTCCTCAAGCGCGGTATAGGTTCCCTGCCCGCCGCCCTCTACGAGGAGTGCAGCGACTCCATCCGCCTCTCCACCCCCGTGAACAGGGTGGTCCTCGACGACGGAAAGGTCAGGGGCGTGGAGACGCCCGAGGGCTTCATGGACGCGGACGCGGTCATCTGCACCACCACCGCCACCACCGCCAGGCGCCTCATACCCGACCTCCCCGATACCCTGCGCAGACCCCTGGAGACGGTAACCTACAGCTCGTGCACCCACTTCATCTTCGCCCTCAAGGAGCGCCTGCTTCCCGAGGGATGGTACGCCGTGACCTTCTCCCGCAACGAGGGTTCCATTCATCCCGGCTTCGCCGATGCAGGCGGCAAGTCACCCCACTTCGCTCCCCCGGGGGCGGGGCTGGTACACTCGCTTACCTGGGGACGCCGCGCCAGGGCCTTGAACGAGCTGCCCCTGGAGGAGCTGAAAAGGATGATGATCAAGGACCTGCAGAGGATCGTCCCCACCATGCCCGACGAGCCCTACATCACCGAGGCGGTGCGCTGGGACGAGGCCATCTGCCTGGACCCGCCCGGCCAGGCCAGGGCCATCCACGACATGCGCAAGTACAACTACCGCGACGTGGAGGGCCTCTACCTCGCCGGGGAGTACATGTACCTCATCTCATGCGTGGAGGGCGCCCTGCGCAGCGGCATCGAGGCCGCCGTCGAAGCAGTGCGCTGAGCTGTCTGCCAGGGGACGGATGGTCTGAGCCTGCGTACGGACAATGCAGCAGCCCCCCTGATGTTCGCCCGATCGGCACAACGTCTTCTCTGGCTGGCCCTCAGCATCAACTCCACCGCGCCGCGGAAAACAGGCGGATACGCCATGGGCCGGGGACGCGCGCGGATTTTCGGACCCGCCCACCGCCTTCGGCGCGAATGGGCAGGAAAACCCGGGAGGCAGGGGAATAATAGCATCGAGAGATAAGAGGGAAATGGCCGTAGCGCCGATACCGGCAAGCGGGTCCAAAGGGGAGCGATGATCGCGAAAGGTTATGAAGTGGTGAAGGGTCAGCGCATGATCGAGGTGTTCATCCTCGATGACCACCCCATAGTGAGACAAGGCCTGGAGAAGGTCCTCGAGGAGGAGCCCGATATGCGGCTGACCGGCCAGGCGGGCACGTGGCTGGAGCTGGTCGAGTTGCTGGAATCCAGGACCCCGGACGTCATCATCCTCGACATCTCCATGCCCGACCGCAGCGGCATGGACGTCCTCAAGGACCTGAGGAGCATGTACCCGCAGGTCCCGGTGCTCATCCTGAGCGCGCATGACGAGAAGCAGTTCGCCGCCCGCACCATCAAGGCGGGGGCCGCGGCATACCTCAGCAAGATGAGGGTAGCGGACGAACTCGTGAGTGCGATACGGCGCGTGGCGACCCAACGCGCCGGAGGGCAGAGCGGCGAATAGAGCGGCGGTTACCTCCGCGGCCCCGCGGCTCCTTCCTTCCCCCGTCCCCTTTCCCTTGCCGCGGCGCGGAAGCCCCGGCCTGCGGGACATCCGCGCATGCCTGAACGGGATGACCCATATCATGCCCGGCGGGCCCGGTGCGCGAACAGGAGAGAGGAGCGCAGCGTAACTATAAGAGAAGGAGTAAGCGCGCGCGCGGCGGCTTCGCCTCCCCGGGCGCGGTATAACCGCGATGACGCATCTCAAGGAACGGGAAACGCAAGGGTGAGATAATCACCGCAAGGAGTGATGGGATTGCAGGAGATGGACAGAAGGAATTTCCTGGGAAAGGCGGGCGCGGCGGCGGCGGGCTTGGGGGCGCTGTACCTTGCCGCGACCATCCCCGGCTGCGGCGGAGGCGCCACCGACACCTGTCCCGTGGACGAGGGCCCCGAGGCCGCGGCGGAGGAGATCCCGGCGCCCGTCCCGACGCCGGGGCCTGCGCCGGGGCTGGTGGTGGTAAAGGGCACCGATCCCGCGCTGATGCTGCTCAAGGGCCTGGAGGCATGGGGCGGCATGTCATCCCTGCGACTCGCCGGCAAGAGGGTGCTCATCAAGGTCAACGCCGCGTTCGCGCGCCCCCCCGAGGAGGCCACCACCACCAATCCGGAGCTGGTGGCCGAGGCGGTGCGCCAGTTCCTGGCGGCGGGCGCCTCCGGCGTCACCGTCTTCGACCACATCCTGCAGGACCTCGTAGACCAGACCCTGGAGAGGAACGGCATCGGGCCCGCGGCCAGGGCGGCCGGTGCCGAGGTCGTCGTCTACGCGGTGAGGAAGCCCGGAGCCGCCCGCATCGTGCAGATCCCAGGGGCCACCGCCCTTCCTTCCGCGGGCATACTGGAAGAGGTCTTCGCCGCCGACGTCATCGTGAACATGCCCAAGGTCAAGCACCACAGCGGAGCGATGCTGTCCATGGCCATGAAGAACTTCATCGGCATCACCCAGAACATGGGGAACTTCCACAACATCGACCTGCACAAGGCCATCGCCGAGATAAACACGGTGGTCAAACCGGCGCTGATCGTCTCCGACGCCACCAACATCCTCCTGGACCGCGGCCCCGGCGGCCCGGGCACGGTATCCGATCCAGGCCAGATAATCCTCGGCACCGATCCCGTGGCCATGGACTCCTACTGCTGCGCCTTCTTCGGCGTGGCGCCCGCGAGCATAGGTCACATCGCCTACGGCGAACAGCTCGGCGTGGGCACTTCCGACTTCGCCTCCCTGGGGCTGGTGGAGGTGAGCGCGTGAAAAAGCAGCGCCGCCGCGCCGTCCACTGGGTGCGCAGGGCCGTGCAGCTGGCCTTCATCGCGCTCTTCGTCGCGAGTGCGTGGGCCGCGGCCTGGCCGCCCAACGCCACCCTGGACGAGAACTTCTTCCTGCGCGTGGATCCCCTGGCGGGGATAACCGCCGCCTGGGAGAGCGGGCTCTGGCTCTACCTGCTTCCCGCCTGGATACTGCTGGGCCTCACGGCCCTGAGCGGCCGCTTCTTCTGCGGCTGGATATGCCCCCTGGGGTCCGCCATGGAGATGCTGCCGTCCCTGGAGAGCAGGCGCGCGAGGAAGATCTCCCGCCTGCGCCCCAGGGACATCTTCGGCAGGACCATCCGCGCGGACGACCGCCGTATCCGCCTGAAGTACGTTTTCCTGGGCATACTCCTGCTGCTTTTCGCGCTGGGGATCAACGCCATATGGATATTCGACCCGCTGGTGGTCGCGAACCGCGCTGTGATCTTCGTGCTCCTCGGCGGCGTGCCCTTCGTCTTCATCGCCCTGGTCGTGTTGGCGGTGGTGGTGGGGCCGCGCTTCTGGTGTCAGGAGATGTGCCCCCTCGGGGCCTGCCTCTCGCTGGCGAGCATGGCCGGATCGCGCCTGCCCGCGGCGGCCAGCCCCCTGGCGCTGGTCAAGGACGAGGGCGCCTGCACCCATTGCGGCAAGTGCGCCTGCGCCTGCCCCTTCGGCATAACCGAGGTGGCGGACAGCAGGAAGACGGGGAGGCTGTTCATGGCCGACTGCGCCCTGTGCGGAGAATGCGTGGCGGCGTGCCCGGAGAAGGGCGCGCTCTCACTGCGCGCGCTGGGGGCGCCGCTGCTGGGCTCCGGCAAGGCCCGCGAGGGGCAGGAAGGCCTGGAGGGGGCGATAACATGCGAGACATGAAGGTAGGCCGGCGCGATTTCCTCGCCCTGGGGATGACCGGGGCGGCGGCGCTCTTTGCCTACGGCCTGCTGCGCGACCAGGGGAGCGGAGTGCTGCTGCGGCCACCGGGAGCGCAGGACGAGGCCGCCTTCGCCACGCGCTGCCTGCGCTGCGGCGAATGCGTGCGCGCCTGCCTCACGCAGTGCCTGGAGCCCGCTGGAAAAGGCTTCGGAGCCGCCAGGCTGTGGACGCCGCGCTTCAACCCCGCTCTGGGCAAGTGCGAGTTCGAGCTGTGCGGCCGCGCATGCGCGCAGGCCTGCCCGGTGGGCGCCATCCGCGAGCCGGACGACGCGGATGTGCGCATCGGCACCGCGGCGGTGACCCGCTCCAAGTGCATCGCCTGGAACGAGGGCAAGGCCTGCCTGGTCTGTTACGAGCGCTGCTCCTACGCCGCCATCGAGATCGATTCCCGCGGCAGGCCGCGGGTATTGGCCGACAAGTGCACGGGCTGCGGCGCCTGCCAGAACACCTGCGTCACCTGCCCCGACCCCGCCATCATGGTCTATTCCCCCGGCGCCGCCCCGCTCGAGGGCGGCGGCAACAACCGCCGCGGCAACTAACCTCGCCCCGTGCCCCAGGCATTGGGGTCAAGCCTCGCCCCGTGCCTGAAACAGCCCCGAGTAGCCCGATTGCCTAGAATAGATATAATTTATAGAGCGGCGGCGCGGTTTGAAAAGAAAGGAGCGTCATGGACGTCCAGGCCATAATCGACGAGTGCATGCAGCTCTGGAGGGACCCCTACCCCCACCTGGCGAAGCTCCGGGACGAGGGGGAGAAGCCCATGGCGGTCTTCTGTTCCTACACACCGGAGGAGATCCTGCACGCGGCGGGCTTCACGCCGGTGCGCCTCATGGGCTCGGTGCGCACCCTCACCCACGCCGACGCCCACCTGCAGGCTTACTGCTGCTCCCTCGCCCGCACCGACCTGGACATGGCCCTCGCCGGCGACCTGGATTTCCTGGAGGGCGCGGTGTTCGTGCAGACCTGCGACACCATGATGCGCCTCTCGGACATATGGCGCCGCAACACGGACTTCCCCTTCCATGGCGACCTGGTGCTGCCCATCCGCATGGGGGAGGAGGTGTCGCTGCCCTTCCTGGTGGAGGAGGTGCACTGCTTCCGCCGCAGCGTCGAGGAGTTCACCGGCGAGGAGATAGGAGACGGCGCCCTCGTGGAGAGTATCCACATCTACAACCGCAACCGCCGCCTCGCCGACCGTCTCTACAAGCTGCGCACCACCTACCCGGGCGTCATCGACGGCCTCTCTGCCACAGCCGTCATCACCGCCGGGTTCTGGATGCGGCGCGAGAAGCATAACGAGATGCTGCAAGAGCTGCTGGAGGGACTGGACACCGGAAAGTCGCGGGGGAATGGCAAGACGCCCCTTCTCGTCAGCGGCAGCACCTGCACCACCCCCGACATCATCGAACTCATCGCCGAACTGGGGGCGGACGTGGTGGACGACGACCTGTGCAGCGGCCACCGCTACTTCGACAACTACGTGGACGAGGCCGACTCTTCGCAGGAGGCGCTGGCGCGGCGCATGTGGGGGAGGATAAACTGCCCCGCCAAGCACCAGTGCATCGAGGACCGCATCGAGCACCTGCTGCGCCAGGTGCGGGACAGCGGCGCGAAAGGCGTCGTCTTCTTCCTGCAGTCCTTCTGCGAGCCGCATCTCTTCGACGTCCCCTACCTGCGGGAACGCCTGCAGGACGAGCTGGAGGTGCCGTCGCTCGTGCTCGAGACGGAGCTGCAGTCCTTCTCGCGCGGGCAGCTGCGCACCCGCCTGCAGGCCTTCATCGAGACCATCACCGGAGTATAAGAGAAGGGGGTCAGGTCTTGTTTTTTGCATACCCCGGTATGTTCGTAGTTAATTTACATAAGCTCACTTATATGCAGGTATTTTAACCCTGCAGGATCGGCCGGGCACGTGAAAAACAAAACCTGGCACCATAAGAGGAAGGGAGAGCGAAGATGAGCGAGGGAAACGGGAAGGCGGACAAGGAGCGCCGCAAGATAAAGTCCGCGGACGCCATGCGCGATATGATGGTCAAGTATTACACGGAAGCCAAGGGGGCGGAGGGCACCGACCGCCACATCGCCTGGATCACCAGCGGCGCCCCGGTGGAGCCCCTCATCGCCTTCAACGTCATCCCCGTCTATCCCGAGAACCACGGCGCCATGTGCGGCGCCTCGCACATGAACGTGGAGCTGTGCGAGGTGGCCGAGGGGCGCGGCTTCTCGCGGGACCTGTGCTCCTACGCCCGCGGCGACATCGGCAGCGCCATCACCAAGGGCGGCCCCATCGGCGGCCTGCCCCGCCCCACCTTCCTGGTCGTGTGCAATAACATCTGCAACACCGTCTTCAAGTGGTACGAGGAGCTGGCGCGCTTCTTCGACGTGCCCTTGTTCATCTACGACACTCCCTTCGTACGCGGCGACCTCCAGCAACACATCGCCGACTACTCCCTGCGCCAGATGGAGGAGTACGTCGCCTTTTTGGAGAAGATCACCGGCAAACCCTACGACGAGCCGCACTTCACGGACGTGGCCGCGAAGTCCCTTTTCGCCTCCGCGCTGTGGAAGGACGTACTGGCCTGCAACAAGCACAAGCCCGCCCCCATGACCTGCTTCGACGCCTTCATCATGATGGCCCCCATCGTCACCCTGCGCGGCACGCAGGAGGTGGTCGATTTCTACCAGGGCCTGCTGGACGAGATGAAGCAGCGCATCAAGGAGGGCATCGGCATCCTCCCCTCGGAGAAGTACCGCCTGCTGTGGGACAACATCCCGGTCTGGTACGAGATGCGCAACCTGGGCAAGCTGTTCATGGAGCTGGAGACCTGCCTGGTCGCGGACACATACACCAGCGCCTGGACCTTCGAGGGAGTGGACGCGGAGAAGCCCCTGGAGAGCATGTCCCGCATCTACACCGAGGTCTACCTCAACATCAACCTGGAGAGGATGGCGGACAAGATCGAGAGCCTGGCCACGCGCTACAGCGTGGACGGCATGATCATGCACTCCAACCGCAGCTGCAAACCCTATTCCCTGGGCCAGTACGACCTGGCGAAGGAGTTCACGCGGCGCACCGGCAAGCCGGCCCTGATCATCGAGGCCGACCACACCGATTCGCGCTGGTACGACCGCGCCCAGGTGGAGACGCGCATCCGCGATTTCGTGGAGAACCTCCTGGGCGAGACCGTCCCCGCCTGAGGCATTGGGGTCAAGCCTCGCCCCGTGCCTCAGGCATTGGGGTCAAGCCTCGCCCCGTGCCTACGGGATCTCGTACGGGCATCGGGGTCTCGCCTAGTGCCTACGGGGTCTCGTACGTGAGATAATACCCATGGTAGCAGGAGAGCATGCCAGGGTATGGGCGAGAGAGAAGGGCGGTACGTCCGTGGTCGCATCCAGATCGCGGTTCTCTTTTATCGGGGCTCGAATACTCCGCGCCCTCCCCCTAGCGCTGGCCTTGTTATTGACCGTGCTCGCCGCGGCGCAGGCCTCGGCGGCTCCCCACGCACCCCGGTCTGTTTACGCGCAAGGTGAGACCACCGCCAAAAGCTGGGAGTTCGAGCGCTTCGACTCCGACATCCAGGTGCACGAGGACGGCTCCTTCACCGTGCGCGAGACCCAGGTCATCAACTTCACCGGCAGCTTCACCTTCATCACCCGGGACATCCCCACCAGGAGCGCCGGCTTCGACGAGGGCAGGACCTACGGCAAGGTGCGCGTAAAGGACGTCGAGGTCTTCAACCTCGACGGCACCCCTTACGACAAGGAGATGTGGGAGGCGGACTCCTACATGGGCGGCGAGCTCATCCGCATAGAGTTCCAGGCCCGGGACGAACAGCGGGGCTGGATCATCAGCTACCGCATGAAGGGTGCCATGATCTATGCGGAGGACTACGACCGCCTCTACTGGAACGCGGTGTCGTCCGACCGCCCCGTCCCCATCAAGTCGTCGCACATAACCGTGCGACTTCCCGATGGAACAGACATGAGCGCGGTGGAGAGCGTCGAATACTACGAGGACTCCTACGGCGGCTCTCACAGCAGTGGCCGCGACGGGGACGCGCTGTGGTGGGAGGCGCAGAACATCTACCCCTACAGCACCTTCACAATCGATGTCTCCCTCCCCAAGGGCGCGGTCCAGAAGCCCTGGCCCTACCGTGCCTCCACCATGTGGCTCATGCTCAGTCTGGCCCTGGCCGCCCTCCTCGCGGCCGTCCTCGTCATGCTCAGCCTGTGGCTCTGGAGGGGAAGGGACACCTACGGCGGACCGATGCCCGGCGTCACCTACGGGCCGCCGCGCGAGGTGAGGCCCGCGGTCATGGCCATGCTGGTGCACCAGGAGCCGAAGCTGGATGACGTCGGGGCGACGGTGGTGGACCTGGCCGTGCGCGGCAAGCTGCGCATCATCGACGAGGCCAAACAAGGCCGCCCCGGGCCTTCGCAATTCGTCTTCGAGCGCAAGGACCCCTCCGAGGACGGCCTGCTTTCCTACGAGAGGGTGTTGATGGCGGGGCTCTTCGAGAAAGGAGACCGGGTCGGCGAGGACGACCTCAGGGTGGGAAACCGCCTGGCGTCCATAATGGGCGGCATCAGGCAGGAAGTGAAGAAAGGCAAATTCTTCAACGACGACCCGGAAAAGACGGTCAGCACTTATTTCCGCTACGCCCTGGCTATCATCCTCCTGCCCCCCACCGTGTTCTTTTTCCTGCGCTTCGCCACTGACCTGGGATACGTCTGGCTCCTCCTCGCGGGCACGGTGCCGGCGGGGATCGCGGTGTGGGTTATCGCGCACGCCATGCCCAAACGCACCGCCCTCGGCTCCAGGATTTACTGGCAGGCCATGGGTTTCCGGGAATACCTGAAGACCGCAGAGGCGGGGGAGCCGGAATCCATGACCCTCCAGACCTTCCAGGAAAACCTGCCCTATGCCATGGCCCTGGGGTTGGCCGAGAGGTGGTCCGCCCTCTTCGCGGGCGTCCTCACCACCCCGCCGGACTGGTATGCGGGCCCCGGCGATTTCAATACCATGAACCTCAACTCAAGCTTGAGTAATATGGGGCCAACGATATATTTTAGTGGACCTCCCTCCTCCGGCTCGTCGGGCGGGTCCGGTTTCAGCGGCAGCAGCTTCAGCAGCGGCGGCTTCGGGGGCGGCTCCAGCGGCGGAGGATTCGGCGGGGGCGGCTCCTCGGCCGGCTGACGGCGCGCCCCCGGCGGCATGATATCAATCCACGATCACCCGCGGGTTAGCCCGTGAGATTGACCTGTGGACCATGCGTCAACGGGTGCCCGCCGCATATCCTCCTCGAAACGCCCGGGAAAGCCGCGGCTGCGAGGAATCGGCCCTGGTACTTGCGCTCGGGCGTTCCCGCCGCCACCCGAAGCAGCCGGACCGGATCCCGTCAGGCGGGGACCCTGGCGTAGAAAAGGGTCTCGGTGACAAAGGCATAATAACCCGGGGCGTCCAGGATGAAATCGGGTGACGCGGGGTCACACAGGCGCTGAAACAGCTCCCAATCGTCCGGTTCCAGTTGATGGCGCACGTCCGGCCAGCGCATCTTCACCAGGGCGAGCAGCGCCGTACGCATCTTCGCCTCCAGCGGCGCCTGGAACCCGGCCACGAAGGTACGGGCAAGCTCGTCCTCCAGGCCGGCGGCGTGGAACCAGCCGAGGGCACGCAAGTAGTGTTCCTCCGGCGCCATATCCGCGGCAAACGGCGCGATCCCGGAGGTGGTCGCGTTGAGGCGCGCTTCCAGCAGGGGATATCCGGTAAGCAGCTGCTGGGAGGAATAGACCAGGAAAGCGACGATCCCGCCCGGCTTCACCACCCGGGCCACTTCCCCCACCAGGGGCAGGGTCTCGCAGGCCTGATAGCCGGCGCAGTCGGCGCTCCACACCCAGTCGAAGGCGCCGTCCTCGAAGGGAAGCGCACTTATGTCTCCCCGCGTGAAGACGATCCTCTCCGCGTACCCCGCCTCGCGCGTGATCGCCGCGGCGCAGTCCAGGAAAGTCTGCGATATGTCCAGCCCGGTGACGTGCCCTCCCGGTCCCACCGCGTCCGCCAGGAGCATAGCCTGCAGGCCGATGCCGCACCCGGCGTCCAGGCCCCGGCTTCCCGGCGTCAGCCCGAGTTCCTCGATGGCGGCGATGATGGAGGATCTCCTGAAGGGATCGGATTCGTAGAGCGACCAGGCGTAGGCGTCTTCCCTCGGCACCAGGGTGGCGAGCGCCTCCCATGCAAGGCCCCCGTATTCGCCCATACTTAACCTCCCGATGCCCGCTCCGGCCTATGTGAGAAGCTGCAGCGCAGCCGAACGTGCCATGCAGATGCCGCTTTCTCGCCGGCGCTCGAAAACCATGGCACCCTTATTCTAACCGACAACATGACAGCAACGCGCGGCCTCCGCCGTCGCAATTCACTGTCCCAGCAGGTCCCGGCAAAGCGGGCTGTCGCATTCCTTGTGGGCGATGGATATGAATACGGACGGCTCATCGCCGACGGTCCAGTCATCGTGTCCAGGGGGGGCGACGTAAAAATCACCCGGGCCCACGTCGATCTCGCTCCCGTCCGCCATGCGAACGTGATGCCTGCCGGAGAGCTGGTAGCCCACGTGCAGGCGTTCGCACGTCTCGGTATCCTCCAGGTCCCTGGCGTCCTTCGACCACCTCCATCCGGGCTGCATGGTGACCCTTGTGAGCTCGAGGTCCCCAAGCTCCAGGGATTCCGTCAGCCGGCCCTCCAGCGCATGCGTTCGATCCGGAGCATCGAAGCTCTTCTTATTTAGAACTAGCTCTTTCAATTCCATCAGAGACACCTCCTATCACCCTTTCACGCTCGTAAACCGTGCCTCTTAACCAAACATCTCTCCTACACCCAGTTATTGCCATGACCCCGCTCATGCCGGCTGCGCGCTTGGAAGACCAGGAAGACCAGGAAGCGAGGGGGGGTTGTCAAATTGACATAATTGTAATTATAATCATATGAACAAGCGTGCATATGATTCGAGGAGGTCTTCTGTTGCCAGTGAAGGATGCGGGGGAGAAGCTGCACGCCGGTAAGGCCGAGATAAAGCGGGTCAATGCCGGCATGATGGAAGAAGGTATAGTGCGCAAGACCGCGGAGTTGTTCGGAGTGCTGTCGGATCCCACGCGGGTAAAGATGATCATCGCCCTCTCCAAGGCGGAGCTGTGCGTGGGCGACCTTGCCCACATCGTGGGAGCAAGCGACTCGGCCGTCTCGCATCAACTGCGTACCCTGCGCAATATGGGGCTGGTGGATTACCGCAGGGAAGGGAAACAGGCGTTCTATTCTCTGCAGGACAAGCACCTGAAAAGGATACTGGAACAGAGCATCGATCACGTCAGGGAGGGCCTCGGGAGCTCCTGACCCGGAAGAGGCAGCCAGGGACAATAACAGCAAAAGAGCGATAATGGTTGACGAGCACGAACTCGCGGGCATATCCGGCCTCTCCGGCGAGGAGGCCGCACGCCGCCTGAAGGAGGAGGGACCCAACAGCCTGCCCTCCACCAGGAAGCGCAGCGTCCTCCGTATCGCCTTCGACATCCTCAGGGAGCCCATGTTCCTCCTCCTGGTCGGCGCGGGGGCCATCTACCTGGTCCTCGGCGACCTGCAGGAGGCCCTTATCCTCGTGAGCTTCGTCGTCCTGGTCATGGGCATCACCTTCTACCAGGAACAGAAGACGGAGCGGGCTCTGGACGCGCTCAGGGACCTCTCCAGCCCGCGCGCCCTGGTCATACGCGACGGCAGGCAGGTGCGCATCGCCGGCGTCGAGGTGGTGCGCGGCGACATCCTCGTGTTGTCCGAGGGCGACCGCGTCCCCGCGGACGCCGTTCTCCTCGCCTGTTCCAACCTCACGATCGACGAGTCGCTGCTCACCGGCGAATCGGTGCCGGTGCGCAAGTTGCCCTGCGAGGGCCCGCTGGATATGAACAAGCCCGGCGGGGACGACCTCCCCTCCATCTTCGCCGGCACCCTGGTGGTGAAGGGACACGGTACGGCCCAGGCCATGGCCACGGGCACGGCGACGGAGTTGGGAAAGATCGGCCGCGCCCTGGAGGAGATCGAGCCGGAGGCGACCTCGCTGCAGAGGGAAACTCGCCGCGTGGTACTGCAGATCGCCCTGCTGGGGCTGGTGCTCTGTACCCTGGCCTTCGTCGTTTACGGCGCTACCCGCAACGACTGGCTGGGGGGGTTGCTGGTGGGCATCGCCCTGGCCATGGCCATGCTCCCCGAGGAGTTCCCGGTGGTGCTCACCGTCTTCCTCACCCTGGGCGCCTGGCGCATGTCCAGGAACCAGGTGCTCACGCGGAGCATGCCCGCGGTGGAGACCCTGGGCGCGGCGACCGTGCTCTGCGTGGACAAGACCGGCACCCTCACCCTCAACCGTATGACGGTCTCCGCGCTCATGGCGGGCGGTTCCACCTGGGAGATCGACGATTCCAACCGGCACGACCTGCCGGAGGAGTACCACGAGCTGGTGGAATTCAGCGTGCTCGCCTCCCAGAAAGATCCCTTCGATCCCGTGGAGATGGCCATCTCCCAACTGGGCGAGCGCGCGCTGAACGACACCGAGCACCTGCACGACGACTGGGCCCTGGAGCGGGAGTACCCCCTCTCGGCGGAGATGCTGGCCCTTTCGCACGTGTGGAGGTCGCCGGACGGCCGGGAATACGTCATCGCGGCAAAGGGCGCCCCGGAGGCCATCGCCGACCTCTGTCACCTGGGCGAGGAGGGGAAGGCGGAGCTGTGGGTGCATGTGGACGAACTCGCGGCCCGGGGACTGCGCCTGCTCGGGGTGGCCAGGGCGTTCTTCACCCTGGACCGCCTCCCCGGCGACCAGCACGACTTCGTCTTCGATTTCCTGGGGCTGGTGGGGCTGGAGGACCCCGTGCGCCCCGGCGTGAGCGAGTCGATCCGCGAGTGCTACGAGGCGGGGATAAGGGTGATCATGATCACCGGCGACTATCCCGGGACGGCCCGGCACATCGCGAGGGAGACGGGATTGAGGCCCGACGACCTCTTCATCACCGGCCCCGAGCTGGATGACATGGACGACGACGAGCTGCGGGAGCGCATCCGCGAGGTGAGCATATTCGCCCGCGCGGTCCCGGAGCAGAAGCTGCGCATCGTGAGGGCGCTGAAGGCCAACGGCGAGGTGGTGGCCATGACCGGGGACGGGGTCAACGACGCCCCCGCCCTCAAGGCGGCCAACATCGGCGTGGCCATGGGGGGCCGGGGCACGGACGTGGCGCGCGAGTCGGCGGCCCTGGTGCTCCTCGACGACGATTTCGCGTCCATAGAGATGGCGGTGAAGTCCGGCCGCAGGATATATGACAACCTCTGCAAGGCGATGTCCTACGTCATCGCCATCCATGTGCCCATCGCCGGTATCTCCATGATCCCGGTGTTCTTCAATCTTCCTCTGGTATTATCTCCCATGCTGATCGCGTTCATGGAGATCATCATCGACCCCGCCTGCTCCCTGATCTTCGAGGCGGAGCCCGCGGAGGAGGATGTCATGCGCCGCCCCCCGCGCAAGCCCGATGAGCGCATCTTCAACCGCAGGAACGTCGTCATCAGCATGCTGCAGGGCCTGAGCGTGCTGCTGCTGGTGGCGGGCGTGTTCTCGCTCGGCCACGTGAGGGGCATGGACGAGACGGAGATAAGGGCGCTCACCTTCACCACCCTGGTCATCTCGAACCTGGCGCTCATCCTCACCAACCGTTCCTGGGAGCACACCATCTGGCAGGCGCGCCGTCAGCGCAACCCCGCCATGTCGTGGATAGTGGGCGCAACGCTGGCCCTGCTGGCCTTCGTGCTCTACGCGCCCTTCATGCGCGACCTCTTCCAGCTTGCCTTCCTCAGCGCCGCGGATATCGCGATATGCCTGGGGGCCGGCACGCTCTCGGTGCTGTGGTTCGAGGCCCTGAAGTACGTCACCCACCGCCGCTCCGGGCACAGCTGACAGGCATTGGGGTCAAGCCTCGCCTCGTGCCTGAGATCACTTGCGCCCCCCGAGGGATCACCGTGGCGGCCCCCGCCTATCGGTTCAGGCCAGCGGGTCGTGCTCGGGAAGGATAAAGTACTTCACTTCCTTGGCGTAGTTGCTCAGCTCGGCCCGGAAGTCCGGGTGGGCGATGCTGATGAGCGCCTGGGCCCGCTGCCGCAGGCTCTTCCCCCGCAGGTTGACCACGCCGTACTCGGTGGCCACGTACATGACGTCGGTGCGGGTGAGCGTGACCACAGCCCCCGGCCGCAACTGGGGGACTATCTTCGAAACCAGCTCGCCGTCCTTGTTCTCGACCACGGAGTGGGTGATGATGAAAGCCTTGCCTCCCCGTGAGAGCCAGGTGCCTCGCGTAAAGTCCACCTGCCCGCCCGTGGCCGTGTATTGGATGGGGCCGAAGGACTCGGACGCGCACTGGCCGGTGATGTCGATCTCGATGGTGGTGTTGATGGAGACCATGTTGTCATTGCGCCCGATGAGGTAAGGGTCGTTGTTGTAGCTTATCGGCGAGAGGTAGACCATCGGATTATCGTCAAGCCAGTTATAGAGATCCTGGGAACCCAGGCAGAAGTGGCAGAGCATCTGGTGCGGATGCAGGCTCTTCACCGTGTTGTCCAGGGCCCCGGCCTCGAAGAGATTCATGTAGGCGTCGCCGATCATCTCGGTATGGCACCCCAGGTGCTTCCTTCTTACCAGCAGCTCGCCGATGGCGTTGGTCGTGCCCCCGATGCCCAACTGGACGGTGGAGCCGTCCTCGATGAGGTCGATGATGTTCTCCGCGATCGCGTGGTCCCTCTCCGTGACGGGATCGGGCGGGAGCGCGAACACCGGGTGGCTGTTCTCCACCACCTTGTCTACCTGGGAGATATGCAGCCAGTTCGGCCCGTGCACGACGGGCTGCTCCTCGTTCACCTCCACGTAAACGCCGTCGAGCTCGTTCACCACGTCCAGGTAGTTTGCGAAGAGCCCCAGGTTGAGATAACCCTGCTTGTCCATGGGGCCCACCTGCACCATGAGCTTGCGGTAACCAGAATCGTGGACCGCCTGCTTGGTGACGCGGTGGAAGTGATAGGGGGTGTGGGTCATCAGCCCGTCCGCCAGGGCCTTGCGGTCGAGCGGCGAAGTGTAATAGTTGTCGATGAGGAGGTTCCTCTGCAGCTCCGGCTGCAGCACCTTGAAGACGTTAGCCAGCATGATGAAGCTGCCGAGCTGCACGTCCTCGAACTCCCCGGCCACGGCGCGGTCGAATATGGCCTCGAGGATGGCCACCGGCGTCGACGAGGCGCCGCTCGCGAAGACGTGTTCCCCGCTCTTGATCACCGCCGCCACATCCTCGGGCGTGGTCAGTTTGGACTTGTACATCTCTTCCCACTTGTTCATCTTGTTCCTCCCTCTTCGAATCGCATGGTGAACAACCATGCTCAGGATATCATTACTCTTTCTACCTTACTATTATGCCCATTAATCCGGGTTTTCTCTCCGGCGGGGACGGCGCGGCCCGTGCCGCAAAGGATTCTACCCGCAGGTCGCCTGGGCTAGAATGACTTCATGAAAAAGCAGCCCCCCGTGCTACCATCACTGT
>MTKY01053795.1_pt1 | contig 27216 bp, 22 predicted proteins | sample 1042731 | NCBI WGS metagenome assembly MTKY01 (sample SAMN06212206, study PRJNA360538) | anaerobic digester metagenome | biome: Wastewater treatment plant; material: sludge; isolation source: anaerobic digester fed with sludge from wastewater treatment plant | place: Denmark: WWTP Soeholt ...
TTCCGATCTGCCCAGGTTCGATCCGGCGAGCCGGCGGAGCGGGGCTCAAGCTCCCGGCCGGCTGCGAAGCACGCTGCACACCGCGCCCGCCAGCGCCACACACACGGTCACGGACAGACTGTTGCGCACCGCGTGGGCCACGCCCTCCGGAGTCTGTTCCCAATGGGGCAACGAGTGCGTGTAGATCGTGCCGGCCAGGGCAATGCCGGTGGCGAATCCGGTGGTTCGGGCGGTGGCCAGAATCGCCCCCGCCACCCCGCGACGTTCCAATGGGGCCGCTCCCATCAGCGCACTGTTGTTCGGTGCCGTAAAAAGCCCCGAACCCACGCCCACGAACGCCAGCACCATCACGAGAAACGCCGGCGGAAAACCCAGTTGGATCCGACTCAGCAACAACGCGCCCAGCGCCATGAACAGCATCCCGGCCGTCGCCGGAAGCCGCACCCCCACACGATCGGAAAGCCACCCGCTCGGCCCGGTCAGGATCATCATGCTGATCGGAATGGTCACCAGGAACGTCCCGGCCTTTTTCGCCGAAAAGCCGACCCCGGTCATCAGAAAGAACGGCAGCAGAAACGTGATCGAAGAGGACGCCATGTAATTCAGATAGGCGGCCAGCACCGAGCCCGAAAACAGCCGGTTGTGAAACAGACGCAGGTCCAGGGCCGGATGTTCCAGCCGGGCTTCGGTGACCACGAACGCGATTCCGGCTGTGACCCCGCCCAGCGCCAGTCCGATGATGAGCGGATGCTGCCATCCCAAATCGCCGCCTTTGCTGAGGACAAACAGGATCGTCACCAGTGTGATCCCCAGCAATACGACGCCTACCGGATCGAAGGGCTGACCGGTCGGCCGGGAATCGACGCGCAACGCCCGGTGCGCCACCCGCATGATCACCAGCCCGATGGGCACGTTCACGAAAAAGATCGCGGGCCAGCCCGCCAGATGGATGAGGAACCCACCCAGCACCGGTCCGATAGCGATGCCGAAATAGGTCATCGTCGCCTGCATGCCCAACGCCCGCCCGCGTTCGCTTCCCGGGAAGGCCGAAAGCAGAATCCCCGGGCTCAACGCCAGAATCATCGACGCTCCCAACGCCTGCACGGCACGCGCCGCGATCAGCAACCCGACGTGCCCGGACAATCCGCACCCCAGCGACGCGGCGACGAATATGCCCTGCCCCAGCAGGTATATGCGTCGTTGACCATAGATGTCGGCCAGCCGCCCGAACAGAAGCAGCGACGCGCTCGTGGTGATCAGATACGAAAGGGAAACCCACTCCACCGTGGTGACGCTGCAGCGGGTGGTTTCCTTGATCACCGGCAACGCGATGTTCACGATGCTCGAATCCAGCGCAGACATGAAGGATCCCAAACCCACCACCGCCAAGGTCTGCCATTTGTTCCCAACCATGCACCGCTCTCATTCCTGCGAAAGAAGCCCGACCGGATCCACCGGCTTTCCCAAAAAGGACGGCACGACAGGCGATCGGTTTCCCTTTCTCTGGCTGCCGCTCCATCGCTCGCGCTCCGTCGAAATCCCTGCTTCTACACCTCCTGGGCCGAACATTTCATCCTGCCGCGCTGATATTTTCTTGTTTTGCCTCCACTTTTCGACATTCGGCCGGTAGGTTTTGGTCAAAATCGGCAGGTTGGACAAACGGGGCAACCCGTTTTAGGCGACCCTTGGGCCCGGGCGCGGGTGATCATCTGATCTGGGCCGGCACGCGACCACTCGACAGGAGACACAAATTCAAGGCGGGGTCCGCCCAGAGCGTCGAAAATCCAGCCCCAGCGGGGAAAGGTGCACTCCAGCAGAAAGGAAGGGTGCCGTAGCACGCCTGATGGCGCACGCGAACCGCCGCCACGAAAGCAGACACCTTCCGCTTCGCGCCTTCAGTACAAATCGTATCCCAGGCCGGTCTCGTCGCGATCGTCGGTGTTGGCGATCAGATCGCCCGTGACGCTGTTGTAGACCCAGCCGATGGTGGCGAGGCTCTCATCGACGGTGGGCCCGGTGCCGGCCACGAACACGCCGTTCGCACCGCGGTTCGGCCCGACGGAGATGGCCGGAATGCCGGCGCGCAGGTAGGGACCATAGATGTAGATGTTCGGATCGGAGCCCACGTTGCCTTGGGCGTCCGTTCGCCTCGTGAGCTGGTCGACGAAGGTTTCCGGGCTGTTGTCCTGGGCGGGATAGGTGAAGTTGTGCTCCCGATGGTACAGGTCGATGGCGCTGCGGAGCGTCACCAGGCTGGTCAGAACGTCCGAGTCCGCCGCCCCGCGTGCGCCGCGACTGATCCGCGGCACGGCCACCGCGGCGATGACGCCGATCAGCACGACCACAATCAGGATTTCGAGCAGGGTGATCGCCGCTTGCCGTCGAAGGAACGCCATCATGCACCCGTATTCGCCGCCGTCCGGCGTCTTGGAATGAAGCAATACCCGCCGCCCGGATCGCAGCCTGCGGCCCGATGCTCATATCGTCCCGCAGTTTTGGGTCCTTTAGGCTGCGGTTCGGCAGATTGTGCGGCACTCGCCCCGATTCGGGAGCGCCGGCGGGCGCGTTGCCAAACCGGACACGACCGAATAAAACGCCGCCCGGCCCCGTCCGTGTGTGGCGATGCCATTGTGAAAGGAAGCGTATGCCCGCAGACCCCAGCGTACGGCCGGTTTTGGGCCGGTCTCACGCGATCATCGGCATGGTGCATGTCTCCGCGCTGCCCGGAACGCCCCGGGCGGCCGATTCGGTGGACGCGATCGTCCGGCAGTCTGTCCAGGAGGCTCGCCTGCTGGTCGATGGCGGTGTGGATGCCGTCATGATCGAGAACATGCACGACGTGCCCTACGTACTGGCCCCGATGGGCCCGGAAATCGTGGCGGCCATGACCGCCGTCGCCTGCGGGGTGCGGCAGGCCGTTTCGTGCCCCCTGGGAGTGCAGATTCTCGCCGGCGGCAACCGCGAGGCATTGTCCGTGGCCCTCGCCTCCGGCGCCGCGTTTGTCCGGGTCGAGGGGTTTGTGTACGCGCACGTGGCCGACGAGGGCCTGATGCCGGTGGCCCAGGCGGGCGATCTGCTGCGCTATCGCCGGGCGATCGGGGCGACCCAGGTGGCGATCTGGGCCGACATCAAGAAAAAACACGCCAGCCACGCCCTGACGGCCGACGTGGATCTGGCCGAAACGGCTACGACGGCGGAGTTTTTCGGTGCGGAGGCGCTGGTGGTCACCGGGGTGGCGACCGGTCGGCCCACGTCGCCCGATGACTTGCGGGCGGCCCGAGTGTCGTCGAGCCTGCCGGTGGTAGTGGGCAGCGGAACAACACCGGAGAACCTGGAGGCGCAGTGGCCGGTCGCGGATGCCTTCATTGTCGGATCCAGTATCAAACGCGACGGCCTGTGGTCCAACCCGCCCGATCCGACCCGGCTGCGGCGTTTCATGGACCGAGTGATTGCGTTGCGGAGCGGGTAACGCACGGATCAGCCGCCCACGCCGTGGAGCAGTTCCCGCAGGCTGTCAAACGGAAAGAAGGGTAACCGGCGGGGCGTCAGAAACACGACGCGCCAGCAGTCGCCGGTTTTCTCGAAATGCAGTTCCCAGCGTGACGGCCGGCTGCCGCCCAGGCCTTCCGCGGCGCCGTAGACGCGGGCCGAGGCGTTGAAGAGCACCTTCGCGAGCCGTCCATCCTCGATGCTGATCTCGAAGCCGCTGAGCCGGGCGCTTCGGACCTCGACAGCGGTCAGGCCGCGGCGGACATAGTCCAGAAACCCGTCCCGGTCCAGGCCCTCTGCGGCGAACCGGTCGGAGATGTGTCCGCCGATGCCGTCCACGTCGCCCTTCACGGCGGCGGCGGCCAGTTCATTACACAGGCCGATGAGCTTCTCCCGCTCTGTGACGACCAGATGCTGCATCAGCAGCAGCAGAGCGGCCACGACCAGTCCGCCCACGACCGCCCGCCGCGCGTTCGGCGTCTGCCGCGTCGCCCACCGCCGCAACAGGACGAACTCGCCGACCAGCAGCAGAGGCATGAGGTACAGCGGGCTTTCGAACAGGATCGTCTGAATCGTTGACAAAGCTGGCTCACCGGTTTGTGTCGTTATTCCTCGGGCGGCCGGAGCCGTCATCTCCGTTCCGAGGCACCGCCTTCCGGTCGCGAATCGCCACGCCGTGACGGCCGCATGCGGCCTTTCCACGGAGTCTCCCGGCCGCGCTTCGGACCTCGACCGTGTGCGTCCGGCCTCCTCCGGCCGTTCCTGAGCAAAACACGCACACTCCGTGTTTCCGAACGTTCTCCCAACGGAAATGACCCCGGAATCACTGGGAGAGTCCGGCGTTCATTTCAGGTTCTCCGGGTTCAGGGGCTGCAGATCGGGCGGAACAAACCGACCGTCCTTGCGGATGAGCTCGTTGTCGAACCAGATTTCGCCGCCGCCCCATTCAAGCGTCTGGATGCAGACCATGTCCCAATGCACGGCGGAACGGTTGCCGTTGTCCGCCTCATCTTCGTACGCGGAACCCGGGGTGAAGTGGAAGGAACCGGCGATTTTCTCGTCGAACAGGATGTCCAGCATTGGCCGGGTGATATAGGGATTGAATCCCAGGGCGAACTCGCCCACGTACGAGGAGCCCTCGTCCGTGTTCAGCACGGTGTTGAGATGCTCGGTATTGGAACTGCGCGCGTTGATCACCTTTCCGTCGCGGAACTCCAGCCGGATGTCCTCATGCACCACGCCCTGATAGAGCGTGCGGGCGTTGTAGCGGATGGTGCCGTTCACGGAATCGCGGACAGGGGCTGTGAAGACCTCGCCGTCCGGAATGTTCAGCTTGCCGGCACAACCGACAGCGGGAATGTTCCGGATGGAAAAATGCAGTTCGGTCTCCGGGCCCAGGATTTTCACGCGGTCGGTCGCATTCATTCGCGCCACCAGCGGCTCCATGGCCGCGGCCATTTTGCGGTAATCCAGAGTGCACACGTCGAAATAGAACCGCTCGAAGGCTTCCGTGCTCATCTGGGCCTGCTGGGCCATGGAAGGGCTCGGGTAGCGCAGCACGACCCAGCGGGTCTGCCGCACACGGATGTCGCCATGCACCGGCTTCCACCAGATGGATTGGTAAAGCTTCATTTTGTCGGCGGGCACGTCGCTCATTTCGGTGATGTTCAGGTTGCCGCGCAGGCCGATGTAGGCCTGGACCCCCTTCATCCGCAGGGCCTCGGTCTCGGCAATGAGCCTGAGCTGGGCCTCGCTGCCGTGAATCAGGAGATGCCGCAGCACCGTGTTGCTTTTGAGCGTCACCAGCGGATCGGCGCCGGCCTCTCGCGCCACGCGTACGATTTCGTTGGTGATCTCGTGTGGAACGTCGATCGCCTCGATCAGAATCTTCTCTCCCGGCTGGACCGCCGTGGAGTAGTTGATGAGCACGTCCGCCAGCCGGGTCATTCGGGGGTCAAGCATCGGTGTTCCTCCTTTGATTCATGCTCACTGCGGGCCCTGCCGCCCACCCCGCCGCACCAGAATACCCGAAAGCCGGCCGGAAAGGCAGCGGGGATCGCGGTGGCGGCCCACAGGAACGATCCTCATTCCACGGCCGGTTCCAATAGGGTGAGGGTCCGGGCGGTGGCGTCGAGGTCGGCCAGAACGCCGAGCGGAATGGTGGCGTTGTCGCGCACGTGCCCGATGGGGAACCGCGCGACCACGGGGTAGGGTGCGTCGCCGAAGTAGTCTGCAAACACCTCGTCCAGGGTGAGACTCTTCTCGGGCATCCCCGGGTTGCATTTGTGCCAGCGGCCGAGGATCACGCCGGCGACGCCGTCCAGCAATCCGGCATGTTTGAGCTGGCGCAGAAAGCGGTCAATGCGGTACGGCTCTTCGCCGACATCCTCGAGAAACAGGAGGCGCCCTTTCGTCTCGATCTGCCACGGCGTGCCCATCAGAGCACACACCAGGGAGAGATTTCCGCCGACCAGCCGTCCGCGCGCCCGCCCCGGGCGGAGCGTCTGCGGGCCGGGAGTGTCTGGCTCACAAAGAGCGAGGTCATACCGCAGGGTGCCGTCGGGCGGAGAGGGAACCAGGGCCTCGAAGCCGGGCACCGGATCGGTGGCGTCCGGCTCGGCGGATCGGGCGGCCAGGGCGGACAGGGTCTTGGCGTCGCACACGTTGCGCCACAGATGAACGGAGGCAAACGGCGTGAGGTTGCGGTCCTTGCTGCCCAGCCCCCACATCAGATTCGGACCGTGAAACGCGACCTGGCCGGTCTGTTTGTGGATGGCAAGGTGGAGTGCGGTGACGTCGCTGAACCCCAACAAGATTTTGGGGTTGCGCCGGATGACCTCATAATCCAGCAGATCCAGGATACGCGTGGTGCCGTAGCCGCCGGTGCCGCAGAAGACGGCTTTGACCTGGGGATCCATGTACGCCTCCATGATGGCGTGGGCTCGCTGGGCATCGGTGGAGGCCAGGTATCCACGGCGGGCATAGACGTCGCCGATGACACGGGTCCGAAACCCCATGACCTCCAGGCGGCGGACCGCCTGGCCGACCCGGTCGCGGTCCAGTGGGTGCCCGGGAGCAACGATCGCGATGGTGTCGCCCGTCCGTAGGGCCGGCGGTCGACGGGAGCGCTGTGTTTGCGCCTCCGGGGTTTTCGAATCCGCGATGGTGAGGGTTGCCAGGATCAGAGCGCTCAGGCCGGCCAACCCAGTCCACTTCCAGACGACCGCATCACGCATTGCTTGGGCCTCCTGTTGGCGGGGCTGGTCGAATGGTACCGGACCGCCCTCCGGCACAAAAGCGTGAGGTGGTTGCAATCTCGGTCGCCGGAGGTGACACTACTGCCGCCGGCTCCTATAATGCGAGCCGGTCGTCCACCGCGGGGTTCGGCGGAAGTCCGGTTGCGGTCGAACGAATACTGGAAGCGCCTGTAGCTCAAGTGGATAGAGTGGCTGGCTTCGAACCAGCAGGTTGGAGGTTCGAGTCCTCCCGGGCGCGGTGCGGGCCGAGTGCCTCATTTGGCCTCCGGCCGTTTTCCGCAGGTTGCCCCGCATTTGTCCCGGTAAGGGCGAACACTCCGGGTTGTCGGGGTCTAACGAGTAGTCTCGCGAGCAGGTCCAAATCGTGGCTGACGAATCCGAAGAAACGAGAATCAAGGAAGAAGAGGACGGCAAAGGCACCGTTTCAGGCAGTAGCGCGGCCCGCAAGAAGGAGCCACCGGCGTTTGCCTGGAAGCTGACGGGCTATGCTGACGGGCTGACCCTGACTCTGCTGAAGTGTGTCGAACGTAAGGACGCGGAAGCGCAACTGGTTCGGTTGGAGAAGGAAGGCTACTACACCGGCCTGTTGATCACGGCCCTGACAGATCCGGTGCCTCCGGGGCCGGCCGTGAAAAAGAAGTGGGAGCCGGCGCCGGCTCGAGTTTTCGTAGACGACAGCCGTATGCGTGCGGCCAGAACCCGCCCGGCTCCACCACGCACGGTAGAAAAGGCCGCCCCAGTCGCATCCAAGCCGCCGGCCAAACGACCGAAGCCGGTTGCCACCAAAAAAGCCCCCGCAGCTCAGCCGGCTACGAAGACGAAACCCGCCGTCGCCCGCAAGGCATCTTCCAAAGCCGCGCCGGCGGACAAGACGGCCAAAACAACCGCCAAGACCAGAAAGACCGCCGTGAAGTCCGCTGCCAAGACGCCCAAAACAAAAGAACCCAAGGCAATTCGCAAGAAAAAATGATGATGGATCGTTCACGGACCGCCACGTCCGGGACCGGCTCGATAATGCCGCTATCGTGGCTGCGTTCCGGCCGTCCCGTCCTCCGTTTGCCGTCCGTGCGCGGGAGCTTCAGGTGATTCACCCTCGCTCGACACGCGGGACAGGAAACCCACGCTGGAAGCGAAAAACGATTCCGTCATGGGGCGGATGGCCTGCGACTGCTCTTCCTGAAGGTCCTGCAGATTGGCCAGGCACATGGGGCAGCCCACTACGTCCAGGTGAAACTGCGTGTAGCTGCGCCACGGGTCGTCCAGGATGCCCAGCAGGTAGCTGCCCAGCGTACTGCGCTTCAGGCAGGTCAGGCGAAACTCACGCCACACGCGGGCGACCGTCACTTCGGTTTGTTCTTCGTCCATGTTGCGACGGTCGGTCTGCGCCGATTGTTCGACGAAGCTCCGCAGGCGTTGGATCGCCCGGAATTTGATGCCGGCCACCGTTTTCTGATCGATATCGAGCAGGTCGGCCGCCTCCAGGTTGCGTTTCCCCGCGAAAAACAGCAGCTCGATGACTTGCAAGTCATCGAACGCCCCGCGATCGCGGCACTCGTGAATGAATGCCTTCAGCCCGTCGCGCAACACGTATCGCTGCATCTGTTGAATCTCAGCCCGGACGGCGAGACTGCTGGGAGTCTCCGTCTGAACCGGAGCGATCCGGTCAAACACCACCTCCTCCAGATCGCCGGCCAGTGGGAGAATGAGCGGCAGCCTCCGACGGCGAAGCAGGTCGATCAGCTTGTACCGTAGAATCGTGAAAAGATACGTTTCCAGGCTTCGGGTCGGATCGTAGCGATCGAGTGATTGCAGGAAACCCACGAACGTATCCTGCACCGCGTCTTCCGCGTCGGCCAGGGTGGGCGTCTGGGCCCGGGCGAAAGCCTGGAGACGCCCTTCATAGCGGGCGATAAGCTGCCGCCAGGCGAGCTCGCTGCCACGGCGGATCTGCTCCACCAGAAATGTGTCCGCGCCATCCGGCGCCATTGCTCGGCCGTCTCCAAAATACAGACACCCGGCCCTTTTTCAGCAGCGCCGACCTCCTTCCGGTCGTCTGCCCTGACTGCGTGGCGCGTCGTGTCAGCGCGATGATACGACAACAGTCCCTGAATGGCTACGGGAAGGATTCCCGGAAATGGTTCGCGGGCACGGAACGGTGTGCTGGAGTCCTCGGTCCGCAATTCTCGGAGCGGCGAACGACGCATCGGGCAGCCAGCGGTCCAGCTTCTTCACGGCGAGGATCCTTCTGCGAACGTTGCCCGCGCACTACACCGTGGTAACCACTTGTGTTCCAAGCTGTTGCAGAATCGGACGGGGAGATGGCCTTCAGGGCCTGTTGCGCCCAGGCAACAGGCGGGCGCACGCCGTAGCGGTACGTCGCGCTGCAATCGGCCGGGCCGATGGGCATACCATTGCAACGGACGGCGTTTTACCGGGCGTGCGACAGGGAGAACGGCGAAAGAAGGCTCTGGCACAACCGTTGCCCTTGGTTCCAGCGAACGCCCGGAACCGGCAACGCCACCCGGACGTTTCTGGAGGTGTCATCAACCGATAACCGAAACCGCGACTTTGAGCGGTGCGGGAGGATGAGGGAAGGAAAGGGTGAATACATGAACGAAGAAACGTTCCAGAAAAAACTGGCGGAACTGGTTGCGGAGATCGGTACGCTGCCCACCGGGGAGCGGGAGAAACTGCAGGCCCTGGCAGATGAGACCAAAGAGCGGCACAAACAACTCAAGCAGACGGTCTCGAACCTCCAGGAGAGCATTGATTTCCTGCGGTTGTCCATCAAGTACATGCTGTTCGACCTCGAAGCCACGCGAAGGGAGAACAACTACCTCCGCAAAATGCTGGAAGACAGCACGGGGCGATCGGACGACAATTCGGCCGGATGAGGCCGTTCGCCAGGTCCTGTCGGGCTGGACCCCGATTCTGCTGGCGGAGCGACGGGAATTGATTCGAAGCTGACGCAGAGACCCACAGAATCGTCGCTGGGCCGTCGGCCCGGGTATCTCGACCCGGGTCGACGGCCTGTTTCGTTTGTCATGATCGACCAACACGTCCCGATCGAAACCGACGCATAATCGTAGCAAAATGCCGCATATTGCACTAACGTCTTGTAAAACGAAGGGTTAACACAGACCTCACCGTCGCCCAATGTATGGGACGCGCGCTCAAATGTCCAAAATTGTCTGAAATTGAGATGCCAACCTTATTGACTTAACGACCGATATGTCCAATATGTAAGAATGTGTAATGGGCGGAGTCGCGGCCAGGTGCCTGTCGAGCGACTCCTCCGCTGCGGGTTGCCGTGATCAGCGGGCACGGTATGCTAAGCGGGTCGAGAAAGTGCCGAAAGCTATGAGGAACGCAATCATGCTCAGAACACAGTTGAAGTGGTGTGAAGGGGCGCGGGCGCGGTCGGCCGGCTTCACGTTGATCGAACTGCTGGTGGTCGTCTCGATCATCGCGCTGCTGATTTCCATTCTGCTTCCATCGCTCAAGAAGGCCAGGGACCAGACGAAGGCGGCCGTCTGTTGCACGAACCTCGGCGGACTGGCCAAGGCATCCAACACGTACGCGGCCGATGACCCAACGGGCGTTGTGATGCCGTGTTGGGCGCACCTCGGCGACGTGGGGCCAGGGACAAGAAATAGAGGGCGGCAAGTAGCGGATACTAGTAAGTCAGATCTCAATGCAGCCTTTGGGTGGGGGGGCAAGGGCGGTCGAGGCGCTTACGGGGGGAGTCACATGCAGACGGGTTGGTCCTCGGGCTGGGGCGGGCAGAACTGGCGCGGCGCCGACAGCCGCCCGCTGAACTACATGATATACAAGAGCATTTCCAAGGTGGAACCGGGAAACACGGACGCGATCATCGCAGACCAGAATCTGGACTTCAATGCGTACCGGTGCCCGGCCGATACGGGATACACCGCGAAAAACTGGGACAACTACTGGGGTAGGGGAAAGGGTTTTGCGAGCAGCACACTGAGCGCTTACGATCATTTCGGTACCAGTTATGGGGGTTCGGCGTTTACCATTTACATCACGTCGGGTGGCGTCGCCGAGGGCCCCATGCTAACCCTCACGCCGTGGCTGCGTCCGCTGGCGCGGATCCGCAATGCGTCCAAAGTGATTCTGTACCAGGAGGCGAACGGCCTTTACGCGTGGACTCTGAAGGTGGACGACATGAAGGGGGGCAACAAGGTGTGTTCGGGGGCTGACTTCGACGATGAGCCCAATGCCATCGTGAAGGGTTGGCACGGAAAGGACTGGACGTTCACCGCGTGCTTCACCGACGGTCACGCGGCCCCGATCCGGATGCGCGGCTGCTACCAGCCGCCGCCGGACCTTGGTTCGCAGTATGCGAAACAGTACCAGGTGCCCGACCAGTTCCAGTTCTGGTGCCCGGTTCAGTTCTGGGGAAACGGCTGGCAACTGGACACGCTCCCGGCGCCGGGCATAAGCACCGGGATCCTAGCCCAGGACGTCTTATAGGTGGTGCAATGCGGCAGGCTCTGCTCCGCGTCGGCGTCCAGCCTTGGGTACAGCGGCATGAGGTCGGTTCGCGAGTGGTCGGCCAGGCTGCCAGAAAGGACAACTGAGCATGAGTGCGAAGCAAGCGGGCAAAGGGAAAGGCGGGGGAGGCGGCAACACCACCCTCTACATCGGCCTGGCGGCTGCGGCGGTGGTGGTGATCGCGGGAATCTGGTACATGAGCGGTGGAACACAGGAGGAGACGCCCATTGCTCCACCTCAGGACGTTCAGACAATGGGGGAGAATCCGGAGAGGGATTCTACGGCGGGCACGAGACGTCCGCCCCCCGAGCGGCGATCGCTGGACCGGGCATCCACCGAGCGGACTGATCCCTCTGCGCGACCACCGCGCGCGACGTCCGGTGACAGGGATTCAGGAGGCCCGTCCTCCCGTGGACCGGCCCCGACTCCCTCAAAGCCGCCGCCAAAGCCGGGCAGGTACAAGGGTTGACTTGTCTGCCGCACGGTGAAGTGTGGGGCGCGAACACGACACCCCTGTTGGCCGCAGACTGTGGCCGACAGGGGTGTCGTATCATGGAGCGCCGGCTCGCCGATCACCCGCGATTCCGTTTCGAACTGGGGCAATTCGCCGTCCGACACTCTCCCAGCCTGTGGCGATTCGAGCGGGGTCTCAGGCAGGTGTGCTCAAGAGCGGCCGCTTCGATCTCGACGACCAGAAAACCCTGTCTTTCGTGCGCCTTTCCTGGTAGAATAATGCTCCGTGAGCTGGGATGAGTCTCCCCTGTTGAGTTGCAGAAAAGGGGGTAGGAAGTCCATGTCTGCCCGTCTCCGTGCGCCAGTGTGGTGGCCGTGTCCATACGTGGCGGTTTTGGTCTGTGTGGTCGTCACACCGATCGCCCTGGCCACCCGACCGGTGGAGCCGCTGCCAGCGGGGCGCTATTCGTTTGATCACGGGTCACCAACGGTTATGGTGGGGTTTCTGGGAGCCGCAGACGTGCTTCGGCTCTCGCAGACGGAACCGGATTTTCCCACCGTTGACCTCAGCGCCGGCGCGGTCGGGCTGACACCGTTTGATGACATTGACGCGCTGTCCCTCAACATAACGGATGTGGAGCCGTATGACCCGTTGCTGCTGATCTTCTCCGTCGATCGCTTCACCACGGGAATCGCCGCGCCCGATCCGTCCTTGGTCGCGCAGGGTGTGCCGTTCAACGTGCAGGATCAGGCGGCCCGAGGGCACGCTGCCGCCGATCAGTTCATGAGCACGCGGGCATTCACCCTATCCGGTTTGCCTCCCCCGGCCGGGGGGCGGCCGGTGCCCAACAACACCCTGATCCGCAACAACTTTGATGAAGGAGGCACCGGACACGGGGCCCAGCCCCGACGGGCGGCGGACATCTGGTTGGTCGGCCATCCGCAGGATAACATCGATGCCATCACGGGTGAGATCATCCCGAGCGCGCGAAGCCAGCCACCACTGTACCTGTCGTTGACACCGCAATCCCCGACCGTCATCCAGACCGGGACCACCGGCGCTCACATCTTCTATCTGTCCGAGCCGAGCGGGGATTTGACCGTTTTTGCCTCTCCCTCCGCCCTGGGCCTGACTGCACAGGACGACATCGACGCGCTGGTGGTGTTCGATATGAACGAAAACGGCGTCTTCGACGGATCGGGGGCCTTGGCGGACCAGGTGCTGTTTTCACTGGCGCCCGATTCACCGTCGCTTATGACGATACCCAATGCCAGCGTGCAGGGCGCGGCGGCGGATATCTTCTCCGTCCGCGCGGGAGCACCGCCGAACATTACCGTGCTGGCCCGCGCATCCGACCTGGGGTTGGGAGCCGCTGGGGATAACGTGGATGCCCTGCATTTCGTCCGATCCGCCTCGCCGATGCAGAGCGCCCTGCAGCACGGTATCCGCCAGCGTGTGCCCTGCGATTATGACAACGACGGCGACGTCGATGACAAGGATCTGGCGGCCTGGGTATTGGAGTGCCAGACCGGGCCGGGCATCCCCGGTGCGCCCGTGTCATTGACTCCCGAATGCCTCCTGGCGTTTGACATGACTGAAGATGGGCAGATTGACCTGGCCGATTTCGCTGCGTTCCAGCGGCTTTTCACGGGAACCATTATTCCGTAAGCTGCGGCACCGTCGGCCAGGAATAGTGCGACGCTTCCCAGCGACGAGAGGGTTCTGACGGCATCAGGCGGCAGGGCCGATCTCGGCCAGGATCGTCCTGAGGGCGTGCGCCAGGCTCCGGTTGAGAGCTTCGGCCAGGGGCGTGCTCTGAACGGACACGGGTCGCCATCCGGCGCTCGTAGACAGAAGGGTGTGCAACTCGCGCAGTAGTGCTCCCAGCGCTACCCGCTGGCCCAGACCCAGATCCTCTTGCGTGCCCTCGCACGCCACTCCGATACGAATCACGTCCGAAGGCTGCCCGATGGCCTGCTGAGCCAGCCAGGATCCGGTGGTGTGCACGAGCCCGGTGCCCGTGATAACGAAATGGAACTGGTCGGTGGAACTGATGGCCGCCAATGCCATCGACCGAGTGCCTGTGGGCAGGGAACACGGAGCCACGTCAATCTGGTGCCAGTGACCGAGCCCAACCCGCAGATCGCGGATCACGGCGCGTTGGGCCTGCTCTGCGGCGAGTTCGGGCAGCAGAGCTTGTGCGGTCGATTGGGATGGCTCGATCAGGATCAACAGTCCGGCGGTGATCGTCATCGCGACGACCAGAGAAGCCAGAACCCGAAGCATGCGCGCACGCTGATCCATTGGTGCTTTAATCCGCCCTAAACCACAGCAAATCGGTGGGTTAACAGCCCCTTGTCACCCTTTATCTACAAAACATATCGGTTCGATGTCAAAAAACATTCACCTGGATTTTTCATCCTGCCGATAATACCCCATTTGCTTCTCGGACGCGCCAATCGACACTCTACATATGGTATGAGCATCTTCAAAGACTACTTCCCGCAATAGTCGATGATGCGGGCAATCTCGGGTCGAAGATTCTTGCGCTCCACGATACGATCGACGAATCCGTGGCTTCGCATGAACTCGGCCGTCTGAAATCCCGGGGGCAGCTCTGCTTTGATGGTGTTGGCGATGACTCTGGGGCCTGCGAAGCCGATCATGGCGCCGGGCTCGGCCAGAATGACGTCGCCAAGGCTGGCGAAACTGGCGGCCACACCCGCCGTGGTGGGGTCGGTGGCCACGATGATGTATAACCCGCCCGCATCGTCCAGGCGAGCCAGCGCGGCCGAGGTCTTGGACATCTGAACCAGCGAGACCATGCCTTCCTGCATCCGGGCGCCGCCGGAAGCCGTCACCATAATCATCGGGAGATTCTCCTCCGTGGCCCGTTCGATGGCCGCGGTCACTTTCTCCCCCACGACGGCTCCCATGGAGGCCATGATAAACGCGGGGTTCATGACCCCGAGAATCACCTTACGTCCGCGAATGTAGGCCCGCCCCACGACCACGGCCTCGCGCTCCCCGGTTGCCTTCTGCTGCGATTTGATCCGTTCCGGATAGGGGATGCGATCCGTGAAGCGGAGGGGATCGGTGGGTGTGAGGTCCTCAAGGAATTCCTCAAAGGTTCCCGGATCAACGAGCTGGGCGATGCGGGTCCGGGCGTCGATCCGACGGTGGAAGCCGCATTCGGGGCAAACGTGCAGATTCTGTTCCACTTCTTCGCGATAGAGCATGGCTCCACACGATTGACAACGTTCCCATACGCCCGCGGGGATGTCCGTCCGTTCATTCTGCATGGTCAAACCTCGATGTCCCATAAAACAAACCACGCACGCCGACCCCGTCGGTCCGGCCGACGTGCCGGGAGAGTGGATGCGGAACGCACCCGGCGTCTGACGGCTCAGTGTAGGCAAGCGCCCACCGATGGCCAAGGGCGGAAGCTGTGTATCGCGGTTCTGTCCGGGGCGCAAGCCGTCAGGACGGGCCCGCCGCCCGCCGCCCGGGCTCCACTTCGTACCAGACCGGTTCGAGGGAAGTCAGACCTCGCAATTCACCCAGGTTCCGGTTTTCCAGGGCGCAGCGGGCAAGAGCCAGGGCGAAAGGTCCCAGAACGACGCCCACCGTGTGGTTTCTGTGCTTGCGGGTGATGCGCGCAATCGCCTTGCGGATCCGGGCGGCGGCGTCTGCCAGGTTCTCTCCATCCGGAGGACAGACGCTGGCGGGGTGATCCGTCCACTGCCGGAACACGCGGGGGTACCGCTGGCGGACCTGCGGTTCGGTCAGGCCCTCCCAGAGCCCCACATCGAGCTCCTTCAAGTCGCGAACCTGCCGGAGCCGGACCTCCGCCCGCTCGGCAAACACGGCCGCTGTTTGAAGGGCGGGCGTCTCGGGGCTGCCATACACGGCCGCCAGCTCCCGGCTGGCCAGCACGTTAGCCCAGTGAAGCGCCCGCCGACGGCCCTGTGCATTGAGGGAGACGGGGGTGCGGGCGTTCAGCCGCCCCTCCCGACTCCAGTCCGTGTCGGCCCAGGGAATGAGAACGACCGTTGTCATGGCCGCCCCTCCGTCCTGGCCTCTAGGGCTCGCCGCCGGAGAGTCGCCACGGCGTCGGCGGGCGAGGGGGCGTGGAACACGGCCGAACCGGCCACAAGCGTATCGGCCCCCGCACGGACGGCCCGGACGACCGTGTCTGGGTCAATCCCGCCATCGATTTCCAGCCGCTGGTCGGGGCGCAGACGATCGCGCAGCTCCGTGACTTTCGCGAGCACCTCCGGCATGAAGGTCTGCCCTCCGAATCCCGGCCAGACGCTCATGACCAGCACCAGGTCCACGTGGGGCAGGATGGATTCAATGGCAGACGCGGGCGTTGCGGGGTTCAGGCACACGCCGACACCCGCGCCCAAGGCGCGGATGTGGTCTACGACCTTGCGGGGCTCGTCCGTAACCTCCGTGTGGAAGGTCAGCAGATCCGCCCCGGCTTTGACGAACGACTCCGCATAGCGGAGAGGTTCTTCGATCATCAGATGGGTGTCAAAAAACAGGCTCGTGCAGCCGCGGATCGCGCGAACCAAGGGCGGACCGAAGGTGATGTTCGGCACGAAATGTCCGTCCATCACGTCGAGGTGGAGCATGTCGGCCCCGGCCTGTTCCACCAGGGCAATCGCCTCCGCCAGCCGCCCGAAGTCGGCCGCCAGAATGGACGGCGCGATACGGATGCCCGGGCTCGACAAGGATCGGCTGATCCCTGCCTCGCCCCTTCTGCGCAAATCCTGTTCGGCAGACACGGTCCTGTGTTTCCGCAGCCTCTGTGATCCTGTCCTCTTGTACTTGTATCGGCTCGGGCTCGCCGGGTGCACGACAATTCATCCGGCGCGCTTACGCCTCGTCCAGGATGTCGATGGCCTTGAACGGCTTGCCCTCCAGGAACTCCAGGGAGGCGCCGCCGCCGGTGGAAATGTGGGTCATCTTCTCGGCGAGGCCCATCCGTTCGACCGCCGCGGCGCTGTCGCCGCCGCCGATGATGCTGACCGCCCCGCGCGCGGTGGCCTCCGCTACGGCCTTGGCGATGGCCAAGGTGCCGGTGTCGAACGGAGGCGTCTCAAACACGCCGACCGGCCCATTCCAGAAGATGGTTCTGGCGGTCAGCAGTTCACGGTGGTAGGTCTCAATGGCCTCCGGCCCGATGTCCACCCCCATCCAGTCATCGGGGATCGCTTCCCGACAGATCTGGCTCGAAGCGTTGGGCTCGATTTTCTGCACGGCCACGGAATCGATCGGCAGAACGAGCCTGTCCCCGGCCAGTTCGCGGAGGCGTCGGGCCTGATCCAGATGGTCGCGTTCCACGAGGCTGTGGCCGACGTGGATGCCGGCCGCCGCGCGGAACGTGTAGGTCATGGCGCCGCCGATGAGAATTTTGTCACAAAGACCGGTCAGTCGCTCGATGACGCCGATCTTGTCGGAGACCTTGGCTCCGCCGAGCACCACCACAAACGGGCGGGCGGGGCTGGCGACGGCGTCGCCCAGGAAGGTAAGCTCCTTTTTGATCAGAAAGCCGATGACGCGAGGCTTGCCCTTCATGAGCTGCGGGACGGCCAGCATGCTGGCGTTGTCGCGATGGCAGGTGCCGAAGGCATCATTGACGTAGGCATCACCCATCTCCGCGATCTGACGGGCGAACTCGTCTTTCTCCCGGCGAAGCGCGGGATCGTCCTTGGCTTTCTTATCTTTGATTTCTTCGGCGGCGTGAAACCGGAGGTTCTCGAGCAGACAACACTGGCCGTCCTGGAGCGCGTTCACCAGTTCGACGGCCCCGGCACCGATGCAGTCGGGAGCGATCGGAACGGTCTGACCGAGAAGCTCGCCCAGTCGCTTGGCCGCCGGCTTGAGAGAGTACTTCGGGTCCGCCTTGCCGTCCGGACGGCCGAGGTGACTCATGCAGACGGCTCGCCCGCCGCCGTCCAGAATTCGTCGGATGGTGGGCAAGGCGCCGCGGATGCGACGGTCGTCCGTGATGTTCCCTTCCTTGTCGAGCGGAACATTGAAATCCACACGTACGAGCACTCGCTTGCCCTTGACGTCAATGTCTGCAACCGTCTTCTTGGTCATGAGAACCTCCAGCTTCCTTCCTGTCCTGCACTTCCTCTGCCCGACCGGAGCCGGCCTCATTGTGCAGAAAGCACGGGCCGGCATCGCCGGGTCGTGAGGTCTGTGCGCTCCTCCCGGCCCCGCATCGCCGGACCGTGCCGCCGAACGGGTGAAGTGTTCAAAGGCGTCCGTGTGAGCGCCCGTGTCGTCCGACCGGTCTATAGTGCGGCCATCTTGAGAACCAGATCCGATGTCCGCACGGAATAGCCCCACTCATTGTCGTACCACGTGACTATCTTGAGCAACTTGCCGCCGTCCTTGGGCATGGTCATGGTGCTCAACCCGTCAAAGAGGGAGCTGAAATCGCTGTGAATGACGTCGGTGCTGACGATCGGATCCTCGGTATAACCCAGGATACCCTTCATCGGACCCTCGGAAGCCTCCCGGATGGCGGCGTTGACCTGGTCCCGTGTCACCGATTTCTCCAGGACGCAGGTCAGGTCCACCAGCGAGCCGGTGGGGACGGGAACCCGCAGGGCAAATCCGTTCAGCTTGCCGCTGAGAGCCGGAATCACCTTGCCGACCGCGGCTGCGGCGCCGGTGGTCGTGGGAATGATGTTCACAGCGCCTGCCCGGGCCCGGCGCAGGTCCTTGTGAATCTGATCGGCGATCTTCTGGTCATTCGTATAGGCGTGCACGGTGGCCATCAGGCCCTCAACGATGCCGAACTGGTCGTGGAGCACTTTGGCCACCGGAGCCAGGCAGTTCGTAGTGCAACTGGCGTTGGAAACGCAGGTGTGGGTCGCCTTGAGCAGGTTGTCGTTGACGCCCATGACGACGGTCAGGTCCGGCTCGTCCTTAGCGGGCGCACTGAGCACCACCTTGCGGGCACCGGCCTTGATATGGTCGCCGTAGCCGCCCTTCTCGGACTCCCGCTTGGTGAAGATGCCGGTCGATTCGATGGCGATGTCCACCTTCATCGACTTCCAGGGCAGGCTGGCCGGAGATCTCTCGCCCAGCACCGCAATACGCTGTCCGTCGGCGACAATCGCGTTGTCTTCCGCGAGGATCGTGCCGGGATAGGGGCCATGCACTGAATCGTATTTCAGCAGATGGGCCAGGCTCTTGGCGTCGGCCAGATCGTTGATGGCCGCCACCTCAAATTGTCCTTTTCGGGCCAGCATATCGCGCACGATTAGACGCCCGATCCGTCCAAAACCGTTAATTCCTACACGCACCGCCATCGCTCGTGACTCCGTGTCAACTCCCTGGAAACCCACAAAACTCGCCGATATGCCGCCTGCCGACCCACCGGCGGCTGGGTGGCTTCCCGCTCAGTGCCCCCCAATGCACCCAAGGTCGAGAGAATAGGGGCTCGGTTCTGGCCGGTCAAGGGCACCCCCTGAACCTCAACTATTTCAGCCCCACTGAATCTCGTTGTAAATCTGATGGCCAGACTCTACAGTGGTTCCTATAGCGGTCGCGTTGGGAGGTCGCCGCGAAACCGCTCGGGTGAGAGTGGTCTGGATGCTGCGGGGCTGGCTGCCTCCGGCGCGCCGGGTTTCGCGCAGACGAACTGCTGGTCATGTTGAGGATGGAGGAAACGAATCATGAAGCATGTGTTGGTGTGTCTGACAACCCTTCTGTTGGCGATGACAGCCGCCAAAGCGGACTTCAGCGAAGATTTTGACAGTTATGCGACGGGCCCCCTGTCGGTCGTATCAGGCGGGGTGTGGCACCCTTGGCTGAACATTGCGGTTGACGCGGAAGTGGCTCCCTTGGGCCTCAGCGCCCCCAATGCCATGAAAAACACCGGGATCGACGTGCCCGAGGTGGTCACGTATTTCACGAACGGCCTGGGCTTCGGAATGACGGCCACGTTCTCGTTCGACTTTCTCGTTCATGAGGAGGGCGACAAGGACAGCAAGGCCTGGGTCTTTGCGGGCGCGGGCAACCCTGACGATCACAGTTTCAACTACGATGCTGCTTTCGGGGGCTCCTTTGAGATCGACCAGGGGGATGATCCGGGGATCACCTCGATACGTTTCGCGGGCGTTCCGCTGAAGACCAACCTTGCCGTGGACCAGTGGCACCACGTGGAGTTGGTCGCTCTCCAGACGGTGGAACACCTGACGTCCAACGGGCCCGAGGAAATCGACGGCTACCTGGACGTGTATGTGAACTCCGAGAAGGTCCTGTCTCAGCAACCGTTCACCTTGAATGACGAACGCGGGTTCAACGCCCTGGACATTTATGCGGACGCGGGTGCTGATAACACCGATGATTATTTCCTGTTCGACAATATATCGGTGTCTTTTGCTCCGGCACCGCCGCCCAGAATCACGTCTTGGACCAGCGCACCGGACTACGCGGTCTGGCCGAATGCCTACCTCAGCGATCCCGGGCTGATGCTCACGGAGTACACCACGAGGGAGCCGGCCGGTCCGCCATACCTGGTCACCAGCAACGGTTTGACGGCGATCGTGTCGGACATCCCAGCCGGGGAGACTGGATATATGGCGTGGGTCATTCGCCCGATCTCGGCAGCCGGGGGCCGGCCGCTGGACCTGACGAACAGCACTCTCCATTTCACGCTGCGCTGGGACAGTCCGCCCAATCCCCCATCCGATCTTATGGGAGTCTGGGTGCGGGCCTACAACGGGACATGGGACGGAAGCGCGTGGACCAGTACCGGCCAGTCGGCCTGGTTCGTCCAGGTCCCGATTGACGGGAAGTGGCACGATTTCGAGAAGGATACGGCCCTGCCGGGATTCGTGGATGGCGCGCCCGACTTGACGCAGGTCTTCGCGTTCATGGTTCACTTTGTGTACTGGGAAACCGGGTACTCACCCGGCCGGATGGGTATCCGACACCTCGAGGCCCGCTACCCGTCCGTCATTGACCTGCCGATGGCAGCGACGGGCAACGCGGTGGGGGTCGAGCCGCGCGACGTAGCGGAGACGGTGTTGAAGATCACGTTCGACAAACCCATGGAAACGCTGAGCCCCGGCGCCGTGGAAATTGTCGGCGTTGCCAATACCACGCCGATCTACCCCGCACTGTCCACGGATCCGCAGGACGCCTCGGTCGTGTTGGCCAGAGTGCCCGGCGGCCTGCCGAACAACGATCGCTACACGGCCACAATCGTGGGCAGCCTGCTGGACATATTCGGGCATGACGCGCGGGACGGCCAGGACTACGATCTGGACGTGGAGTTCTACGTGCTGCATGGCGACGCGTTGGGCGGCGTGAACGTGGACCTGACGGACTACGGCAAATTCATGGAGTGCTTCGACGGACCTCTCAACCACGAATGCTTCCGCGCGGACATCGACATGAACGCGAAAGTGGATCTGGATGACTATCTGTTGTTCGGTCCTGCAATGACGGGCCCGCTGGGGCCGTGATCGCGGTCGGATGCGCAGAACACTGTCGAACCCTTGCCGGGCCGCCTTCTTGTGGGCGGCCCGGCTTTTCAAACGGACCGGGTCGTGCGCGGGGCCGCCCCGCTCAACTCCGGCGGCGTGGCAGTTTCATGGGTCGACCGGGAGCGGCGCGGGAGAGGTCGAACGGCGTGTGGCCACGAGTGATCAGGTCGGTCACGATCCGTGCGGTGATCGGGGCGAACACCAGTCCCGTTTTGAAGTGCCCGAACGCAGCGATCATGCCGTCTATGCCCGGGACCGGGCCGATGTACGGCCGCCAGTCGGGCGTGCAGGGGCGCAGCCCGGACCACAGCCCCACCACTCTCGCGTCGGCCAGGGCCGGTACCAGGCTCAAAGCCCCCTGAATCAGTGCCCCCACGCCGGCCGGGGTGTTGCGGATGGTGAACCCGGCATCATGCTCCACGGTCGACCCTACCAGCACGAGCCCGTCGCGGCGCCGCAGCACATAATGGTTCTTGCGGCGGATGATGTGCCGCAGCGGCGGATCCTCCATTTCGAGCAGAACGACCTGGCCACGCACCGGGCGGACGGGCATTTGAGTGGCGATCCGGGAATCCACCGTTCCAGCCCATGCCCCGGCCGCCACCACGACCCATCGAGCCGGAATGGACTGGTTTGCGGTGAGCACGCCGGTCACCGTGTTGCCGACCATTGACAGGCCGACTGCCGGCACTTGTTCACGCACCTGGACGCCCGTTTTTTTACAGGCTTCGCGCAGCGCTCTCAGCAACCGGGGATTCCGAACCTGCGCACTGATCCGGCAAAGAAGTGCGCCGTACACGGGGCGTTGCATGGCGGGTTCCAGGGCCGTCGCGTCGTTGGGGGACAGCATCTCCAGCACCGGGGAGCCGTCGGGCATGGCGCGGTCGGCCGCGGCCCTCACCTCGGACAGGCCCATGCGATAGCGCTGATCCACATCACAGAGTTCCAGCCGCCGGCAGCGTTCGTATTCGGGGTCGATTCCGGTCAGCGCGCGCAGTTCCTCGCAGAAGGCGGGATAAAGGTCGAGACTGGCCAGATGCAGCCGGGCCAACGCGTGCTTGAAGTTCGGATTGCCCGGAGAAAGCACGCCGACCGCTGACCACGACGCCTCGCGGCCGCAGTACCCGCGCTCCAGCAGGGTGACGGCCAGCCCGGCCTGCCTGAGCCGCCAGGCGCACGACAGCCCGATCACCCCGCCCCCCACCACAATCACGTCCGGGTCTCCGCTCATGCTGACGGGTAGTTTGCGCGCTGTGCCCGCCAAAGGCTACTTCCGCGCTCGGTACTGTCGCAGAAGAGCGAGAATACCCTGGATATTGGCGGGAACCGGCGCCTCGATCGTCAGGGACCGCTCGGTGATGGGGTGAATGAACTCGATCCGCAAGGCGTGGAGGGCCTGATGGGTGATGAGCGGCTCGGTCGAGCCCGCTCCAGCCAGATCCTTCTCGCTCAGCAGGTGCCCGCCGTAGAACGTGTCGCCCAGAATCGGGTGGCCGATCGCGGACATGTGAACGCGCAACTGGTGCGTTCGGCCGGTTTTGGGAAACATGTGAACCAGGGTGAACCCATGGAAGCGGTCCTGCACGCGATACTCCGTGATGGCCTCCTTGAACAGCGCCTGGCGCGAGGGCATGCCCGGAACCAGGTAGCGGTCCTTGATGGCTGGATGGGCGGCCAAAGGCTGATCGATCAGGTCGCCGTCCAGCGACGGACTGCCCTCGACGATGCCCAGATAGGTTTTGCGAGTGGTCCGGCGCTCGAACTGGAGGGAGAGCCGCCAGTGGGCCTCGTCCGTCTTGGCCACCAGCATCACGCCGGTGGTGTTCTTGTCGAGACGATGGACGATGCCGGGGCGGAAGGGCTCGTTGACCCGGCTGAGAGACGAAGAGTAGTGCGCCAGGGCATTGGCCAGGGTGCCCGTCTGGGTGCCCTTGGACGGATGGCAGATGATGCCGGTCTGCTTGTTGAGGGCCAGGAGGTGGTCGTCTTCGTAGATCACATCCAGGGGAATATCCTGCGGGATGATGTCCAGCGGCTCGGGGGGTGGGATGATGACCTCAATCAGATCGCCCGCGTCGGGCTTGTAGCTGGCCTTGGTGGGCAGGCCGTTGACGGTGACCGCTCCTTCCCGGATGAGCCGCTGCATGAGTGTCCGCGAAACGCGCGGAAACCGCGTCGAGATGTACTTGTCCAGCCGCGACGAAAGCCGTTTGCGGATGTGAAGCCGTTCGATGCGGACTTCCTCATCGTCGCCTTCGTTGGCGACGTCGGTTCCGGGCGGTTCGGAGAAAATGTCGTCCGTATCGAGCTGCATGATCGTCATCGCACCGCACGACGCGGGAGAACGGAGAATACCGGCCTGTCACACGTTTGTCGATCAATCGCAAGGCCCGCCGCCGACCGGTTGTCCGGATGGCGGAACTGTATGCGCCTCAGGTGCCAGGGAACCAAAGCAGACCGCGGCACGGCCGGACGAGGTCAGTGGGTGGGTGGCAGAACGGCGAAGCGGGCGGCCGCGGCGGGGCCGTCACCAGCGGTGCATCGAAGCTCGAACTGGCCGGGGGGCAGCGTCAAGCGAGTAAGCTGGTCCGCAGACAGAACCCGGCCGTTGAGGAACCAAGTGAGGTTGCCATCCCGGTTGGCACGAGGGCGGATAACGGTCTGCCCCGAGAGTGCGATGAACCGCGAGCCGTCGCGCGGGCTGAGGATACGCAGCGGGCCGCCCAACTCGGTCGGGCGGGGCAACGGGTTACGGACGGCCCAGAGACCGGGTGGATCGGGGGCAACGGCCGAGCGAATGGTTGGCAGGTCGAGAATAGCGCTCAGCAGCGGCTCGGCGGCCTGCGCCCCGACGTAGCCGGCATGGCCGGCGCCGGAGAACCGCCCGATCCACACCCCGACGACCACCTTGCGGTTGTGGCCGACCGCCCAAGCATCGCGCCGGCGGGAGCTGGTGCCGGTTTTCCACATGAACCAGGGAATCGTCTCCGCCGGCCAGGCCTCCATGCCATTGGGGCGACGACGCTGGGAGGAAAGGATGTCGTCCAGTGCAGCGCAGACGTCCGGCTCCAGAACGCGGGCGGTGGTCGTCGGATCGTCCAGGAAGAGTCGTGGAGTCTGCCGGACGCCGCCGCGCCCGATGGTCGCATATCCCGTGACCAGGTCCACAAGCGTTACTTCCACTGCCCCGGTGACGACGGCCAGCCCGCCACGGGCGAGCACGTTGTCAGGCAGGCGGATGCCGGCCGATTCAACAATGCCGGCACAGTGGGCGAGGCCGACGGCCTCCGCCGTCAGGATGGCCGGGACGTTCAGGGATCGTTGGAGCGCCTCCGCTGCCGGCAGGGGGCCGCAGAATGTGCGGTCAAAGTTCTCCGGCGACCAGCCGGCACGGTTGATCGGGATGTCATAGACGGTGGAATCCGGCGCGAGGCGCCGGGTCTGAAAGGCGGCGGCGTAGACAAACGGCTTGAGTGTCGAACCGGGGCTCCGCCGGGCGATGGCGCCGTTCACCTGCCCGTCGACGGGGTCGGCCGGGTCGGCCGAACCGACTAGAGCGAGGATGTCGCCCGTCGGGATATCCATGACCAGCACGGCCACGTCCGAGCCGGGCGGGAGGGCGGCCGCACGTTCACGTACGAGCCGTTCCACGTCGGCCTGGAGAGAGAGGCAGATCGTGGTTCGGCCGCCGTGCGGACGGCGTTGCAGCGCGAGCCAGGCGGCCTGGGGTGCGTGCATCTGCCGCGGCGCCGGTTGCAGAACGAGTGGTTCGGCGACGGCCTGTCGCCATTGTGCGGCCGTGATAACGCCTGTCTCGAGCATTCGGCAAAGAACGGTATCGCGGCGAGCGTGGGCGCGGTCGGGGTGGCGGTCCGGACGATAGCGGGCAGGGGACTGAGGCAGACCGGCCAGGAGCGCGGCTTCCGACAGGGTAAGTTCCGATGCCGGTCGGCCGAACCAGGCCAGCGATGCGGCCTGGACTCCGCGGTAGTTGCGACCGTACGGGGCGAGGTTGAGGTAGATCTCCAGGATATCATCCTTGGAACGTAATCGTTCCAGTTGCAGCGCGCGGAAGGATTCGACGATCTTGGCGCGGAAGGATCGAGGTCGGTCGTCCATCATGCGGCACACCTGCATGGTGAGCGTGCTGGCGCCGGACCGGATGCGGCCGGCGGCGACGTTCTGACCGATCGCCCGGATGACGGAGATCGGATCGACCCCCGGGTGAGAGTAGAAGCGTTCGTCCTCCGCGGCGATGGTGGCCTTGACCAGCCAGGGGGACATCCGATCGAGAGGGATGGAAAACCGCCATTGTTCGTCTTTGGCGACCAGCGTGAGCAGCACACGGTCGGAGCGGTCCGTGACACGCGGACTCACCGGCCAGTTGTTCAGGTGTTCAATCGGGAACGGGAAGGCAATCCAGGCGACGACAAACGTGAGCAGAGCGACGGTAGTGAGGATGGCGGCCCATCCTGCTGCCTTTCGAAGCCGACCGGAAGGCCGGCCTCCTCGCGCATGAAACCACTGTCGCAGCCGCTCGATGGGTCTCATCGGCTCACCACAAGATTTCCCGCTCCGTGGACCGAGGCAAACCCGGGGTCATACATGCACGACGCCTCGATCGGCGGCACGACGAAGGAGCCGGCGGACACCGCACGCAGGCTGTAACGGAAGGTGCGGGCTTCGCGGCCGACGGAGGTGAACACAAGCACGCGGTCGTCGAGGAATTCCACCCGGTCCGGCACGTCCCCGGGTTCGTCCCATGGCGCCGCGCGAACGGAGGTGACCAGACGCGGGTTTTCCACTTCCAGCCCGCCAGGCAGAGCGTCCACAATGCAGACGTTCTCCAGCAACTGGTAATCGTCCAGACCTGGTGCCGCCACTTCCACCTCCACGAGAATCAGGTCACCCGTCCGCACGGCGGTCGGATCGATGGGGGTCCCGTCGCCCTTAAGCCACCGGCGACGGACGGTGAGCTGGCGGTCGTACGGTCGTACGGCGGCCTCGGCCGCCAGCCCGGTGAAGCTGACGGAAACATGAATCTGGCCGGTTCCCTCGGCGGCAATCTCGATGGGGCATCCTCCGCGTTCCGCGGTGAGCGAAACAGGCTCGTTGCTGGAAAAAGGTGCCGACACGTTGGGGCCGGTGATGGTGCCGTGGAAGTCGGCTGGTTCGGCGGCGAGAGCCTGGTAGCGGGCCAGGGCGGCCAGCGCGCCGGCCGTCTGCAGCGTGTTGCCCCAGTGGCCGTCCTTCCGAGCGGCCTCCAATCGCCGCACGAGCGGCACGATCCACGGATGGTTCGGGTCCAGATCGAGCAGCACGAGCAGCAGCGTGGCTTCCTGGTGGACTTGCGACGTGATTCGATCGCCCGTCGTGGCAACGACAGATTGCTCGAGCGTGTCGTCGGCGAGCACCTGTTCGGCCCGGTCCCGCTGGCCGGCGGCCAACCAGGCGGCAGCCAGATGCGCCCGGCCGGCGATGTCGAGTTGGATGGTCGGTTCACTGAGGCGGGCCATCCAACCCCGCTGGGGACGATCCCAACCGGCCAGCACGTGGCAGATCATGGCCCGCAGATTGGCGTTTCCGCCGTCGTCGTCGATGTCGTTCAGAACGGACTCAAGGTATTTGCAGAGATCATTCATCAGTTGAGATTCGACGGCATAACCCTGACGCGATGCGCAGAGCAGGAACTCGCCGACGTATGTGGACACCCACGCTTCCGCGCGGACGTCGCCGGGCCAGCAGCCGAAACCGCCGGACCGGGTCTGCATGGACCAGAGTCGGAAGATGCCGGCTTGGATCAGGTCGCGTACGGCATCCCCGGCCTGGGCCGACGGGCTGGATGTCGGGAACAGCTCCGGCGCGTACAGCAGGGCCAACAGACGGCTGGTCGTCTGTTCCAGGCAGCCGTACGGATAGTCAAGCAGGAGCTGAAGGGCCGGACGAAGCTGAACGGCGGGCCGGGCCCCGACGGTGACGG
>MTKY01051293.1_pt1 | contig 27208 bp, 27 predicted proteins | sample 1042731 | NCBI WGS metagenome assembly MTKY01 (sample SAMN06212206, study PRJNA360538) | anaerobic digester metagenome | biome: Wastewater treatment plant; material: sludge; isolation source: anaerobic digester fed with sludge from wastewater treatment plant | place: Denmark: WWTP Soeholt ...
GGTTGGTCTGCCAACCGCTTCGGTTGGTCTGCCAACCGCTTCCTCTGTCGCCAACTGTCGGATGAGCCGCCCAAGCAATGTGATCGAGGCTTCATCGCAACGCGCAAAGGGATCGACCAAGATCAATATGTGCGGTCGGTGTAGAATTGCCCGTCCGAAGGCCAATCGCCGCGCCAGGCCGGAGCCGAGTTTTTCGACGCGGGTGTTGGCGCGGTCGGCCAGCCCGACTTGTGTCAAGACTTCATCGGCGCGCCCTTTGGGCAAGCCATGCAACCGGCATTGGAAAACCAGGTTAGCTTGGGCAGACTGGCTTTTGTACAGGCCGTCTTCGGCAAAGAGGACGCCGACTTGCTGGCTGAACGCCGCCTTGTCTGCCGCCGGATCAACGTCACCCAGACGCACTGTACCGGCCGTGGGGTGCGTTTTGCCCAGCAGCAGATCGAGCAGCGCTGTCTGTCCACTGCCCGCCGGGCCGACCACCGCCGCAATCTCACCGGGATGCACGGTCAGCGCGGCGATATCGATGACGGGCGTTTGGTCGATGACTTTTTGTAGGTTTCGCAGTTCGATCATAGCAATACCCTTTTGGCGACAAGAATCGGTATAACGAGTCGGATTTATTCCCTTACACCGTATTCTACTGCCAAAAGGGGGCTATGCAAAAGAAGGCTTTTACCAGAAGTACTTCAACCGGCGCGGCTGGCTTAATATTTCCCGCTGGAAGGGCCTATCGCTGTGCGGCGTGGCACGCCAGCGCACCAGGTTGATTTCCCCGCGCTGGATTTCCAATCCGGTGAGGATACCCGGCGCGAGGCAATAACCGGTGTTGAAGTACGGTGTTTCGCCATACCCCGCGCTGACCGGGCGGTGGGTGTGCCCGCAGATCAACACCCGGCGACGGTCTGCTGCCCAACTCGTGAGGGATTGTTCGTAGGCGCGGGGCGTGTATTCTTCACCGTCACGGCATGTGATTGGCGCCAGGTGCATAAGTTGCAGCCGCCGCCAGACATTGCGCACGGCCATACGGCTCACCTGATAGAACATGTCACTTTTGGTGTCGGCCTGGTGGCCGTGAGTGACGAAGATCTGTTGTCCGCTCTGCTGGTGTTGCAAGATCAACCCCTCGTGCGCGATCAGGCCGCCTTTGTTCACAGGATGGCGGCGGTTGCCGAGAATGTCGTGGTTGCCGAAGAGCAGGTGCAGCCGCTGTTGCTCGGCGAAACGGTGAAACAGCGTGAAAACCTGCGCGTGGGCTGTTTTCACTGTTTCGAAACGCCGATTCTTCCACAACTCATCACCGTCTCCGACCTCGATGTAGGTAAAACCCTGGTCGTAGTAGTGCTGCAGGGCATGCAAAAAGAGCGGTTCGTTGACGCGGAACGCATCCGCGCGGCTGTTGTCGCCGCGATGGCAGTCGCTGAAGAAGATCAGGCGCATCGAATCGTCGAACGGGATGATGGGCGCGTTCTGAAACACCATATCGAGCCGGCGATGCGCCAATCTCTGGTAGAAGTCGTGTACTCGCCGTTGTGGATGCGCCAACGGTGCATCCCAAAGATTCAGGTGTTGATCCAATGTAACCATACTATGCCCCACAATATTGGTGTCAGACGATTTGCTTACTAACCGTATTTATACTTTATATACCGAAATTATACCATACATGTCCAAATCTTGCTATAGGTAAAAGGTAATATTTCTATCGTGTCCACATACATGTGTGACACTTGTCATTCGAAACGAGTGCCATTTGACATATTTCACATCTGATGTAAAATTTAAATTAATTTACTTTGAACCGAAACTGATGAAGATGGATACAGACCAACGCGCCCAAAATGCGATACGCGCCCTCATCGCCCCCAGCAACCCTTTGCTGGGGCTGTTGCTAGTTGTGTTGGTTATTATTGTGCTCCTTAGCGGGAGCACTTGGGCGGTTGCGTTGGCAAAGATAAGGCCATAGTAGGATAAAGTTATACCAAAAACCAGCAGAAGCCGCCCAAAAGGGCGGTTTTTTGTTGGAGTGTAGGGAGTAAGAAGTAGGGAGTAAGAAGTAAGGGGCTGGCTTTCATACTCCGTACTTCCTGCTCCAGACTTCTGAAAACAGGAGGAGAGTGAGAATGAAGAAAACTGGCGCAGAAATTATGTGGGCGATGCTCGAACACGAGGGGGTCGAGGTCGCCTTTGGGATTCCCGGCGGCGCGATCATGCACGCATACCACCCGCGCCGGGAGTATAGCATCCACCACGTGTTGATGCGTCACGAGCAGTGCGCGGCGCACGCAGCGGATGGCTATGCGCGGGCTTCCGGCAAGGTCGGTGTGGCGATTGCGACTTCCGGGCCAGGCGCGACGAACCTCGTCACCGGCATCGCCACCGCGATGATGGATTCGTCCCCTATCGTCTGCATCACCGGGCAGGTCTCCACCCCCGTCATCGGCACGGACGCCTTCCAGGAAGTGGACATCACTGGTATCACCCTGCCGATCACCAAGCACAACTATCTCGTCTCGGACGTCGAGGAATTGGCCGAAGTCATCCACGAAGCGTTCTACATCGCGCGCAGCGGTCGCCCGGGACCGGTGCTCGTCGATATCCCCAAAGACGTACAGCAAAAATCCACCGAATTCGAATACCCTGCGGATGACATCAACCTGCCGGGCTACCACCCGGTGGGCAAAGGCAACGCCGATTTGGTGGCAAAGGCGGCTCAACTCATCAACCAGGCCGATCGTCCGGTGATTTTGGCCGGGCAAGGCGTGCTGATGTCCGGCGCAATGGACGCATTGCGAGCGTTCGCCGAGAAGACGAACACGCCGGTAGCGTTCACGTTGTTGGGGAAGGGCGGTTTCCCAGAGTCTCATCCCCTGGCGTTGTCCCTGATGGGGATGCACGGTGAAGTCTTCGCCAACCGGGCCATTCAGCAGGCCGATCTGTTGTTGGCCTTTGGAATGCGCTTCGACGACCGTGTGACCGGCCGTCTGGATGCGTACGCGCCGTTCGCGAAAAAGGTCCACGTGGATATGGACGCGGCTGAACTCAACAAGGTGGTCAAAGTTGATGCGCCGATCCACGGCGACCTGCGCCAGGTGCTCGAACAATTGCTGCCGTTGGTGTCCTCCAACGATCATACAATGTGGCTGGAGCGCATTGGTGAATGGCGCGCTCAAAGCCTCAAACGCAACATTATCAACCGTCCCGAAAACGGCCACCTGGCTGCGCCGCACTTCATCAACGAAATCTGGGAAGCCACGGCGGGGCAGGCCATCGTTGTGACCGACGTAGGCCAGCACCAAATGTGGGTCGCGCAGTATTACGCCACCGACTACCCGCGTTCGCTCATCACCTCTGGTGGACAGGGAACGATGGGCTTCGGTTTGCCGGCGGCCATCGGTGCGCAGATGGCGCGTCCCGACCGGGAAGTGTGGGTTATCGCCGGCGATGGCGGTTTCCAGATGACGATGCATGATCTGGCGACCGTCGTGCAGGAAAGATTGCCCCTTCGCATTGCGATTTCCAACAACCACTACCTGGGTATGGTCCGTCAATGGCAGGAGTTCTTCTATGATAAGCGTTACGAATCCACGCCTTTGGTGGGGCCGGATTTTATAAAGGTGGCCGAAGCTTACGGCATCCCCGCGTGGCGCGCAAAGAACCGGCGGCAGGCGCGAGAGGCGATAATGGCGGCGCGAGCCTGTGACGGCCCCGCCCTGATCGATTTCGAAATCGTCCAAGAGGGCGACGAAGCCAACGTCTATCCGATGGTGCCTGCCGGCGCGGCGCTGCATGAGATGATCGAGCGTCCAACTTACGTGATGTCGCCACAGGAAGCGCTGACGCCGCAGGAAGCAGTAATGCAGGAGGTGTGAAGTGCAAAGTACATTAGTCGCTCTGGTAGAAGATAAACCCGGCGTGCTGACGCGCGTCGCCAGCCTGTTCCGGCGCCGGAACTACAACATCGAAAGTTTGACCGTGGGCCACACTGAGAACCCCGGCGTCTCGCGGATGACGATTGTAGTGGACGACAGCCGCACCAATGTCGAGAAAGTAGCGCAGAACCTTTACAAGCTGGTCAACGTGATCCATGTGGAAGACGTGACCGAACAGGCCACCGTGCTGCGTGACCTGGCGCTTATCAAAGTACAGGCCGATGGCGGCAGCCGGCGTTCGGAGATTATGCAGCTCGTGGACACCTTCCGCGCGCGCGTCGTCGATGTGGCGCTGGACTCTCTGATGATCGAGGCGACGGGTACGGAAGACAAGATCGATGGTCTGGTCGACGTTCTGCGCCCCTACGGCATCGTCGAGATGGTGCGCACCGGTCGCGTCGCCATGGCGCGCGGCAAGTCGGGGAATGGACATAAGTGAAGAGTGAAGAGTGAAGAGTGAAGAGAAAAGAGTAAAGAGAAAAGAGTAAAGAGTGAAGAGAAAAGAGTAAAGAGTGAAGAGAAAAGAGTAAAGAGAAAAGAGTGAAGAGAAAAGAGTAAAGAGAAAAGAGTGAAGAGTGAAGAGAAAAGAGTGAAGAATGAAGAGTGAAGAAGTGAGCAGTCACTCCTCAATTACTCATTTCTCTTAACTCGCAACTCTTAACTCGCAACTCTTAACTAACACGAGGAGGCAGAAAACAATGACGAAGATTGATTTTGGCGGTGTGGTGGAAGATGTGGTGACGCGGGAGGAGTTCCCGCTGGAAAAGGCCCGCGAGGTGCTCAAGGATGAGGTCGTTGCGGTGCTCGGCTACGGCGTGCAGGGACCGGCGCAGTCGTTGAACATGCGCGACAACGGCATCAATGTCATCGTGGGGCAGCGGAAGAGCAGCCAAACGGCGTGGAACAAAGCTGTCGCCGACGGATGGACGCCCGGCGAGACGTTGTTCGAACTCGAGGAGGCAGCGGAGCGCGGGACGATCATCCAGTTCCTGGTCTCCGACGCGGCACAGATGATGACGTGGCCGCGCATCAAGCCGCACATCAAGCCCGGCGATGCGCTGTACTTCTCGCACGGGTTCGCGATCGTCTACAGCGACCAGACTGGCGTAGTTCCGCCTGACAATGTGGACGTGATCCTGGTCGCGCCGAAAGGTTCTGGGACGAGCGTGCGGGCCAACTTCCTCGCCGGAAGCGGCATCAATGCCAGCTACGCGGTGGAGCAGGATTACACGGGCCGCGCGGAAGAACGCACGATTGCGTTGGGCATCGCCATTGGCGCAGGGTATTTGTTCCCTACCACCTTCCGCAATGAAGTGATCAGCGACCTCACCGGCGAACGCGGCGTGTTGATGGGCGCACTGGCAGGCATCATGGAAGCGCAGTACAACCTGCTCCGCAAGCACGGCCACACCCCAAGCGAAGCCTTCAACGAAACTGTCGAGGAACTCACGCAGAGCCTCATCCGCCTGGTGGACAAAAATGGCATGGATTGGATGTACGGCAACTGCTCCGTCACGGCGCAACGCGGCGCGCTCGATTGGCGTCATCAGTTCCGCAAAGCCGTGGAGCCGGTCTTCGATTGGCTGTACGAAAGTGTTGTTTCCGGCGAGCAAACGCGCATCGTCCTTGAGGCCAACAGCGCGCCCGACTACCGCGAGAAACTCGGTGAAGAACTGCGTGAGATGCGCGAATCGGAGATGTGGCGCGCCGGCGCAGCAGTGCGTTCGCTGCGCCCGGAGAATTGGGGAAAGTAGACCGTAAACAGTAGACAGGGAACTGACATCCCGTCTACCGTCTACCGGCTACCGTCTACCTTGGAGGAAAGCATGTCTGATGATGGGGTTGGTATTAAGGATAAAGTCGCCATTTTCGATACGACGTTGCGGGATGGCGAGCAATCGCCGGGCGCGGCGCTAAACATCGACGAAAAGATCGAGATCGCCCGCGTGTTACAGGCGATGGGCGTTGACGTGATCGAAGCGGGGTTTCCCATTTCGTCGCCGGGCGATTTCAGAGCTGTGCAGCGCATCTCGCAGGAGATCCGCGATTGTACAGTCTGCGGCCTGACGCGCGCGCGCCAGGCGGACATCGATGCGGCGGTCGAGGCGCTCAAGGACGCGGCGCATCCGCGCATCCACACCGGGCTGGGGGTTTCGGACGTCCACATCCAGCACAAGCTGCGCACCACCCGCGAGCGGGCGTTGGAGATGGGCGTCGAGGCGGTCAAGTACGCGCGCAAGTTTGTGGAGGATGTCGAATACTTCGCCGAGGATGCCGGGCGCGCCGATCCGCTGTATTTGTACCGCGTGTTAGAAGCCGTGATCGCAGCCGGGGCTACCGTCGTCAACATCCCCGACACGACCGGCTACACGACGCCTGTGGAGTTTGGCGCGCTCATCGCCGGGATCAAAAACAATGTCCCGAACATCGACAAGGCCGTGATTTCCGTCCATTGCCACAATGACCTGGGTATGGCGACGGCGAACGCGCTGTCTGGCATCCTCAACGGCGCGCGGCAGGCGGAAGTGACCGTCAACGGCATCGGCGAGCGGGCGGGCAACACGTCGATGGAAGAGGTGGTAATGGCGCTGCGGACGCGCCGCGATGTGTTTGGGGTGGATACGAACATCCAGACGCAGCACTTTTACTCGATCAGCAAGTTGGTGAGCCAGTTGACGGGTATTCCCGTCCAGCCAAACAAGGCGATCGTGGGCGCCAACGCCTTTGCACACTCCTCTGGCATCCACCAGGACGGTGTGCTCAAAGAGCGCACGACCTACGAGATCATCGATCCGCGTGACGTGGGAGTGCCCGATTCGGCGATCATCCTCTCGGCGCGTTCTGGGCGGCACGGCCTGCGCCACCGGCTGGTGGAGCTGGGCTACATCCTCGATGAGAGCCAGTTCGAGAAGGTGTACGAGCGTTTTCTGAAAGTCGCCGATCAGAAGAAGACGGTGGATACCCGCGACCTGGAAGCCATTGTCTCCGACGAAGCGCGCATGTTCTTCGAAGAGACCTACCATCTGGAACAGGTGCAGGTGAGCTGCGGTAGCCGGAGCATCCCCACAGCTACAGTGCGGATCAAGGGGCCGGATGGGACCGTGGTGTGCGACGCCGACCACGGCACCGGGCCGGTAGATGCTGTCTACCGCGCCATCAACCGCGTCATCGGCGAGCCAAACGAGCTGATCGAGTACTCTGTCCAGGCCGTCACCGAAGGCATCGACGCGGTGGGGCGGGTCACGATCCGCATCCAGGCCGAAAAGCCCGTCAATGGCGGCGCCCGGCGCACGTTTAGCGGTCACGGCGCAGATACCGACGTGATCACCGCCAGCGCCAAAGCCTATATGTTCGCCTTGAATCGTCTTATCGCCGCTCGTCGTGAAGCGGCCAAGTCTTAATCAATCCAAAATTCAAAATCAAAAAGGGGAGAGCAATGGATACGCAAACAGTCAAGCAGGAAGAGCAGGTTGTGGTGGTAGCGGAACCGCGTCACAATGGGCATCTGTGGGATCATTTCCCGGAGCCGCGTGGGTGGGCTGCGCGTTGGGACGGGTTCGAGCTGGCGCAGTCGGCGCAGCGCAACGGGCACAACACGCAGTATCCCATCGAACCAAAGGCCCGTTAGGGGGCGCATGTTGAAAGGGCACACACTAGCAGAAAAACTCATCGCCTCCCATGTGCCCGGCAGCAGCGGCGTCTATCCCGGCGACCTCGTTGAGGTCGACGTGGACGTGGTGTTGGCCAATGACATCACCGCGCCGATCTCGCTGCGCGAGTTCGAGAGCCTGGGGGTAGAACGTGTCTTCGACCCGGAGAAGGTCGTGCTCGTTGCCGACCACTTCGCGCCGAACAAAGACATCAAGTCCGCTGAACAGTGCAAGCTGATGCGCGAGTTTGCGCGCGCGCACGGACTGTTGCACCATTACGACGTGGGCCGTATGGGCATCGAACACGTGTTGTTGCACGAACAGGGCCTCGTCCTGCCAGGCGACGTGGTGGTTGGCGCCGATTCGCACACCTGCACCTACGGCGCGTTGGGCGCTTTTTCCACCGGTATGGGATCGACGGACATCGCTGTGGCGATGGCAACCGGCAGCATTTGGATGCGTGTGCCGGAAACGATCCGCTTCGTGTACACGGGGATCCGCCGTCCCTGGGTGGGCGGCAAGGACTTGATCCTCTATACGATTGGGCAGATCGGCGTGAGCGGCGCGCTGTACATGGCGATGGAATTCGCCGGGCCGGTCGTGGACGGGCTGCCGATGGCCGATCGTTTTACGATGTCCAATATGGCAATCGAGGCTGGCGGCAAGGCCGGGCTGTTCGCCGTGGACGACACGACGCGCGAATATGTCGCCGGACGCGCCAAGCGCGACTACCAGGTCTACGCTCCCGATACGGACGCGGCCTACGCGCGAGTTATCACAATCGACGTGAGCGCGATGGAGCCGCAGGTATCCTTCCCGCACCTGCCGGAGAACACTCACCCGGTAAGCGAAGCGCAGGGCGTGAAAATCGACCAGGCAGTCATCGGCTCTTGCACCAACGGGCGGCTGGAAGACTTACGCGTCGCAGCGCAGCTTTTAACGGGCCGCAAAGTCCACCCGGACGTGCGTTGTATCGTCATCCCCGGCACACAGCAGGTCTACCTCGACGCGCTGCGCGAAGGGCTGGTGGAGACGTTCATCGAGGCGGGGGCCGTGGTCAGCACGCCGACGTGCGGGCCGTGCCTGGGGGGGCACATGGGCATCCTGGCCGCGGGAGAGCGCGCCGTCAGCACGACGAACCGCAACTTCCGTGGCCGTATGGGGCACCCCGATAGCGAAGTCTACCTGAGCAGCCCGGCCGTTGCGGCGGCCTCAGCCGTTGCGGGAACGATTGTACACCCAGACGAGGTCATTTAAAGGGGCAAGGGGCAAGGGGCAAGAACGGAAACCCTGCATCCTGCATCCTGCACCCTGCATCCTGCATCCTGTACCCTGCATCCTGCACCCTGCACTATTAAGGAGCTATTTATGGCATTAAGCGGTCAGGTTTGGAAGTACGGCGACAACGTGGACACCGACGCAATCATTCCGGCGCGCTACTTGAACATGTCCACGGCGGAGGAGCTAGCGCAACACTGCATGGAAGACATCGACACGGGCTTTGCAGGTGCGGTACAGCCCGGCGACATCATCGTCGCTGGGGAAAATTTCGGGTGCGGTTCGTCGCGGGAGCATGCGCCGCTGGCGATCAAGGGAGCGGGGGTGTCGTGCGTCATCGCCGAAAGCTTCGCGCGCATCTTTTACCGCAACGCGATCAACATCGGCCTGCCGATTCTGGCGTGCCCGGAGGCCGTCGCCGGAGCGCAGAAGGGGGATGCGCTCACGGTGGATTTGGAGGCGGGGACGATTACCAACGCTCGCACGGGAGAGATATTCCGCACCTCGCCATTTCCGCCGTTCATTATGGGCATTATTCAGGCGGGAGGGTTGGTCCCGTATACGCGAGAACGAATTAAATCGTCGTTATAATGACTGGCGCGGCGTTCCGATGGGTGGATGCCAACCGGCAGCGACCCAAAGGCGCCGCGCATTCATGATACGGGGATTGTTCATTTTCAATGCAGCAACCGTTGCGCGACCGCAAGCGGTGAGGCCAATAATTTGGATGCCGTCGGCGCTCCAGATGAAATGGTCTGCCCAGTTTTGCGTGCGAGGGTTGAACAGTGGCGTAGTTTCACCGGTTTTGGAATCTATTGCCTCGGTCAGATCGCCTTTGTAGACATTGCAGGAAGCGCAGGCGCGACATAAGTTCGTCTGTTCGGTTGCACCAAGTTGTGAGTGGGGTTGAATGTGGTCTGCTTCGAGCGGGATGCCGGTGACGCGTTCGGAAGTGCCGCAGTATTCGCACCATTCGCCAAGCGTTTCCAGCCAGCGTCGTAAGGCTTGGGGGATTGCGCCACGGCTCATAAGATAGGCGGCAAATCGTTATAGTTGGGGATGGGATGCCCGCGTTGTGCCAGGATAGCATAGGCCTGAGCGCGACGCAGGATCGAACGTTCGTATTGCGCTAACAGGCGCATCTGTTCTTTCTCTTCGTTTGGCGTTAGCGGGCGTTCGTCGCTGATCTCGTTCAACGTAGCGAGCCGGGCTTGCATTGTGGGCGTGAATGTGGGTTGAGTGGCCGAGTAGAGTTTTTCGTCGCTGAACCATATCATGCCGGATAGCTCGTCGGCCAAATCATCCGATAAATCCGGCGACGGCGGCAACATCGCGGCAAGGGTCGAGGCAACCACGTCGTTCACCGGGCGGCGGATTTTGGCGGAAGTGCGTTCCAGCCGCCGGTAAAGGGGTTCGGGAATCATAACGGGAACCATACGTGTTGTCATTTCTTTCGCTCCTTACTGAATTCCATTATAGCACAGACTGATTTTGAAGCACACAAGGAAATCGTATGACGCAATCACAAATTTGGCTCTATGACACGACGCTGCGCGACGGCACACAAGCTGAAGGGATTTCGCTATCGGTAGAAGACAAGCTTAAAGTCACCCGGCTGCTGGACGATCTCGGCGTGCATTACATCGAGGGCGGTTGGCCTGGATCGAACCCGAAGGATATGGCCTATTTCGAGCGGGTGCGCGACCTGGACTTGAAGCACGCGAAGATTACGGCGTTTGGCAGCACGTGCCGGGTGGGCGCGCAGCCGCAGGATGATGCGAACATCCAGGCATTGATGAACGCCGGTACGCCCGTCGTGGCGCTCGTGGGTAAAAGCTGGACCTTGCACGTCACCGATGTGTTGCGCGCGACGCCGGAGGAAAACCTGCGCATCGTCCGCGAGAGCGTGGCGTACTTGAAAGCGCAGGGCAAAGAGGTCGTCTATGACGCCGAACACTTCTTCGACGGTTACAAAGACGACGCAGATTACGCGTTCGACACGTTGCAGGCCGCTGTTGCGGGCGGGGCGGACGTCCTCGTCCTTTGTGATACGAACGGCGGCGCTATGCCATGGGAGATTGCCGAAATCGTCGGGGAAGTTAAAACACGCTTCCCCGACGTTACGTTAGGCATCCACACGCACAATGACGGCGGTATGGCCGACGCCAACACGTTGGCGGCGGTGCGCGCGGGCGTCGCCCACGTACAGGGGACGCTCAACGGCTACGGCGAGCGCTGCGGCAATGCCAATCTGTGCACGCTTATTCCCAACCTCGAACTGAAGATGGCCTTGCGGGCGCTGCCGCAGGGCAACCTGGCGAATCTGACGCGAACGGCGCACGCGGCGGCCTCTATCGCCAATCAGACGCCGTATCGTCACGCGCCCTACGTGGGGCGGAGCGCTTTCGCGCACAAGGGCGGCATCCACGTCGCGGCGCTGCGGCGCAATCCGAACAGCTACCAGCACGTGGACCCTGAGCTGTTGGGCAACAAGTCGCGCTTCATCGTCTCGGAACTTTCGGGCAAGGGCAATCTGTTGAGCAAGGCCGAAGAGGCCGGCATCCCCTCTGAAGAACTGCGCAATCTGCCGGACGTCTTGCAGCGGATCAAGGCGCTGGAGCATCAGGGTTTTACCTTCGAAGGGGCGGATGCGTCGGTGGAGATGATGCTGTATCGTTCCCGCAATGGCTATAAACCGCCGTTCGAGATGATCGACTTCATGGTGGTGGTGGAACACCGCGAAAGACGCGGCCTGTTCGCCGAGGCGACGATGAAGCTGCGCGTGGGCGACCAGGTTTTCCACACGGCGGCGGAGGGCAATGGCCCGGTCAACGCGCTGGACGCGGCGCTGCGCAAGGCGCTCGTCCCGGTTTACCCGCGTCTGGCCGAATTCGATCTGGCTGACTACAAGGTGCACATCCTCGATGGCGACGCCGGCACAGCGGCGACGACGCGCGTACTCATCGACGTGCAGAACGGCACGCGCCGCTGGAGCACCGTCGGCGCATCGGCGAACATCATCGAGGCCAGTTGGTACGCGCTGGCGGATGCGGTGGAATACGGGTTGATGATTCTGTCGAAAGGGTGATAATTCCTGAATAATATGAACTCAATTCGTCCATGCACTGAAGCAGATTTCGAGACGATGTACGCCATTATCAACGACGCGGCGCAAGCGTACCGGGGCGTGATCCCGGCGGATCGCTGGCGCGAGCCGTATATGCCGCGTGAGGAACTCCGCCACGAGATCGATGCCGGTGCGCGTTTCTGGGGCTACGAGGAAGACGGCGCGCTCGTCGGCGTGATGGCCATCCAGGACGCGCCGGGGCGCAACGGCGCCGCCGACATCACGCTCATCCGTCACGCTTACGTCTACACCGCGCGGCGGCGGCAGGGCGTCGGCGGCAAGCTGTTGGCGCACCTCCGTACTCTTGCCGACCGGCCTATCCTCATCGGTACGTGGGCTGCTGCGACGTGGGCGATCCGCTTCTACGAGAAACACGGCTTCCGCCAGGTCTCGTGGGAGGAGAAGGAACGCCTGCTGCGCACCTATTGGGATATTCCGGAGCGGCAGGTGGAAACATCGGTGGTATTAGCACAGGGAAATACTCACGAATCACGAACATAACACTTGACGTTGCGCAATGGCGCATTTGCTTCGTATGGCTTGATGGCGATGTCTACGATGTGGAAATCGTTGATTATCATTAAGCAGGGCTATGATCGGAGGGAAAAATATGCCTGAAGATAAACTGCCTCCTGTGCATCCGGGTGAAGTTTTGTTGGAAGAGTTCTTGAAGCCTATGGGATTAAGCCAAAACCAGATAGCGTTGGCAATGCATGTCCCGGCGCGGCGGATCAATGAAATTGTATTGGGCAAACGCCGCATCACGGCAGACACGGCGCTGCGTCTGGCGCGGTATTTCGATATGTCGCCGCAGTTTTGGCTAGGGTTGCAGATGGATTATGACCTGGATATCGCCGAGGATGCGCTGGCAGAACAACTGGAACGCGAGGTCAGACCACTGTTGATGATGGGGACGGCGGTGAGCTAACGATGCCACACGATCAATGTCCAGAATGTTACAGCTATGACGTTGTTGCGATGAAGTTCGGCAATCTTATCCTCTGGATCGGACTGTCACTAGGGGTGAACGGGGTCCTCGTATTCGTGGTTCTCTCCGGCGTCGTGGAAAACGTGATCCCGTGGATCATCGGCCTGGTGCTTTTGGATATGTTGATTATGCTGCCGTTGATGGCTACACTGCGCAATCGCAGCCAGTATGGAGGTGCGACGTATCGCTGCCGTGAGTGCGGGCACACGTGGTCGGAAACGCAGACACTTTCGCAGGAGGAATCGACGCCAAGCACTATGGACTATGCGCAGATGTCGCCCTCTATGGCATCTAATACGGGCTTTCGGATGACGGTACAGGATGTTTTTTTCATCAAAGGGCGCGGTACAGTCGTCACCGGGACTGTGGAATCGGGCACGATCACCGAAGGCGCAGCTATCGAGATTCACGGCCCGTCCGGCGTTACCCAGACGGCGGTGCGGGGCATTGAGATGTTTCGGAGAACCACATCCCAAGCCAATGTTGGCGATAACGTCGGTATTCTATTGCGTGGCTTACAGCGCGATCAAGTGCAGCGCGGGGACGTGCTGGTGGGATAGGGTAGGGGATGATTATCACTTTGACTGACGCCTGGAAAACGGCATATCCCACTGCCTCTGTCGGCATCCTGGCGATGCGCGGCGCGGCGAATCCGGCGGTGTGTCCAGCGTTGGAAACGCGCAAGACGGCGCTGGAAGCCGAACTGCGCGCGCGGTTCGCGGGCCAGACCCGCGCCGACATCAAGGCGCTGCCAGAATTCCAGGCGTATGCGGTTTACTACAAGCGATTCAAGAAGACCTATCACGTCCAACTGCAACTGGAATCCGTCGCGCTGCAAGGAAAGTCCATTCCGAGCATCGCCGCACTGGTGGAGACGATGTTCATGGGCGAACTCAAGAACTTCCTGCTGACCGCTGTTCATGACCTGGACGTGGTCCGCCCGCCGGTCCGCATCGACGTGGCGGACGGGAGCGAAACCTACATCACGCTGAACGGCCAAGCGCAGACGCTCAAGCCCGGCGACATGTTCATTGCCGACGCGGTGGGCGTGCTGTCGAGCATCAGCTACGGTCCAGATGCGCGCACACAGGTCACGGCAGAGACGCGCAACGTCTTGTTCACCGTCTACGCGCCGGAAGGTATCGCGCCGGAGGCTGTGCAGCGTCATTTGGAAGATACGCGCGATTTCGTGTGGCTAATCGCGCCGGATGCGGAAGTTACTGAACTCGAAGTATACGAGAGCGGTCATCAGTATAAGGTGTTCTCGATGGACTGACCCGTCTACCGTTTACTGTCTACCGTCTACCATTTCCCGAAGAACTTACTCAACAAAGGAGAACCTATGCAAGCCAACATCGTAACCATTCCCGGTGACGGCATCGGCGTGGACGTGGTCGCCGAGGGCGTCAAAGTATTGCGAGCAGTGGCCGCGAAATACGGCCACACCTTCACCTTCGAGAACCATCTCATCGGCGGGTGCGCGATTGACGCGACGGGCGACCCTTTGCCCGCGCCCACGCTCGAAGCCTGCCGGCGCGCCGACGCGGTGCTGCTCGGCGCGGTCGGCGGCCCCAAGTGGGACGATCCCGCCGCCAAAGTTCGCCCGGAGCAGGGGTTGCTCGCTCTGCGCAAGGCGCTGGCGCTCTACGCGAATTTGCGCCCGGTGCAGGTCTTTGCCGAGCTGTGCGACGCTTCACCGCTGCGTCCGGATCGGCTGGAAGGCGTGGATCTCGTCGTCGTGCGCGAGCTGACCGGCGGCCTGTACTTCGGCCCGCGCAAAGAAGCCACACCTGAAGATATGACGGCCTACGATACGATGCTCTATGCGGATTACGAGATCGAACGCATCGCGCGCAAAGCCTTCGAGCTGGCGCGCTGGCGGCGGAAGAAGGTCACCTCGGTGGACAAGGCCAACGTGCTGTCGTCCTCACGGCTGTGGCGGCGGGTGGTGACGGCGGTTGCCGCCGACTTCCCCGACGTGACGCTGGAACATATGCTGGTGGACTCCGCCGCGATGCACCTGCTGCGTCGCCCCGCTGATTTCGACGTGCTGGTGACCGAGAACACGTTCGGCGATATCCTCACCGACGAAGCCTCGATGCTCTCCGGCTCGATGGGGATGCTGGCGTCGGCGTCGCTCGGTGAAGGCGCGAACGGCCTGTACGAGCCGATTCACGGCAGCGCGCCCGACATCGCGGGCAAGGGCATCGCCAACCCCCTGGCGACGATCCTGAGCGTGGCGATGCTGTTGCGCTACTCTTTCGGCCTGGGCGTGGAAGCCGACGCCGTGGAGAAGGCCGTCGCGGATGTGATGGCGGGGGGGTATCGCACGCGGGATATTTACACCGAGGGGACCAAGCTGGTCAATACGCAGGAAATGGGGGATGTCGTCTGTCAGAAACTCGAAGATCAGTGACTGCTTGACCAACTCGATGCGGTGTATGCCGATGCGCCTGACCCGCAGGAACAAGATGATAGGAATAGCGACCACTCACCGATAAATAGACGTCCAACATAGAACCGTCGCTGATGTCGAGCCGCAATTTTAGGGGATCGCCTGTGGGCAATGTCAGTACGGCGGCGCTTACGACAATATCGCCGAATTCATGAAGCGCGATGGTCTGTAGCGCCTTGTAAATCGGCCAGATAGCCATTGAGTTCTTCCAGGTAGGCGGTTAAGTTCTCGGCGGTGATGCAGTCTTCCCAGGCCGGATGTTCGGGGATATCGCCGCTGGCTATGTGCGCTTCCAAGTCCAGGTACGTCTCAACGTTGTAGCGCGCCAGAATGTCCAATCGCGCTTGCAGAACCTGGCGTTTTTTGTCGCGCAGGAAACTGACTAGAGCCTGTCGAAACAAGTCCGGTTCAGAAAGGCCAAATGTACTAGCGATTTGCTTGGCTGTAGTTGTCATTGCATTTCTCAAGAATCAAGATTACTCTGATTATAATGTCACTCTAGCCTGAGGTCAAGGTACTTTGGATACGAATTCTCGTGAAGTTTTGGGCGAACGCTTTGCTCATCTTTGCAAGGATAAATCAGTGAGGAGTGTAACCGAACCTGTGGTACAGCCCCGATAATGAAAATGCTGGCGCCGGATCATAATCCGGCGCTGCGGGGGCGGCGGATTGTGATCCGCCTTAAGCGTTGAAGTAGGACTATTTTCAGAGGAGGAAATGATGCGCAGTGATAGCGCCAAAAAAGGATTCGAGCGCGCCCCGCATCGCGGTTTGTTCTACGCGACGGGGTTGGCGCCGGAGGAATTGGAACGTCCGATTGTCGGGATCGTCAACTCGTTCAACGAGATTGTGCCGGGACACGTCCATTTGAATCAGATCGCTGCTGCGGTGAAGGCCGGGGTGCGGATGGCCGGGGGAACGCCGCTGGAATTCAACGTCATCGGGGTGTGCGATGGGATTGCGATGGGCCACAGCGGGATGAACTACTCGCTGCCCACCCGCGAGCTGATCGCAGATTCGGTGGAGTCGATGGTGGACGGGCACGCCTTCGACGCCCTGGTCTTCATCCCCAACTGCGACAAGATCGTGCCGGGGATGCTGATGGCCGCCGGACGGCTGAATATCCCCTCGATCTTCGTCAGCGGTGGGCCGATGATGGCCGGGCGTCACGCCGGGGCAGATATCGACCTGAACACGTTGTTCGAGGCAGTCGGGAAACTCAAGGCCGGTATATTGACCGAGGTTGAGCTGTGCGCCCTTGAGCTGGAAGCCTGTCCCGGCTGCGGCTCGTGTTCCGGGATGTTCACCGCGAACACGATGAACTGTCTCACCGAGGCGCTCGGTATGGGCCTGCCCGGCAACGGAACGGTCCCCGCAATCACTGCGGCGCGTTTGCGATTGGCAAAACGCGCCGGAATGCAGGTGATGGCGCTGCTGGAAGCCGACCTCCGCCCGCGCGATATTATGACCGCGGCGGCCTTCGAAAACGCGATTGCCGTGGATATGGCGCTCGGCGGTTCGACGAACACGGTGCTGCACCTGCCCGCCATTGCGAATGATGCAGGCGTAAAGCTGTCGCTGGACACGTTCGATGCGATCAGCAAGCGCACGCCGTACCTTATCAAGCTCAGCCCGGCGGGGCCGCACCATATCCAGGACTTGGACGAGGCCGGCGGCGTCCCCGCGGTGATGGCGGAATTGCGCAGCAAGAATCTCTTGCACACAGACCTGCCGACCGCGACCGGCAAAACCGTCGGTGAAAACCTCGCTACCGCACGGCGGCGCACGGACGTGTTGCGCCCGGTGGACAACCCACACAGCGCGGAGGGCGGCATCGCTATCCTGCGCGGCAACCTCGCGCCCGATGGCGCGGTCGTCAAGGCGGCGGCGGTCGGCCCGGAGATGTTGCACCACCGCGGCCCGGCGCGCGTTTTCGACGGCGAGGAGGCGGCGATGCGGGCGATCCTCGATGCGCTGATCAAGCCCGGCGACGTGGTGGTGATCCGCTACGAAGGGCCGCGCGGCGGTCCAGGGATGCGCGAGATGCTGATGCCCACCTCATCGCTTTCCGGGATGGGGCTGGATGCCAGCGTGGCGCTCATCACCGATGGGCGGTTTTCCGGCGCGACGCGCGGCGCGGCGCTGGGCCACGTCTCGCCGGAGGCGGCGAGCGGCGGCATCATCGGGTTGGTGCAGGAGGGCGACGAAATCGAGATCGACATCCCCAACCGCACACTGACGTTGCACGTCTCGGACGCCGAAATCGCCCGGCGGCGCGAGGGCTGGACGCCCAATCCGCCAAAAATCCAGCACGGCTGGCTGGCCCGCTACGCGCGGATGGTCACATCGGCCAGTGAAGGGGCAATCTTAAAGTAGGCAGTAAACGATAGACGAGGGGAGCGATCCCGTCTACTGTCTGCCGTCTACTGTCTACCGTCTACCGTCTACTTGAACATCAAACAATGGAGGAAAAGCATTATGGCACAGAATAAATCGGAGTTTATTTGGTTCAATGGTGAGCTGGTGCCCTGGGATCAGGCGACGGTTCACGTGACGACGCACGCGCTGCACTATGGCTCGAGCGTCTTCGAGGGGATTCGCGCTTATGAGGTCAACGGCGCGGCGGCGATTTTCCGCCTGGGGCCGCACGTAGACCGGCTTTTCAATTCGTGCAAAATCTACCGGATGGACATCGGTTACAGCAAAAAGGCCATCGGTCAGGCCATTATCGAGACCGTCAAGGTCAACAAGCTGAAGGGGTGCTACATCCGCCCGCTTGTTTTTCGTGGCACAGGCGCGATTGGCGTGAATCCACTGCCTTGCTCGGTGGAGACAGTTATCTTTGCCTTCGAGTGGGCGCACTATCTGGGGGCGGAGGCCATCGAGCAGGGCGCGGATGTCGGCGTGAGTTCATGGCGGCGGATGGCGCCCGATACGTTTCCCTCGATGGCGAAAGTTGGTGGGCAATATGTCAATTCGCAGTTGATGAAGATGGAGGCGCTCTCGCACAACTACGTCGAGGCGATTGCTTTGAACTATGACGGCTTTGTGAGCGAAGGCAGCGGTGAAAACATTTTCCTTGTCCGCGATGGCGTCATCTACACGCCCCCGCTCGGCGCTTCGATTCTCGAAGGTATAACACGGCATAGTATGATCACGTTGGCGACGGATTTGGGTTATACCGTGCGCGAGACGATGATTCCACGCGAACTCCTTTACCTGGCCGATGAAATGTTCTTTACCGGCACGGCCGCGGAAGTGACACCCATCCGCTCGGTAGATGGCATCACGATTGGCAGCGGCAAGCGCGGGCCAATTACGGAGCGGTTGCAGTCGGAGTTCTTCGGCATTCTCGCCGGCGAAGTGCAAGACCGTCACGGCTGGTTGACGCCGGTTGCGTGATAGTAGAATTGCGGGTTACAAACCGCGGGGGCTTCTGCCGGTTTGCCAAATTTCAACAGTTGGAAAAAGACCCAGGTCCACGGACTGCTGGATGAAAAGATGACGGCGGCCTTCCACTCAGTCGCGCAGGCAGCAGAGAAATACAAAGTCGACAACCGCATGGCGGCCTACATCGTGGCCGTTGGGCGCGTCGCCGAGGCTTGCAAGCTGCGCGGGTGGGTGTAGGGCTTTCCTGAAAATCAACCGCGAATCTTGATGATCTACACGGATTTCAAATTGGTTGTTTTTCCAATTTTCCGCCGAAAAGTAGATCAAGAATGCGCAAGGGCGGGTCTTCCCCGAACACCGGGGAAAACTCCCGTACACATTTTCACTGAAGGCGACGATAAGATAATTGCGTCACACCTGACAGGTTGCGCAAACCTCCGGTTCGCCAAAAAACCTGTCAGGTGTGGACCTATGATTACACCTCACACGGCGGCTCGCCGGCGACCGACTTGATCAGCTCCGCTGCTGCCGCCACCTGCTCCTCCGTCCCGCTGACGCCGATCCACGCCGAACCTTCCGCGCCGAAGATGCCGCCGCCAGCGATCAAAAGCGGTTCCGCGCCAGTGAGCAGTTGGATGGCATCGAGTTCGGTGAACACCTCGCCCGGCAGCGGCATCAGCCGGGGGCCGTCTGTTTCGGGGTCGTTGACCCGCAGTGAGAGCGTGTGGATATCGTCGAAGACGCGCTTCTCCAATCCGATGGGCACGATCAATTTCACGCGCCGCCCGATGACCGTCGGGACGACCGCCATCACCGTGCCGCCCTGCGGGTGGGCCACCTGCACGGCAGCTTGCCCGTAGGGATCGAAGGCATTGCCGCCTTTGAGGACAACGTCCCCGGCCTTGAGGCTTTCTGCCGCGTCGAAGGTCGTCTTGCCGGGCTGCCACTGCCCATCCACGATGACGACATCGCCGGCCAACTCGGCCTTGGGGAGCTTCGCGCCCTGCGCCACCGTCACGCCGCGCCGGAACCCGACGCGCGAAAATCCCTCAGCCTGTCCGAGCGCCGTGAGAATTTCCTCGGCCACGTAACCGTTCGTCGTACCGGCGACGATGAGCAGCGTGCCTTTTTCTAGCACGCGCTGCACATCCGGGTGCTGTGCCATCCCCTTCGCAATCAAACGTTTGCCCATTACAGGCGTCAAATTGAACTGTTTCATCTTTGCACTCCTTTTTCAAGAGATGAGTGTGTTTGCGAGCGCACAGACGCGCCCGCAAACACACAAAATAACTTACGGCAGCGGTTCACCACGCCCGGCGGTGAACAGGGCATACCACTCTTCGCGGGCGAGCGTCACCGCGTCGGCCTGGCAACTGGCGATGATGCGCTCCGGCTTCGTCGTGCCGATGATCGGCTGGATGCCGGCTGGATGGCGCAGCAGCCATGCCAGTGCGATGGCCTCCGGCGTCGTCCCCTTCTCCTGCGCCATTTGCGTGACCAACGCGGCGGTGGCCTTGACGTGCGGCGCCGCGTCCGCGGGTGGGTTCAACACCTGCCCGCTCGCTACCGGCCCCCACGCCTGGACGAGGATGCCGTGCGCGCGGCAGTAATCCAGCGTGGCCGTTGCCAGCGCGGTTCGGCCTGGCTCACCGTAAACCGCAGGCTTCCCAGCGATGTTGGCGACGACGCCCTCGCTGATCAGATAGTGGTGCAGCAGGCTCAACTGCACCTGGTTGATCACAATCGGCTGGTCGATGTGGATGCGGAGCAGCGCCATCTGCGCCGCCGTGTGGTTGCTCACGCCAAAGTAGCGCACCTTCCCCGCTGCACTGAGATCGTCGAAGGCGCGGGCGACCTCCTCCGGTTCCACCAACGCATCGGGGCGGTGCAATAGCAGAACATCCAGGTAATCGGTGCGCAGACGGCGCAGGCTCCCCTCCACCGAGGCGACGATGTGCTCATAACTGAAGTCGAAGCGGTGCGGCGCGCCGGGATACGGGTCGCCCGCAAAGCGGATACCGCACTTACTCTGCACCACAATTTTATCGCGGGGGACGATGGACCACACATCGGCAAAGGCTTCCTCGGATTTGCCGCGCGAGTAAATGTCGGCATGGTCGAACAGCGTGATGCCCTGCTCGTAAGCGGTGACGACAGCCTTCGCGGCGGCGTCCTTGACGGCCTGCGTGAGCGGCTCCGGCCCCCAACTGCCGCCAATTTTCATACACCCATAGGCAAGACGCGAGACGCTCAACTCTGTCTGCGGTATGTGATACGTTTTCATTGTCCTAGCTCCTAATCGAAATAAGTATCGCTTGGTCACAGCCACGACCTGGCGATCTTGTCGTCAGTTCCACACCGCTGCCGGGCGCTGCGGAGACGTGTATCGTTCGCATTGTATATCACCAACGACGCAATGGCAAGCAGCAACACAGCGACGTGATTTGACAGTGGTCGTTATCCCCCTTATCATGAGAAGGCGCTGGCAGTGATATGCCGGAAATTGGCAGGTAAGCGACAGCGTGTTCGTCAGCAATTTTCAAGCAACCCGGAGGATAAACAGACGATGAGCCGCAAGGAAATCCAAAAAGCTGTTGAACAGGGAGAGACCGTGCTGGGCGTCGAGTTCGGCTCGACGCGTATCAAGGCGGTGCTGATTGGGCCAGGCCATGAACCGATTGCCTCAGGCAGTTATGGCTGGGAAAACCGGTACGAAAACGGTCTATGGACCTATCATCTTGAAGATGTATGGACAGGGTTGCAGGAGAGCTATCGAGAGCTTGGCGCCGAAGTCCTGGAAAAGTACGGCGTCCCGCTGCGGACGGTAGGCGCCATCGGTTTTAGCGCCATGATGCATGGCTACCTGCCCTTCGGTCAGAACGGCAATCTGCTTGTCCCATTTCGAACGTGGCGCAACACGATAACCGGACAGGCGGCGGAGCAGCTCACCGAGCTGTTCCAGTTCAACATCCCCCAACGCTGGAGTATCGCGCACCTCTACCAGGCGCTCTTGAACCGAGAATCGCACGTCAAAGAGATTCACCATTTGACTACGCTGGCCGGCTATGTCCACTGGAAACTGACCGGACAAAAGGTGCTTGGGGTGGGGGAAGCGTCGGGCATGTTCCCGATTGACAGTCAAACCCTCAACTACGACGAGCGGATGTTGGCGTTGTTCAACGAGCGCATCGCCGCGGAAAACCTGCCGTGGAAACTGCAAGACATTCTGCCCCACGTTCTCCTGGCCGGGGAAGCCGCCGGCGTTCTCACTGCCGAAGGCGCCGCCTTGATTGACCCCACGGGGAATTTGCCGGCAGGCATCCCGCTGTGCCCGCCTGAGGGGGACGCCGGCACAGGCATGGTGGCAACCAACAGCGTCGCCGAGCGCACGGGCAATGTTTCGGCCGGCACCTCCGTCTTTGCGATGATTGTCCTGGAGAGGGCCTTGTCGAAGCTCTATCCCGAAATCGATATGGTGACGACGCCGGCCGGCAAGCCGGTGGCGATGGTCCACAGCAACAACTGTACCTCCGATCTGAACGCCTGGGTCGAGCTGTTCCAGGAATTTACCCGCGTGCTTGGCGTGGAAGTGGAGCAAACCAGGTTGTTCGAAGTGCTCTATCAACAGGCGTTGGCGGGCGATGCGGACGCCGGCGGCTTGCTGGCCTACAATTACCTTTCGGGCGAACACATCACGCACCTGGAGGAGGGACGCCCGCTATTCGCGCGCACGCCCGAAAGCCGTTTTACCCTTGCCAACTTTATGCGCGTGCATCTGTTCTCGGCGCTTGGCGCGTTGAAGATCGGGCTGGACATCCTCTTCGAGCAGGAGCAGGTGAAGATCGACCAGGTTCTCGGACACGGCGGTTTCTTCAAGACCAAAGGTGTGGGGCAAAGGCTTATGGCGGCGGCGATGAATGTGCCCGTTTCGGTGATGGAAACCGCCGGCGAAGGGGGCGCGTGGGGAATCGCGTTGCTGGCTGCCTACATGCTCCGTAGGGCTGGCAATGAATCCCTGGAAACGTACCTTACCAACGCCGTCTTTGCCGATGCCAAAGGCATAATGGTCGCGCCCGACCCGGCAGATGTAGCCGGTTTTGCCGCGTTCATGGCGCGCTACAAAAAAGGGCTTGCCATCGAACGCACTGCCGTGGAAGTGTTGCAGTAAGCGACATGGAACGCAGCGGTTTCATACGAAGCCGCTGCGTTCCGCCTTTCCCTTGCTTTCTCCCTAATCGAAATACGTATCTCCTGGCCACAGCAGCGACCGGGCGACCTTGTTGTTCAATTCCACGCCGATGCCGGGCGCTTCGGAGACGTGCATCCAGCCGTTGCGGATGAAGGGCTTGTCCCCATCGCAGAGATCGCTCCACCAGGGGATTTCCCGCCCGTGGAACTCCAGTACCAGGAAGTTGGCGACCGCCGCGCAGACGTGGCACGCCGCCATCATCCCCAGCGGCGACGAGACGTTGTGCGGCGCGATGGGCACATAGAAGGCGTCGGCAATGTCGGCGATGCGTTTGGCCTCCATGATGCCGCCGGCCTTCGAGAGATCGGGCATGATCACATCGCACGCCTGCTTTTGCAGCAGCTCGAGGAACTCGAAGCGCGTGTACTGGTTCTCCCCCGTGCAGATCACGGTGCTGGTCTTGGCGCGTACCTGCGCCAGCGCGTCGATGTTCTCTGCCGGAACCGGCTCCTCCAACCACATCAAGCGCAGCGGCTCTACGGCCTTCGCCAGCGTGATCGCCGAGGGCACGTCGAACTGCCCGTGACAGTCGATTGCCAGGTCGGTTTCGTAGCCGATGCCCTCGCGCACGGCGGCGATCAGGTTGATGATGTGCGTCATCTCCTTCGCGCCCACCGTCCAGTTGACGGGATCGAGCTTGCCGACGCCGGTGTGATCGATATCGAACTTTAATGACGTTACGCAATAACACGATAGAATTGCGCGAGGTGTTTGACCTATCTGCTTATTTACCGCAGAACCTATACAAATCTCCCGGCAGTAGCCATAGCAGCGAAGCCGACCAATGCACAGAAGCAGAAGAGTGATCCAGAGCAACGCACAATTAAACATGGACTGTGGCATTGACAACACAAGCGATGATCGAGTTTTTGTTCAATGGATCAACCTCGAAACACTTCACAATCTGTATTTTATACTGGCTGCAACGCAATGGCAAGCGCATAGCGACAGCTTGGCAGACTACGACACACTGAGAAATTTGCTAGATGAGACACTGTAGTAATCCCTGTAGACAATTCTGGGGCGCTTTGGCTTGGCTTGCAAAACACAGATATTGATTCCTTGCTAAAGCTTACCCAGATACTCTTCACCATTTTCATCTACAAAGCCTGGTATGTTCAAAGCATACCAGGTTTTAGTTTTAGGAAGTAGAGACTACAGGGTGTTTCATAATCTGATTGCAGTTTAATCAAACACACTGCGCTTCGGCAATTTGTGCAACAGAAATGCTGCGATTCTGTATGTAGGCAGCGCTAGCTTTCCATCGAGAACTGTAACACCACGGCTTTTTTTTTTGTGGGCGTAGGATTGCGCAAGCGCGACTTCGCCTTGATGTTTGGCGACTGAAGTGATGACATTTATCACCTGTGCGATACCCTTGAATTCGGAATTCGGAATGTTATGATGACTCTAGATGATATAGACAACTTATATGAAAGGGGGGTGATTATATGAATGATGAGATGTGGACTATGCAAAACGATGATCCGGTTGTTGAGGTTATGCGGATATTAGCGCGGCGTGGCCGGGCAATCCGTGAGGCACGACAAAAAGAAGCCACCGGCGATCTTGGCGGACTGGCGGCGGCTTCAGAAACAGAGAAAGACCGTTCAACGGCCCGTTCTCGTGTTAAGCCAATTCTAGCCGAAAATGACTTGGTCGTCAATTCCTAAAGTAGCAGTTAACGTGTGCACAGAATAACACAGTGGACATCAGCATGCATCAAGATGAGGCCGCACAGGAAACCATCAACGCGATCCTGTGCGGCTATCGGCTTGACAAAGCAAGACCGATACACTGGATAACTTATATTCAGTCTTCAAGGTCTTGGGTGATACTCACATAACAAAGTAACACGCTCCTTCAGGTACATATACCATATCTCCGGACTCTCCTGCTTTATACCGACAAGCTTCCGAGAGGCCTAGAAATACATTTACTCCACACTACACCTCGGTTACTAGCGTATCCGCCTCGCTTTAGCACAAAAACTATCCGTCACTGAGTTACGAAAAATCCGGCAGCGAGTGACGAAAAATTCGTCGCTCGCCGACGAATCATTTTGCCTCTTTGCGCTTAGTATTGTGAGTGTTTTCCCGATGATAGATGCGGAAACAACTATCACAATTCTAGGAGACGCATTGATATGGCAAAAGAGAAGAATACAAAGAGATCGCGTGAAAGCGGCACCGTGGTTATCTGGGATGAAGTTTGGCTCACCAAATCAGAAGAGGTCACCATTACCAATGAAACCGCGTAACCCTCTTGCCCCCACACTCGCGTGGCTATCAGCCTTTGGCCTGCTGGCGCTCTACCAGTGTTGCCTAGTTCCACTCTATCACTATGCCATTAGTGAAGTCCAGATGTGGCTGGCCGCGCCCACTCCCACGCCAGTCGCAATGCCTATCCACATCGGCACAGAAGGCGACGAGGCCAGCACCCGCGCCGTCTTCATTGACTGGCTCCGGGAAAACTATGGTCTCCAAGCCGCGTCCGATCCTGACCTGGAAGACCGCGCCTACTATCTGGCCGGGGAAGCACCCAAGTTGCGTTCTACACAGACCTGGCCGCGCTGGTATGGCCTGTGCTATGCCGTAGGGCCAGCTTCCGGGGATTGGCTGTTCTACTGGCCCGGTTGTAATCCCTGCCCAGAGAATACGGAGTGCTATCTTGTCAACAGCCCACGGCGCGATTCACTGGCGACTACAGCGTATCCCGCCTTGAACAGTGCCACGCAAGTAGGTGTCACCGTCGCCTGGCGCGGCGGACAACCCTATCTGGCTGTAGTGTGGCCGGGGATATGCTCCACGCCGCAGCCAATGCCCACCTTCAGTAGTCCTGGCCCGACGGGACCGGGGTGGTAAGGAGGGGGCCACGATGTCCACAAACTCTACACCCACTATGCCCACTCGCCGGACTGAGTTGCCGCTGGAGCAGCGCATCCATATCGCCTACTTCAAGCTGGCTTACCACTGTATGCTTCCCGCGGCCAGAGCCTTAGGCGCCGGCAAACACGACATCGACGCCTTGCTGTCTGTCGCCTTCAGCCCAGTGATGCACGTGCTGCTGGCCTGTATGACTCCCACCAACGCTTGGGGCATCGCATTGCTGTTGGAGCGCCTGGTCCGTCCGCCAGACCCCAACACATATACACAGTTGGGTACAACACAGGAGGCCTGGGGATTCCTTAACACACGCCGGGACAGAAACCGCGTGGTGCTGTTTGATCTACGACCAGGTGGCGGCGCAGAATTCGAGGAGTACCCGTATGTGCCACTGTATGATCGCCAGGAACAGATCAGCCCGTTCAGTGCAGAAGCATTACCCGTAGTGGTCACCATACTCCAAGGCTGGGGAGCGAAGATATTCGTTATTCACCCGGACCCTACCACGCAACTGCCGTTGACGACGCTGCGCACCCGGGCGCAAACCCAATGGGAAAGGTTGGGCCAACAACTATGAACACCCAGGAGAACGCAATGCCCGGTTACGGACGCTGTTTTTCACCATCCAGGCATAACGCACAAGGCCATAGTAGGACAAAAAGGGGCTGGTTTTGCCTTGTGCCGTCCAAGCTGGACCCTCGATCAGCCCTGGACTCCACCACGGCTGGCCTTGGTGTTGCCCCAGGTGACCAACCACAGCCATCCACCGTCATCCCCGACATTTCACGGCGCTGGACGCGGCCTACCAGCGTTTGGATACGGTGTGCGTCCGCCCATTGCCTGCACAACGCACACCAGCGTTGTTGGCGGCCAGGCGTAGGGCTTTGTTGGCGACCACGTAGGCCAGTATCGAATGTGAACTCCGCCCAGCAATGCCCGAAAGAGGAAAGTGCATCGTCCATCACAGTGCTTCAAGCGCAGCCAATCATTGTCGCGCCACTGCATCCAAGCGCATCCCACCAGCATAACGCACGGAGTGGGCATTGGGCCCGCGAAGCCAAACCGCGCCGCCAGCATAGCGCCGCGCCCACTGTGCGCCACATCCGCCACTGCCCGAAAGGGGAGAGTGCATCGCCCATCACAGTGCGTCAAGCGCAGCCAACCCTTGTCGCGTCCAGGCATCCTGACACCTCTCAACGGCATAACGCACGAGGCGGGCATTGGGCACACAAAGGCAGACTACGCCGCTGCCAGCAC
>MTKY01052108.1_pt1 | contig 27166 bp, 29 predicted proteins | sample 1042731 | NCBI WGS metagenome assembly MTKY01 (sample SAMN06212206, study PRJNA360538) | anaerobic digester metagenome | biome: Wastewater treatment plant; material: sludge; isolation source: anaerobic digester fed with sludge from wastewater treatment plant | place: Denmark: WWTP Soeholt ...
GAGGGAGTCGTCGCTGCGGCAATCGACGCCCGCCATGGACGGGTCTTCGTGGCGGCGTTCGCCAATGGGCGGCCGGTGGTCGCTCCGCGCGTCTGTTCGCCGCGCGAAGCCGTGCGCGCCATGGGGGCGGGTCCCCTATGGCTGACCGGGCCGAGCGCGCCGGCGTTGGCGATCGAGGCGTGGGGAATCGGCCTGACGGCTGAGGTCGTCGGCGCCGCCGCCGAGCCCGACGTGAGTTTCGTCGCGCGGTTGGGAATTGCCGCCGACCCCAATGTTGCGAAGCCGGAGCCAAGCTACCTGCGCGCGCCGGACGTGAAACCGCCAGCCTCGGCTGCTCTGCCGGTCGTCTGAGCGATGCTCGATCGCCGACCGAACTGGCGGTGTGCGCCGCTGTCGATTCGCGAGGCGGCGCGTTGCGCCGCATTGCATAAAACGGGATTCGCGAAAGGCTGGCCCGTTGCCGAGTTCGAGCGGCTTCTCTCGAGCGCTTCGGTCCTGGCCGACGGCGCCGGACAGGGAGGAGCCATCTCGGGTTTCATCCTGTCCCGCCGCGCGGCGGACGAAGCGGAAATCCTGACCGTGGCGGTGGACCCGATCGTCCGGAAGCAGGGTCTGGCCAGCGCGCTGCTCGGCTTTCACCTATCCAGACTGGCTCAAACCGGCGTTTCCACACTTTTTCTCGAAGTGGACGAGGCGAATGTGGCGGCGCAGACGCTCTATCGTCGTTACGGGTTCAAGCGCGTAGGGGAACGCAAGGGATATTACGCGCTTCCGGACGGACGTCGGGCTACAGCTCTCGTCATGCGGTGCGAAATCTGATCGCTTCAGTCATACGACCATCGCGTTTCCCGGTTACAGGACTCGGGACATGAGCGTGTTTCGGCTGGTTGCGATTCCCTGTGTGATCTTCCTCGCAATCGGGACGGGGGTTTTCTGTCGCCTCCTTTCCGATCGGAGCCGGGGGCGGGCCAGCCGGCTGCTTTGCCGAATGACGTGCCGGGCGCTGGGCCTGCGGGTGACCGTCACGGGCGAACCTCCGGCCGGCCGGCCGACCCTGATGCTCTCCAATCATGTCTCCTGGACGGATATCCTTGCGTTCGGGGCGATTGCCCCTGTCTGCTTTCTGGCCCGCCACGATGTTGCGGGCTGGCCGGCGCTCGGCCTGCTCGCCCGGCTGTTTGGAACCCTTTTCGTCGAGCGGGGCCGGATCCGGCAGATCCCGGCTGTCAATGCGCAGATGGCGTCGCGGATGCGGAAGGGGGACGTGGTGGCCTTGTTTCCGGAGGCGACGACGGGAGACGGCACCCGTGTCGGACGTTTTCACGCAGTCCACCTGGCTGCGGCGCGCGACCTGTTGCGCGCCGATCCGCACGTCGCGGCGGTCGCGATAGCTCCGGCGGCCATTGTCTACGCGCGGCGTCGGGGCTTGCCGCTCGGCCGCGACGAGAGGGCGCGTGTCGCCTGGTACGGGGACAGCGAGTTTGCGCCGCACCTGCTCGAACTCGTTCGCGACGGAGGGGCCGAGTGTCAGATCTCCTACCTTCCCAGCCTGTCCTACAATCGGCAAAGCGACCGCAAGGCGGTCGCCCGGGCCGCGGAGGCCGCCGTCGGCGCCGAGGTTCGCAGGGTTCTCACCGGAATCGGCGGAACGACGATGGACCTCGGTGTTATTTCGCCGTCGCCGGGGATATGATCGGGCGCAAGGCGCCTTGGACGTCGGCGCCGGGCTTGAACGAGACAGGATCAGACGGGAGTGACGGAAGGCGCGGGCAAGACTGGCGGCGGATACGTAAAATCCTACGGCTGCCAGATGAACGTCTACGATTCGACCCGCATCGCGGGTCTGCTCGGCGAGGCGGGATACGCTTCGAGCGACGCGGCGGAGACCGCCGAGGTCGTCGTTCTCAACACCTGTCACATTCGGGAGAAAGCGGCCGACAAGGTGTTCTCCGAACTCGGCCAGATCCGGGCCTTGAAGGAACGGCGCGCGGCGGAAGGACGGCGCATGATCGTGGGCGTCGCCGGTTGCGTCGCCCAGGCCGAAGGCTCCGAAATTCTCAGGCGCGAGGCCGCTGTCGATTTCGTCGTCGGGCCACAGTCCTACCATCGCCTGCACGAGGCTCTCGACAAGGCGCGAACCGGCGAACGATCGTTGCTGATCGAGTTTGAAACGGAAGAGAAGTTCGAAGGCCTGAAGCGCCGGGACGCCGCTCTGCCCAAGCGAGCGGTCACCGCCTTTCTCACCGTGCAGGAAGGATGCGACAAGTTCTGCGCCTTCTGTGTCGTGCCCTATACCCGCGGAGCGGAGGTTTCACGCAATCCGGCGGACATCGTCGGGGAAGCGGAACGTCTGGTCGACGCGGGTGTGCGCGACATTTCGCTATTGGGCCAGAACGTCAACGCCTATCGCTGGGCCGACGGCAAAGGCGCCTGGACGCTGAGGCGCCTGTTCGAGAGGTTGTCGGAAATCAGCGGCCTCCACCGCCTTCGGTACACGACCAGCCACCCCCGCGACATGAGCGAGGACCTGATCGCCGCGCATCGCGACCTTCCGAAGGTGATGCCCTACCTGCATCTGCCGGTGCAAAGCGGATCGGATCCGATCCTGCGGGCCATGAACAGGAAACATACGGCGCGAGAGTATATCGAACTCATCGAGCGCATCCGCGCCGCGCGATCGGACATCGCCCTTTCATCCGACTTCATCGTCGGTTTTCCCGGCGAGAGCGACGGAGATTTCCGGGACACGATGACACTCGTGCGCGAGGTGGGCTTCGCAAGCGCCTTCTCCTTCATGTATTCCAAGCGTGCGGGAACGCCGGGGGCGGAGCGCGACGATCAGGTTTTGGAAGCGGTCAAGAAAGAACGGCTTCACGAGCTTCAGGATGAACTCGAACGGCAGAAAGCTGCGTTCAACCGGTCCTTCATCGGCCGCGAACTTCCGGTCCTCTTCGAGAAGTCGGGTCGGCACGACGGGCAAATCGTAGGCCGCACGCCGTACTTGCAGAGCGTTCACGTCGATGGTCCGCAGAATCTGATCGGCGCGACCGCGATGACGGCTATCCTGGCCTGCGGCCCGAATTCCCTGGCGGGCCGGCTTGTGGAACCCGTTCAACCGCACGAGGCAGCAATTTGAGCGGCAAGGAACCGACAGGCGTGCGACGCGATCCCACGCCCTTGCGCAGCGGAGGCGAACCCGCCGAGACGGAAATCACGGTCAGTTTCGCCGACAACCGGCAGGCGTCCAGCGTCTTCGGCCAATACGACCACAATCTCGCGAAGATCGAACGCCGCCTCAACGTCATCGCCGCCGCCAACGGCAATCACGTCACCCTCCGTGGGGCAACATCCAGCGTCGATCACGCCCGTCGCGCACTCGAGCAATTGTACGCGCGCGCCGCGGCCGGCCATCCGATCACGCTCGGCGAGGTGGACGGCGCGCTCGAGGAAAGCGCGTTGCAGGGTTTGCTGTTTCCGGCGGACGCCGGATCGGGGCCCCAGCCCTTCGAGGAAGTGCGGACCCGCAAGAAGCCGGGAGTACGGGCGCGAAACGCCGCGCAGAGCGCCTATCTTCGCGCATTGAAGAAATACGAGCTCGTCTTCGCCGAGGGCCCCGCGGGCACAGGCAAGACATGGCTTGCCGTCGGACATGCGGTTTCGCTGCTGGAGCAGGGCGTGGTGGAGCGCATCATCCTGTCCCGGCCGGCCGTGGAGGCGGGCGAGCGCCTCGGCTTCCTGCCCGGAGACATGCGCGAGAAGGTCGATCCGTATCTGCGCCCGATCTACGACGCGCTGCAGGACTTTCTGGACGCGCGCATGATCGAGCGCGGGATGCAGACCGGCATGATCGAAGTGGCGCCGCTTGCCTTCATGCGTGGCCGCACGCTCAGCAACGCCTGCGTTCTGCTCGACGAAGCGCAGAACACGACGACGATGCAGATGAAGATGTTCCTGACGCGCCTTGGCGAAGGATCGCGCATGATCATCAACGGCGATCCGACGCAGACCGATCTGCCGCCGGGTCAGAAGTCGGGCCTCGGCCATGCGCTGCAGATTCTCTCGAAGGTCGAGGGAATCGGCCATGTCGTGTTTCGCGAAGGCGATGTGGTCCGCCACGATCTCGTCAGGCGCATCGTCGACGCCTACGGCGTCGCCGAACGCGCGGGAGCCAAGACCGAGCGGACATGACTTGCGCCGTCGACATCGCCGTTACCGAAGACGCCTGGCGGAAGGTGCGCGGCGCGCGTGGCCTGATTGCGCGGGCGGTCGAGGCCGCGCGGGTTCGCGTGCGACGCGACGGCCACGAGGAATTGTGCGTGGTCCTCTGCAACGACGCGGAAATACGTCGACTCAACAGGACGTGGCGCGGGAAGGACAAGGCGACGAACGTCTTGTCCTTTCCGGCCTCGCCCGCGCACGGGACGATTCCACATCTCGGCGATATCGCCGTGGCGCATGAAACCGTCGTGCGCGAAGCCGCAGACGAGGGGAAGGCCGTCGCGGCCCACCTCGCCCACATGATCGTGCACGGGTATCTGCACCTGATCGGCTACGACCACGAGACGACCTCCGAGGCGGAAATCATGGAAACGCTCGAACGGGATATTCTGGGCTCGCTCGGATATTCCGATCCTTATGCCGGCGCCGACGTACTTGTGCCGAAGCGTGGCTCTTCGCGACGATCCGCCAGATGACCGATTCCAGCCAGGACAAGACCCCTCCGGCGTCGAAGCCCGGTCTGATGGAGCGTCTTCGACAGGCGCTGGGCATCGCCCCGCCATCGTTGCGCGACGACATCGAGGATGCGCTCGAGCAATCCGGCCCCGGAGAAGATTTCTCGGCGCAGGAACGCGCCATCCTTCGGAACGTGCTCAATCTGCACGAACATCGCGTGCACGACATCATGGTGCCGCGAGCCGATATCGTGGCCGTCGGAATCGATTCCGCGCTGAGCGACGTGTTGAATGTATTCCGGACCGCCGGTCATTCGCGCTTGCCTGTTCATGGCGACACGCTCGACGATGCGCGCGGCATGGTGCACATTCGGGACTTCGTCGACTATGTCGCAGGTTTCGTCGAAACGGGCGCGCGGGGGCGCAAGGCGCGACTCCAGGCGCCGACGGAAGCCCAAGCTGCCGCGCAGCCCGGGGCTGCCGACGTGCGGAGTCAACGGCTCGCTGCGCTGGGCGCAATCGACCTCTCGTCGCCGCTGTCGAAGGCGGGCATCATCCGCCCGGTGCTTTTCGTTCCGCCGTCCATGCCGGCGCTCGATCTGCTCGTGAAGATGCAGGCGGCGCGCACGCACATGGCGCTCGTGATCGACGAATATGGCGGAACCGACGGTCTGGTCTCCATCGAGGATGTCGTCGAGATGATCGTCGGCGACATCGAGGACGAGCACGACTTCGACGAGCCGCCGACGATCCAGCGCGTTTCGCCGCGTGAATTCCTGATCGATGCGCGCGCCGACTTGACCTCGGTCGCCCGCGAAACCGGCATCGACCTGACACATTCCTCGGACATGGACGACATCGAGACGCTCGCCGGCGTCATCACCAGCGCGACCGGACGGGTTCCGGCGCGCGGCGAGGTCGTTCGCTTCGCCACCCCTCCCATCGAGTTCGAAGTGGTCGAAGCAGACCCGCGACGGGTCAAGAGGGTTCGGCTACGCTTGCACGCCGATTCGCTTCTCCCGGAAGCTGGCGATGATGCAGGCGCCCGTGACCGATCCGATCCGATCTGACAAATTCGCCCCGCTGGTTGGTATCGCGCATGCCGTCGTTCTGGCGCATGGCGCCCGGCGCGCCCTGATTGCCTTCACGGCCGGCGCGGCTGGCGCGCTGGCGCTGCCTCCGGTCGGATTTGTCCCCGCCATCGCAGCGACCATGACGGTCGCCGTATGGCTGGTCGACGGTGGTGGCGGTGGTGGCGGCGGCGGTGGATTTCTGTCTCGAGCAAAACAAGCCGCCATCGCAGGCTGGTTTCTCGGGTTCGGGTATTTCGTTGCAGGCCTCTACTGGCTCGGCGCGGCCTTTCTGGTCGAACCGGATCGCTTTGCCTGGCTCCTGCCGCTCGGGGTTCTGGGTTTGCCGGCTGTGCTGGCGGTTTTTCCGGCAATGGGCCTGGCTCTCGCAAGCCTCCTCTGGCGCGCAGATGGCGCGCGCATCCTTGTGCTCGCTTTCGCACTAGGTGTGTCGGAAATCGCTCGGGGGACCTTGTTCACCGGCTTCCCGTGGAACGTCTACGGCATGGCCTTCGGCCAGTTTCCCGTACTCGCGCAAAGCGCCTCGATTTTCGGCCTCTACGGCCTCACCGCAATCGTCATCGCGCTTGCGGCCGCGCTGGCGACGTTAGGCGACCCTGATCGCGCCTCCCACGCCGTGTGGCGCTCGCCGGTTGTGTTGTCCGCGATCGCCGCCGTGTTTCTCGTCGTCTTCGGCGCCGCTCGCCTGCAAGGGGCGAAAGTCGAGTTTCTGTCCAGCGTACGCCTGCGCATCATGCAACCGAACCTGCCCCAGGGTGCAAAGTTCAAGCCGTCCGCCGGCAACGACATATTGCGGCGCTATCTGGAGCTTTCGGACCGGCCCACGTCGCCCACTACCGCGGGCCTCGCCAATGTCACCCACCTGATCTGGCCGGAGTCGGCGTTTCCTTTCGTCCTGGGCCGCGAACCCTCGGCGCTGTCCATGATCGGAAGCGCGCTCGCCGGACGTGCAATCTTGCTGACCGGCGCCATCCGTCTGGAATCGGACAAGACCTCTCAGACTCGCGCATACAACTCCCTGCAGGCCCTGGACGGCGGCGGCCAGATCATCGCCAGCGCGGATAAGACGCATCTGGTGCCTTTCGGCGAGTATCTTCCCGCTTCCGGCCTGCTGAGAGCGTTGGGGTTGCGGCAATTCATCGCGCTTCCCGGTGGTTTTGACCCCGGCGTCGAGCGCCGTGTCATGAATGTACCGGGTTTGCCGCCCTTTCAGCCGCTGATCTGCTACGAGGCCATCTTTCCCGGCGACGTCACATCAAAACGCGTCGAAGGCGGCCGGCCACGTCCGGAATTTTTCCTGAATGTCACCAACGACGGTTGGTTCGGCATTACGTCCGGCCCTTATCAGCATCTTGCACAAGCGCGTCTCAGAACCATTGAGGAGGGGTTGCCGCTGGTGCGGGCGGCGAACACGGGCATCTCGACAATCGTCGATCCCTACGGCAGGGCGACACAGGAACTGCCGCTGGGCGTCGCGGGAGTTCTGGACGGCCAATTGCCGAAGAGAATTGAACCGCCGATATTTGCCCGCTATCCGTGGACGAGCGTGCTGGTCGTCTATGGCTTGTTGCTGGCGGGTTCGCTCATGAGACGGCCGGGCATGAAGGTCGGGCCGACAAGACCCGCGCAGGCGGATCGGGACTGGAAATGACGGAAAAAAGCAAACCGGTGTCCGCCGTCAATGCTCATATCGGCAGCCGGGTCAAAATGCGGCGCGAGTTCTTGCGTTTGAGCCAGGAAAAACTCGGCTCTCAACTCGACGTCAGCTTCCAGCAAGTCCAGAAATACGAGAACGGAAAGAACCGGATTTCGGTCGAACAGCTCCTGGACATCGCCAGGATTCTCGACACCGATCCTGGCTTCTTCTACGCCGGCCTGGCCGACGCTGGAGCACAATCGGGTTTTTCAGAGCGCCAGTCGGCCATATATCCGGAGGATTCCCGCGAGGGTCACGAACTTCATACGGCGTTCATGCGCATAAAGAGCAAGAAGGTTCGCCGGAACATCGTTGATCTGGTCAAGGCGGTCGCCGACGGGGCAAAGTCCTGATGTCGTTCGCCAAAAAGAACGAAACGGCCGAAAAAGCTTGACGAACCGAACGGCGGCTGCCAGAACCCCCGCGCTTCGAAGGCGAAGCATCAGTTGACGCTGAGGAGGCGCTTTTGGCCCGCAAGAATTATCTGTTCACCAGCGAATCCGTCTCCGAAGGACACCCCGACAAGGTCTGCGACCGTATCTCGGACGAGGTCGTCGATCTGTTCTTTTCGCGCGGCGCGCAGGCCGGCCTCGACCCCTACCAGATTCGTGTCGCCTGCGAGACGCTGGCCACGACCAACCGCGTCGTGATCGCCGGAGAGGTCCGCGGCCCCAAGATTTCGACCGCCGAAATCGAGGACGTGGCGCGCAAGGCGATCAAGGACATCGGTTACGAGCAGGACGGCTTCCACTGGAAGAACGCACAGGTCGACGTGCTTCTGCACGCACAGTCCGCCGACATCGCCCAGGGCGTCGACGCCGCTGGCAACAAGGACGAAGGCGCGGGCGACCAGGGTATCATGTTCGGTTACGCCTGCCGCGAAACGCCCGACCTGATGCCGGCGCCGCTGCATTATGCCCATCGCATCCTGCACGTACTCTCGGAGGCGCGCCGCTCCGGCCGCGAAAAAGCTCTGGGTCCCGACGCGAAGAGCCAGGTGACGGTGCGGTACGAGAATGGCAAGCCGGTCGGCGTGTCGCAGATCGTCGTGTCGCACCAGCATGTCGAGGAAAACCTGTCGTCGCAGGACATCCGCAACATCATCGAGCCTTACGTCCGCAAGGCGCTGCCGGATGGCTGGATCGGGTCCGATACGGTCTGGCACATCAATCCGACTGGCAAGTTCTTCATCGGCGGCCCCGACGGCGACTGCGGGCTCACTGGCCGCAAGATCATCGTCGACACCTACGGCGGCGCGGCTCCGCACGGCGGCGGCGCCTTCTCCGGCAAGGACCCGACGAAGGTCGACCGTTCTGCCGCCTATGCCGCGCGCTATCTGGCGAAGAACGTTGTCGCCGCCGGCCTGGCCGAACGCTGCACGCTGCAGCTCTCGTACGCGATCGGCGTCGCTGAACCGCTCTCGATCTATGCCGACCTGCACGGCACCGGAAACGTGGACGAAGGCAAGCTCGAACAGGTCCTGATGCAGGCGATGCGCCTGTCGCCGCGCGGCATTCGCGAGCACCTCCAGCTCAATCGTCCAGTTTACGCGCGTACGTCGGCTTACGGGCACTTCGGTCGGTCGCCCGACAGCGATGGCGGCTTCTCCTGGGAGAAGACCGACATCGCCGACAAGCTGAAGGCGTACTTCTGAGCGCCCGCGCTTGCAGAAACTCTACGGCCGACGAAAAGGGAAAAGGCTACGGCGACACCAGGATTCCTTGGTCACCGAGCTTCTTCCCCAAGTCAGTCTGGACATGACCTCGGGCGCGCTTGCGCCCGAGCGCCTTTTTGCTCGACCCATTGCGGAACTGCGGGTCGAAATCGGCTTCGGCGACGGAGCGCGCCTGATCGCTCTAGCCGCCGACCACGACAAGACCGGATTCATCGGTTGCGAGCCGTTCGTCAATGGCGTCGCAAAGGCACTCGCCGGCATCTCGGAGCGCAAGCTCGAAAATATACGCCTGCATAGCGGCGATGGCCGAGATGTCCTCGAAGCGCTTCCGGCGACGAGCGTCAATCTGATCGAAGTCCTTTATCCGGACCCCTGGCCCAAACGCCGTCACAACAAGCGCCGCATCGTTTCCGATGAATTTCTGTCCGCTTGCGCCCGCGTGCTTCTGCCGGGCGGCAAACTGCGCTTCGCCACAGACATCGACGATTATTGCGGCTGGACGCTGGCCAGGATCCTGCGTTCTCCGGATTTTACCTGGACCGCCGAGGGACCCGTCGAATGGCTGAAGCCCTGGGAAGGGTGGGTTCCGACGCGCTACGAGCAGAAGGCGCGGCAGGAAGGCCGTACCTCCGTCTATCTCACGTTCATCAGAAACTGATCGCCGCAGAGGGAGCGCCAGCGGGACGGGCTCCGTAGCGATGTAGATCGGCTCCGTGGCGATTTAGCCAAGCTTCCGCCCGATCGGTGTCGTCGCAAATGGATCGACAGAGCTCCCAGAAGCGTCCGGAATGATTCATGTGGCGTAAATGGCAGACTTCGTGCGCCGCCAAATAGGAAAGGACCTCCGGCGGAGCGAGGATGAGACGCCACGAAAAATTCAGCGCGCCTGCAGACGAACACGAGCCCCACCGCGTGGTCGTATCGCGCAGGGTAAATTTCGGCATCGGCGACGCAAGCTGGGCTGCATGGCGTCGCACGGCGGCCTCGAGGTCCCGACGCGCCTGCGCTTTCAACCAGTCGCCCACTCGTCGCGCGACATGCGGTTCGTCGCCCGCGACATAGAGGAGTCTCTCATCCTCGCGCTCGACTTGCCACACCACGCCGCGAACGCCCGGCGCATGGACAATCCGCGTGGCCCTTCCGCGCAAAGGAAAAACCGAACCATCGACGAAAAGCACCTGCTCCGGCAGACGACGCAACCGCGCGCCGACCCATGCGGCGTTGCGTTGAGCAAACTCGGTCGCATCCTTTATCGACGCTCGACGCGGCATCGTGAGGACAGCGTCCCGCGTCGCGCCTCGGACGCGCAGGATAAAGCGTCGCGCGTTATCCACGCGTCGCAGCTGGACGCGATATGTCTCGCCGTCATGTGAAAGTTCGAGCTGCGCATCTTGCGTGCGCGTCTGCTCCATCCGCCGAAAGAGCCGCATCGTCCGAGTCTATCGAAGACGCGCCTGAGTCGCTACTGCGGAGCAGTCCGGCGAGTCGCAAGTTCCATCGACACGAAGCGGTCGATATCTCACTCTCAGCGAGGGCTCACGTCTGACAGCTCGCGCAATAGAATGTCGACCGACCGGCCTGCACCGTCCGAACCACGAGGCCGCTACATCCATTGCGCGGACAAGCCACGCCTTCCCGATCGTAGACGCGGAAACTGTGCTGGAAGTACCCTGGCTTGCCGTCCGCGCCGGAGAAGTCACGCAGCGTCGAGCCTCCCGCTTCGATAGCTCGGGTCAACACGCGTCGTATCGCATCGGCCAGACGCCGGGCGGCGGCGCGATCGTCCATCATCGTAGCAGCGGAACGGTACGGCGACAGACCGGCAAGATGCAGGGCTTCGCAGACATAGATATTGCCGAGTCCGGCGATCCGCCGCTGGTCGAGCAGGACAGCCTTCAGAGGCGCGGATGCGCCGGCAAGAGCGCCCAGCAGCCGGGCGGGCGTCAACGCCGGCTCGAGCGGCTCCAGTCCGATCTCGCTCAAGCGCGGATGGGAACCAAGACCTTCTCCAGCGACGACAAACATGAAGCCAAACCGGCGGGGGTCGTTGTAGACGACGCGCGTCCCGTCCGACGTTTCGAGCACAACGTGGTCGTGCGCGCCTAACCGGCGGACTTCGCGATGCAACCGCACCGCCGTCTCCTGCCCAGTCGCGCGTTCCACGCGGAACGACCCGCTCATACCCAGATGCGCAACGAGCACGTCCCCACCGGACAGCCGGACCAGCAGATATTTCGCCCGACGGTCTACCTGTTCGACCCGACGTCCTTCGACGCGCTCCCTGAAGTCCTGCTGAAACGGAAAACGCAGGTCGCGGCGCCGAAGATCGACCGCAACGATGTCGCGCCCGGTGAGGGACGCCGCCAATCCCCGTCTGGTCGTTTCCACCTCGGGCAGTTCGGGCATCGTGCGGGCCGGGCTCCCTTGGTTAACCGTCGGTGGTTTGCGCGCCTGCGCCGCGTAGCGAAGGCGGTGCGAACGGGATATGGTCCCGTCCGAACAAGGACAGACAATGAGCGCAAGCAAGGCACGCGGGTCAAGCCAGGCTGGGGCGGGCGAGGGCGATACGGATTTCGGATTCGTTCGGGTTCCGATCGGCCGCAAGCAGGCGCTGGTCGACGATGTCTTTCACAAGGTGGCGGACCGCTACGACCTGATGAACGATCTGATGTCGGGCGGCCTGCATCGCGAATGGAAGAATGTCTTCGTCGGCATGGCCAAACCGGCGCGCACGCGGGATTGGCGGCACATCGATGTCGCCGGCGGTACGGGCGACATTTCCTTCCGCATCGCCGAACAGAACAACCCCCGCGCGCATTCGACCGTCGTCGACATCAATGCCGACATGCTCGTCGTTTGCAGGGAGCGGGCCGCGCAGTCCGGTTACGAGAATTTCGTCGACACGCTCGAGGCGAATGCAGAGGAATTGCCGTTCCCCGATGGAACGTTCGATCTCTATACAATTGCATTCGGCATCCGGAATGTGCCGCGTATCGATGTCGCGTTGTCCGAAGCGCGGCGGGTGCTGAAGAAGGGCGGCCGCTTTCTCTGTCTCGAATTTTCGCAAGTCGACCTGCCCGTGATCGAGCGGATCTACGATCAGTTTTCCTTCAGGATTGTCCCGAAGCTCGGTGAACTGGTCACGGGCGAATCGCATCCCTATCGATATCTCGTCGAATCGATCCGCAAGTTTCCAGATCCCGACACGTTTGGCGGCATGATAGAGGCGGCGGGATTCAGGCGGGTGTCCTATCAGCGGCTGACTGGGGGCGTCGTCGCCATTCACAGCGGCTGGAACGTTTGAGCGTCACGCCGTGAACCTCTTCCTTGGCCTCGCACATATCCTTCGCCTGATCCGCGCAGGACTTATTCTTGGACGTGAAGGCGTCTTTCTGGACGTTGATCCGACAATCGTTCCGCCCCCCGCCCAACCGTTCTTTTTCTTGTTCAGGAGGCTAGCCCGCAAGGGTGCGAAGTCGGACAATGGGCGGCTCGCGCGCGCCATGGCTCGCCTCGGTCCGTCTTACGTCAAGCTCGGCCAGTTTCTCGCCACGCGTCCCGACATCGTCGGCATGAAGACCGCGCGCGCGCTGGAACAATTGCAAGACAGAATGGAGCCTTTCCCGCGCGCAGACGCGGTCGCCATCGTCGAGCGCTCGCTGGGGCGCCCTCTTACCGAGACTTTTTCCGACTTCAGCGAGTCCGTCGCCGCCGCTTCGATTGCGCAGGTTCACAAGGCCCGCACCGTGGACGCGGACGGCGGCCGAGAGGTGGCGGTCAAGATACTGCGGCCGGGGATCGAGGCGAGGTTTCGACGCGATCTGGCGGACATGATGTTTGCAAGCCGATTGGCGGAGCGTTCATCGGCTGAAGCCCGCCGATTGCGTCTGGTCGAGGTCGTCGAAACCGTCGCGCGCAGCGTCAGGCTGGAGATGGATTTCCGACTGGAGGCGGCGGCAGCATCAGAATTTGCGGAGAGAAATGTCGAGGATCCGAATTTCCGTGTCCCGGCGGTCGACTGGAATCGTACGGCCCGGGACGTTCTGGTCATCGAATGGGTCGACGGCATTCCGCTGTCCGACACGGACGCCCTGAGAAGCGCCGGCTTCGATCTGCCGACGCTCGGCCGCCGCGTCATCCAGTCTTTCCTGAAGCACGCGGTACGCGATGGCTTCTTCCATGCTGACATGCACCAGGGCAACCTGTTCGTCGATCGTCAGGGCCGCATTGCCGCCGTCGACTTCGGGATCATGGGTCGCCTCAACGGAGCAGAGCGTCGCTTCCTCGCCGAAATCCTGTTTGGTTTCATCACAAAGGACTACCGTCGCGTCGCGGTCGTCCATTTCAACGCGGGCTACGTGCCGAAGGCGCACAGCGTGGACGATTTCGCACAAGCGATCCGCGCCGTCGGCGAGCCGATCCACTCGCGTAGGGCCGACCAGATTTCGATGGCCAGAGTGCTCACGCTTCTGTTCGAGATCACCGGTCTTTTCGACATGTCGACGCGGACCGAACTGGTGATGCTGCAGAAGACCATGGTGGTGGTGGAGGGCGTCGGGCGGACTCTGGACCCGTCCCTGGATATGTGGTCGACCGCCGAACCGGTGATCCGCGCATGGATTGAAGACAATCTGGGTCCGGCCGGCAAGGCGCGTGAGTTCGGCGACAGCGCCAACGCAGCGTTGCAGGCTCTGGCGCGTGCACCGGAAATGCTCGAGCGTATCGACGCAGTATCCGAACGCCTGAGCATGGCGCGGCCGGTGGATGCGATCGGAAGCCCCCGTCCGACCGGCGGCTGGATCGCCGTCCCCTTGTGGATTCTCGCCGCAACGGCGCTGATCGTAGCATTCAGATAAGATCGCCCTCGACCGAAACTGGAGCGCTTGGATGTCGGGTCTCGCAGGCAAGTCGATCCTACTGATCGTGAGCGGCGGCATCGCCGCGTTCAAGGCGCCCGAGTTGATCCGGCGCCTGCGTGAGGCTGGCACCCGTCCTACGGTCGTCATGACCCAGGCGGCCAAGGCCTTCGTGACGCCGTTGACGCTGGCGAGCCTGTCCGGAAACAAGGTCTACGAAGACCTGTTTTCGCTCACGGATGAAATCGAAATGGGACATATCGAATTATCTCGTTCGGCCGATTTTGTTCTGGTGGCTCCGGCGACGGCCAACCTGATGGCGAAAGCTGCGAACGGTCTGGCCGACGATCTCGCCTCGACCCTGCTGCTCGCGACCGACAAGGCGCCCGTATTTGCGCCCGCCATGAACGTTCGGATGTGGAAACATCCCGCGACTCAGAAGAACCTCGCATTGCTGAAGGCGGCAGGCGCGACCATCCTCGGGCCTGCCGAAGGAGAGATGGCTTGCGGCGAATTCGGTCCCGGTCGCCTGATAGAACCGATCGAAATCGTGCAGCGGCTCCAGGAAATATGCAAAGCAGGTCGACCGAACGCCTCCGTCGGTCTGCTGTCGGGGCGTCGCGTCATCGTTACCGCGGGACCGACTCGCGAGCCGCTCGATCCCGTGCGGTACATCAGCAACAAATCGTCCGGCAAACAGGGCTATGCGATCGCCGGCGCCTTTGCAGCGGCGGGCGCGAAAACCATTCTGGTCAGCGGGCCGGTGGAAATCGGGCCGCCCCCCGGAGTGACGGTGCGAAAGGTGGAAACGGCGGTCGAAATGCTGGAAGCCGTCCAATCCGAACTTCCCGCGGATATCTTCATCGCCGCCGCCGCTGTGGCCGACTGGCGCGTGAAGACCGCTGGGCAGCAGAAGACCAAGAAGGGACCGAAGGGGCCGCCCACTTTCGAACTGGTCGAGAACCCCGATGTTCTCGCGACCATTTCGCACGACGTGAAGAACCGGCCGAATCTCGTTGTCGGCTTTGCCGCTGAAACGGAAAATCTGGTCCAGAACGCGCAGGCGAAGCTGAAGCGCAAGGGCTGCGACCTGATTGTCGCCAACGATGTCGGCGCCGAACAGGAGATTTTCGGCGGCGACAGAAATCGGGTCGTCATTGTCGACGGCAAGGGCGCAGAGCCTTGGCCGCAAGCCGGCAAGGACGACGTAGCTCGTCGGCTCGTCGCCCTGGTCGCCGAGCGGCTCGTCAACCGGGCGTGAACATGCCGTCAGACATCATCGTTCGATTCCGCCGCTGGCCGCACGCGGCGGATATCGCCGTTCCGGCCTACCAGACTGATGGCGCGGCGGGCATGGATTTGGCATGCGCCGAACCGGAAGGCGACGGCGTTCTGCTGGCTCCGGGCGAACGGGCTTTGATCGCGACGGGCTTTTCCATCGAATTGCCGGCCGGGTTCGAGGCGCAGGTCCGGCCCCGGTCCGGGCTCGCTTTCAAGCACGGCGTGACTGTGCTCAATTCACCGGGCACCGTCGATTGCGATTACCGCGGCGAAATCAAGGTGCTGCTTGTCAACCTCGGACAGGCGCCGTGGCGCGCGAAGCGGGGCGAACGTATCGCACAGCTCGTGATCTCGGGGGTGGCCCGCGCCCAGACGACGGTCGCAGCCTCCCTCGGCGAAACGACCCGCGCCGAGGGCGGCTTCGGCTCGACGGGAACGAAATAACTCTCGACGAGGGCGCAACGACAAGATCCTTCCGTCGGGCAGCGCAATTTCGACATTGAACTCGCTGCGGCGAAGGCCGAAAATCCGGCGACGAAATATCGGGAGCGCAAACATGCAACAAGGCAAGCCGGGCCGGGGCAGGGTCTACACGTCCATCGTCGAGACGATCGGCGATACGCCGATCGTGCGGTTCGATCGTCTCGCGCGCGAAAAAGGCGTCAAGGCGAACCTGCTCGCCAAACTCGAGTTCTTCAATCCGATCGCGAGCGTCAAGGACCGCATCGGCGTGAACATGATCGCCGTCATGGAAAAAGCAGGTCGCATCACGCCGGGCAAGTCGGTGCTGATCGAGCCGACCTCCGGCAATACCGGTATCGCACTGGCGTTTGTCGCGGCGGCGCGCGGTTATCGCCTGATCCTCGTCATGCCGGAATCCATGTCGATCGAGCGTCGCAAGATGCTTGCGTTGCTCGGAGCAGAGCTGGATCTGACCCCGGCGCCGCTGGGAATGAAGGGCGCGATCGCCAAGGCGGAGGAACTCGCCAAGACGATTCCGGACGCGGTCATTCCCCAGCAATTCGAAAACCCGGCCAATCCGGAAATTCACAGGAACACGACGGCGGAAGAAATCTGGAACGATACCGAGGGCAAGGTCGACGTGTTCGTCTCTGGCGTCGGCACCGGCGGCACGATCACCGGCGTCGGGCAAGTGCTCAAGCCGCGCAATCCCGCATTGAAGGTCGTGGCGGTCGAACCGGAGGATTCGCCGGTTTTGTCGGGAGGACAGCCGGGTCCGCACAAGATACAGGGCATCGGCGCCGGGTTCGTCCCGCCGGTGATGGACCGGTCGATTGTCGACGAGGTCGTGAAAATCTCGAACCAGAGCGCTTTCGATACGGCGCGGCTCGTGGCCAGGCTGGAGGGAGCCCCGGTCGGCATCTCTTCAGGAGCGGCTTTGGCCGCCGCCATCGAGATCGGCTCGCGGCCGGGCATGGAGGGCAAGAACATCGTCGTCATCATCCCTTCCTTCGCGGAACGTTATCTGTCCACGGCGCTGTTCGAAGGGCTATAAGAGCGGATCGACGGCGGGGCGTCCCATCCCGCCGTCGCATCCGTCGGAGGGGTCCTTGGACTACAAGAACATCATCGTCGAAACGCGCGGCAACGTGGGCTTGATCCGTCTCAACCGGCCGCAGGCGCTGAACGCCCTCAATTCCGAACTGATTGCCGAGTTGAACGCGGCGCTCACGGATTTCGAATCCTCGAACGACATCGGTTGCTCAGTCATCACGGGCTCGGAGAAGGCCTTCGCCGCCGGCGCCGACATCAAGGAAATGCAACCCAAGTCCTATATGGACGTGTACCTTGAGGACTTCATCTCCTCCTGGGAGCAGGTTTCCCGGTTCCGCAAGCCGATCGTGGCCGCGGTCGCCGGCTTTGCGCTGGGCGGCGGCTGCGAGCTGGCGATGATGTGCGACTTCATCATCGCAGCCGACACGGCCAGGTTCGGCCAGCCGGAAATCAAGCTCGGAGTCATGCCAGGGGTCGGCGGGACGCAACGTCTGACCCGCTTCGTCGGCAAGTCCAAGGCCATGGAAATGTGCCTGACCGGCCGGATGATGGACGCCGCGGAAGCCGAACGCGCCGGTCTCGTTTCGCGGGTCGTCCCTGCCGCCAGCCTCCTAGATGAGGCCCTGAAGGCCGCCGAAACGATCGCTTCGTTCTCCCGGCCGGTGGTCATGATGACCAAGGAAACGGTCAATCGCTCCTACGAGCTGACCCTGGCGGAAGGCATCCGGTTCGAACGGCGCGTCTTCCACTCGATGTTCGCGCTGGAGGACAAGGCCGAGGGAATGACGGCCTTCGTCGAGAAGCGGCCGCCGCAATTCCGGAACCGCTGATCGGGCCGAGTTGACGCCCGTCGGATTCCTGCATATGAAACCGGCGTCGCCCGGCCTACCCGTTAGAGCCGGGCTCGCTCATTTTGACTTTTGCGGCGCAGTAATGCGCCTGCCTCCGAGGACAAGAGTATGGCTAACACCAGTTCGGCCAAGAAAGCCGTCAGGAAGATCGCACGGCGCACCGCCGTCCGCCGCGCCCGTCGCGGGCAGATGCGCACCTACCTGCGCAAGGTCGAAGAAGCGATTGCTAGCGGCGATGCGAATGCTGCGACGACCGCCCTCGCCGACGCGCAGCCGTTGGTGATGCGCGCCGCACAGAAGGGCATCGTTCACAAGAACACCGCGTCGCGTAAAGTGTCGCGTCTCACTGCACGCGTGAAAGCAATGGCTGCCGCGAACTAGGTTTCTCGTCGCGTGAGCTTTGCACAAGGGTCGGCTTTCGCCGGCCCTTTTTGTTTGCGCCTGCGCGGCGCAGTGAGTCTGAATAACGCCACATTAGCGCTTTTTTAACGGGTTTGTGACGATCGCTCATTCGATTGCGTACGGATTCAAGGCGTTGCCATTAAACTTGGTTTGGATGAACGAGTCGGGCCTCTTGACTCGCATTTCCGCTCCGTCGCTTGCCTGCGTCTCTTCGATTCCGATTCGTCCTTGCGGTTGGAAATGTCTTCAACAGAGCGCAAAAAATCAGCCCGTTAGACGAATCAATCACTGTGCGAGACGGATGTCCCGAATTGCCGGTCGCACATTTCGAACAAATCATGTTGCTGCACCACCGCCCCGTCGGTACTCTCGAATTGCTGAGGGACTTCACGACACTTCGAGCAATGAACGCGCGGCGGTTTTCGCGCCTCGATTGCGTATTGCCGTTTCACAAATCCGTGTGACGCGTGCAACGCGCCGTGAAGCGCTTCGCGATGCGGCTGAAACAGATGGCGAAGGGAGCTGACAGTGCAATATGGATCATCGTCCTTACGCTGTCGTCACGTATCGAGCTCTCGGGACACACAATCTTGTCGCACTGAGCGTATCGCGCATCCGCTCGGGAGTTGAGCGAACGGCGCGCGGGCGCCTGCGGCTCTGAACGGCCGCTCTTCATTCATTAAATCGCTGACACGTTGTTTCTGCCGATTCAGGTCGGCGGGACATGATCGTCTGCGGCAAAGAGCCGGAACAATGACACACGCACTGCCAATCACGTCGCTCGCGACGACGACCGAGGATTTCGATTTGCCGACCGCCGAACGCTGGAAACGAGTTTGCAGGCGCTTGCGCGGAGAACTGGGCGACGCCAAGTTCGATTCATGGTTCGGCCGGATCGAGCTCGATCGAGTCGAAGGCGACGCGGCTTACCTTTCGGTTCCGACCAAGTTTCTGAAGAGCTGGATCCAGCTTCATTATATCGATCGCATTCGTGCAATCTTCGCAGTCGAAATGCCGGAAGTTTCGGAGATTGATGTGAGCGTGCGTTCTTCGTTGCGAGTCGTTGCGCGCTCCACCTCTGGCGCTGCGTCGGGCGCCGTGACCAGAGGTCTCGCCGTCGTCGACCCGCAGCACAAGCAGAAGCAGATTCAGAAGGACGCGGGCGTTCCGGGCACAATGGAGACGTCGGATCTCTCGGGCATGGAAGGCTCGCCGCTCGATCGCCGGATGACATTCGATACGTTTCTCGTCGGCGCTTCGAACAAGATGGCGCATGCGGCTTCGATCCGCATCGCAAGGGCCGCGCCGGGCGACCCCGTCGAGTTCAATCCGCTCTACGTTCATGCAAACGTCGGTCTCGGCAAGACCCACCTCGTGCAGGCTATCTCGCAGACCGCTGAAAACGCCGGGCGTAAGGTCGTCTACCTGACGGCAGAGAAGTTCATGTACGGCTTCGTGTCGTCGCTGAAGACTCAGAACGCCATAGCCTTCAAAGAGAAGCTGCGGTCCATCGATCTGCTGATCATCGACGACGTGCAGTTCCTGAACGGCAAGGTGATCCAGCACGAGTTCGGCCACGTGCTCAATTCGTTGCTGGATTCGGGTAAACAGGTCGTGGTGGCGGCGGATCGACCGCCTCTCGATCTCGAGAGCCTGGACGATCGCATCAAGTCGCGTTTGACCGGTGGTCTCTGCCTCGAGCTCGGTGGGCTCGACGAGGAACTGCGGCTTTCGATTCTTCAGTCACGAATTGCAACGGCGCAGAAACGTCAGCCGGGGTTTACGGTGCCGGAAAACGTGGTGCGCTACGTCGCCAAGACGATCGACACGAATGGCCGCGATCTGGAGGGAGCCGTCAACCGCATGCTCGCGCGAGTAACACTGACGGGTACGCCACTCAGTATCGAAAGCGCGGAGGTCGCGATCAGAGACCTTGTGCGGACACGCGATCCCAAGAAGGTCAAGATCGAGGACATTCAGAAGCTCGTCGCGAGTCACTACAACGTCAGCCGCGCCGATCTTCTCTCGTCACGTCGGACCGCCGCGGTCGTAAAGCCGCGGCAAATCGCCATGTTCCTGTCGAAGGTTCTTACGCCCCGCTCCCTGCCCGAGATCGGTCGGCGCTTCGGCGGCCGCGACCACACGACGGTGTTGCATGCCGTTCGCAAGATCGAAGGCCTTTCCGGAACGGACAAGGGTCTGGCGCAGGACCTGGAGTTCCTGAAGCGGCTCCTTACGGAAATCTGACTGACGTCAAACGCCTGCTTGCGCCATCAGGTCCGAAAGCTTGACCTGCGGACGCGCGCCGATGTGCTGAATGACCTCCGCTGCGGCGAGCGCGCCATACGCTGCGCAGCGGACGTTCGGCAGATTTTGCGCAAGACCGAACAACACGCCTGCGGCAAACAGATCGCCGGCGCCAGTGGTATCGACGAGGCGCTCGATCGAAGCCGCCGGGGCGCTCTCGACCTTGCCGTGGTCGACGATGACGCAGCCTTTCTCCGATCGCGTCACAAAGCTGAGCAGCCGCTCCTTCTTCAGCTCGCCGACTGCGGTGTCGAAATCTGCTGTTTGATATAGCGCGTGCAATTCGCTCTCGTTGGCGAAAAGGACGTCGATCGCGCCCGTGCGGATCAGCTCGATGAATTCATCGCGATAGCGGTCGACACAGAATGCATCCGACAGAGTCAGTGCGACCCGAACGTCGGAATCGTGGGCTATTCTGACCGCCTTGCGAAAGGCGTCCTTCGCGCGCGGCGGATCCCAGAGGTACCCTTCGAAATAGACGATCCTCGAATCGGCGACGATCTTTTCGTCGATGTCCTCGGGTCCCAGTTCGACGCAGGCGCCGAGAAACGTCGACATTGTCCGCTCGCCATCGGGGGTGACCAGGACAAGGCAATGCGCGGTTGGGGCCTGGCCGGCGTTCGGTCCCGTCGAAAAGTCTACGCCTGCCTTCTCGATGTCATGCTTGAACGAATGGCCGGATTCGTCGTCGCGAACTTTGCCGACGAAGGCGGCCTTGCCGCCGAGACTTGCCATGCCGACCATCGTGTTCGCAGCCGAACCGCCCGACGAGATCGTGGCAGGGCCCATCTGATTGTAGATCTGCGCAGACTTGCTTTCGTCGATCAGTGTCATGCCGCCCTTGTGAAGGCCGAGACGCATCAGCAAATCGTCTTCCGCCTGGGCGATGACGTCGACAATCGCATTGCCGATGCCGACCACATCGTATCTGGCGTTCTTCTTCATCTCTCACTCCGCAGATTGCGTATGGCCGACGAGACATCGCTTGCCGTCTCGCGCGCAAGCGCTTCCTCTACAACAGCCGCCATGCGGGCAAAATCGCGTTCGTCGAGCTTTTCGATATTTTTCGCAAGCAAGTTTGCAAACGCCGTGGCTTCCGGGATCGCGCCGGAGGTGTCGATTCGAACGCGGGGATCGGACGCCAGCGCCAGCCGGCACAAGGTCTCGGCCTCGTCCCAGATCACGTTGAAATAGGCGATGATGCGCTGCACGAGGAACCAGGTCGGGGCCCCCCTCTTCCCGTGCTCCAGAGCAGACAGGTATGCCGCGGAAACGCCGAGTCCACTCGCCATTTCCTTGAGGGTGAGCCCTCGTTCGGCGCGCATTTCTCTCAATCTCGCGCCGAATGGCGTCACGACCGCTCTACTCTCCCGCGAAGCCGCACATATAGCGCGCCTGCTCCGCCATGCGCCGGAGAGGCTTCGCCGTAGGCCGCGACTATATGCCTCAGTTTCGGGTCGGCAAGCCACATCGGCGCCTCGCGACGGAGCGGTCCCCACTCGTGGCCATCGGCTCCGCCTTTGCCTTTCCCGGTAACGAGAAGGATGACGCGCGCGCCCTCCTGTTGCGCGTGGGTGAGAAATCCGACCACCCGACGGTGCGCTTCCGCGATCGTCGATCCGTGGAGATCGAGCCGCCCGTCGATGACGATACGACCTTTCAGGAGACTGCGTTTTGTGCGACGGTCGATCGATTCCAGCGGTTTGCGATGGGTGACGACCGCCTTTGGCGCGGGCGAAAGCGCCGGCTTGCGTCCAGGCGTATCTGATGGCAGCGAAGCGTCGTCCTCGGGCAGCGCTCTTCGGCGGCTCTTGAGCGGTCGAACCTTCTCGGTCACGACGCGCCAGAGCTGCTCTTCCTCGCGGGTCAACTGCCGCCCCGATACGCGCCCTGTCACGGTCGCCTCGGGCGCAGGGCGAAGAAATCGGCGTTGTGCCTGATGCGCCCGGCGACCTCGCCCGCCTCGGGGCCGGATCCGACGAACAGGTCGCCGCGCGCCGGGCCGACGATTGCGGAGCCCGTATCCTGGGCGACCATCAGCTGGTGGAAGCCTTCGGGCCCAAGCGGAGAATCTTCGAATTCGCCGCTGACGTAGACCGGAGTTCCATACGGCCAGATCGTCCTGTCGACCGCCATGGACACACCTGCGTGAAGATCGACGCCCTGTCCACCGAGCGGTCCGGCTGCGGGGTTCGTGACCTGTTCTGCCCTGAAGAACACGTACGATTGATTGCGTTGCAGGATATTCTGCCCTGGCTCGCCCGGCTGGAGGCCGTTGGCCCGCAGCCAATGCTTGCAGCGCGCCAGCGACATCTCGTTTTGCGGAATTTCGCCACTTTCGACCAGAATGCGGCCGATGGACGTATAGGGCCTGCCGTTGCGTCCGTCGTACACGAGGCGGACCTGCTCGCCGTTCGGCAGGACGATCCGGGCCGATCCCTGCACTTGGACAAAGAAAACCTCGACCGAATCCTCGAGCCACAAGACAGGGCAAGCCAAGCCTTCGAGCGCGCCGGCTTCGATCGCCTTACGGTCAGGATACGGCTCCAGCAGACCTCCCTTGTCGCGTCGGGCCCCCTCCAGCGCCGGATCCCACCCGGGCGCGGTTTGACCGCGCATATCGATGAGGTCCCTCGGACGGCCGAGCACCGGATGTCTGAGACGCGCAGAGGGAGTCAGATCGCCGGCGATGACCGGCTCGTAATAGCCAGTGAAGAACCCCTGCGTCGCCCCGAGCGGGATAATGCGAGCCGGTTGAAAGCGGTCGCGAAAGAACGCCTCGCACCGCAAAATGTCGAGTTCGAGAGCATCCCGGCAGATATCCACAAGAGCCGGCAAAGGCTGCACGCCCGGGCGAAGAGGCGCTCTGGAGTCCAGGATGGCTCGGCAGGAGACCTGAAAAGCCGGCCAAGCGCGCTTGGCCTTGGCCGGCGACCATCCGGGAAGAAGGTCGAAGTCCAAGTCTACGACAATCATGACCGGTTCAGCCCGGATGGGTCTCCGTCGCGATCAGACGCCAGGTCGGATCGGCGCTGCCAACGGTACGTGAAAATGTCCAGAATTCATCGGTCGAAACGACGACATCGGGATCGCCCGATGCAATGGCGCCGTCACTCTCCCGAACCACCGTCACCATCTTGGCCGCGATCCGAACCGTCGCCTGAACCACGCCGCCGCGCGCCGCGCCGTCCGCAAATTCGATGTCGTCGAGCGACACGAGGCGGGTCGAGGCGGTCTGTCCAGCAGCTTCGCGACGGGCGATCTCAGTCTCGAAACTCGCCAGGACCTCGGGGCTCAGCAAATTCGCCAGCGTCTTGCGATCCCCGGACGCAAAAGCCGTAATGATCATTTCGTAGGCGGTACGCGCTCCGTTCAGGAAGCGCTCGGGATTGAAGGCTTTGTCGGCCGCGCGGAGCGCCGCCAGACCCGCGCGTCCCTTCTCCGTCTTCGCGGAAGCGTCGTCTGCAGCTGCCGCGGCGGGAGACGCCGCCGCGCCGGGCAGGCGCACGACGTTGCCGGCCTCGGACCTTTCAGACGGCTTCGGCGGTTCGGGGCGGCGCTCCACGTCCACTCGCGTTCCCAGCACGGATTTCAGTTTCCAGACGACAAAAATCGCCAGAACAGCGAAGATCACTGTCGTCATGTCCAGACCTTCGTGCATCCGGTCGTTCTCTTCTCACCTGCCCAAGTGCGAGAGATAGGCGTTATTCCCGGTGAGCGCCAGACCATCCCGCGCTCCCGGTCGTCTTGTTCACGCAGAGCATACGTGGTAGGCGGCGGGCCGATCTTTCGAGTTTCTGGGCTCCGTAGCTGGATCAGAGCTACGGCGAGGAGTGAAAATGGCTGAAGGCAACGGCAACGGCGCTACGGACGCGGTCCCGCAGATCACGACCATGTCCCAATACGTCAAGGATTTCTCGTTCGAAAATCCGAATGCGCCTCGCTCGCTGGCTCCCCAGGAGCGTCAGCCGAACATCGCTATCCAGGTCAACGTCAACGCCCAGCAGCTCGGCGAAAACGATTTCGAGGTTCTTCTGAAGCTCGAAGGTTCGGCAGGCGAAGGGGCGAACACGCTCTTCAAGTTCGAACTGGACTATTGCGGCGCCTTCCGGCTCCTGAACATCCCGCAGGACCAAGTACACCCGGTCGTCATGATCGAATGCCCGCGTCTTCTGTTCCCGTTCGTACGCCAGATCGTCGCCGACGCCGTTCGCAACGGCGGCTTCCCGCCCCTCTACCTCGACCCGGTCGATTTCGCCGCTCTCTATATGCAGCGGATGGCCGAGGCCCAGCAGCAGTCGGGCTCACCCCAGAACGCCTGATCCAGACTTTCGCCAGAAGGCCTTCTCGCCAATAGCGGCGACGAAGGCCTCGTGCGAAGCAATATCCTCGCGCGTCAAACGCGGCTTCAGCGGCGCCGATCGTTCGGTTACGAGATCGAGCGAAACCTGTTCGACGCGGATTTCGACTGTCTGCAGGCTGAATGCCGACTGACGACCGCCCGAGAGTTCGACGTAGACCTCTGCCAAGAGCTCTGCGTCCAGAAGCGCGCCATGTTTCTTGCGGCGCGAACTGTCGATGCCGTACCGCGCGCACAACGCATCCAGCGAATTTGCGGCGCCCGGGTGCTTGCGACGGGCGACCATGAGCGAATCAAGCACCCGATCCGGACGCAGCGCAGGCCGCGCGAGTCGCGCAAGCTCCGCGTTCAGAAATTTGACGTCGAACTCCGCGTTGTGGATAACGAGCCTATCGTCGCCGATGAATTCGACGAATTCCTCGACGATTTGCGCAAACACCGGATGGGTGCGCAGAAATTGTTCGGACAGCCCATGCACGCGGAACGCCGCCTCCGGCATGTCGCGTTCCGGATTGATATATGCATGGAAGCTGGCGCCGGTTGCGACGCCGTTCACGAGTTCTACGGCGCCGATTTCAACAACGCGATCACCCGTTCCTGGATCGAGCCCGGTCGTTTCGGTATCGAGGACGATCTCGCGCATCCCTTAGACTCCGAGGCTTGCGACAAGAGCCGCCACCTGCCTGCGCGCGGGGTCTAACCCCCGCCCCGTATCGACGACGTAGTGCGCCCGGCGACGCTTCTCTGCGTCCGGCAGCTGCTTGGATACGATCGTCGCGAACTTTTCCGGTGTCATCTCCGGCCGCGCCAGAACACGTCGCTTCTGGATATCCGCCGAAGCCGACACGACGGCCACCACGTCGACATTCTTGTCGCCGCCTGTTTCGAACAGGAGCGGCACATCGAACACGACGGTCCTCGCTCCTTCCCTGACGCATCGTTCCATGAAGCCCGCGCGATCGACGCCGACCAGCGGATGCACGACGGCTTCTATTTTCCGCAGCGCGCCGGAATCGGACATAACGAGACGCGAAAGAACCGTGCGGTCGATCTTTCCTTCGACAATCGCCTCGGGAAAGATCGAGGCCATCGGGGCGACGGCAGCGCCCGCGTAGAGGCGATGCACGGCGCCGTCCGCGTCGTATACGGGTATCCCGTGCTCGCGAAACATCGCCGAGGTGGTCGACTTTCCCATGCCGATCGATCCGGTCAGGCCAACGATGATCATGCGACGCCCTTCCAGCCGGATATCATGCCTGCCTGACGACCCCATGCCAGCAGGGGGAGCAAGGGAAGACCGACGACAGTGAAGAAGTCGCCGTCGATCTTCTCGATCAGGTTCGCCCCCAATCCTTCGATTTCATAGGAACCGACGGAGGCGAGCATGTCTTCGCCCGCGGCATCGCCATAGGCGAGCAACGCCGATGTGGGGAGCGCCGCCATGGTTACGGTCGCGGTCGCGACAGTCGAAAATATCGTCGCCCCGTCCCGAACGACAGCGATTGCCGAGTGCAGGAAGTGGCTGCGGCCGCCCAAGCTGCGAAGCTTTTCGATAGCGGCGTCTCGCGAAGCGGCCTTGTGGAGTATCGCACCGTCGAGCGCGAGCACCTGGTCGCCCCCGAGCACAAGCGACTGCGGGCAGCCGCGCGAGACGGCGCGGGCCTTCGCAACGGCAAGTTCGCGGGCAAGCTCTGGCGGCGGGCCTACGAACGACGCTTCGATCGCTCTCTCATCGACATCGGACGTGCGCACCGAGAATGGAATTCCGGCATTCGCCAGAATTTGGGCGCGACCCCGGCTCTTGGATGCAAGGATGAGCGGTTCCGCGGTCCATAGCGTTTTTTTCGGCGTATCGATCATATCGCCGGTCATCCTTCGGCGATGAACTTCATCTTGTGTTCGCGATACAGATCGATGACCGCGGCGGCGGTTTCCTCGATCGACCTACGAGTAACGTCGATCGTGGGCCATCCTCGCGACTCGTAAAGACGCCGCGACGCCGCGACCTCGTCTGCGACCAGACTGCGATCGACATAAGGCGTATCGTGATCTGCGTTCAAAGCGAGCAGGCGGTTTTGCCTGATCTGCACGATGCGGTCGGGCGACGCTATCAGCCCGACGACAAGCGGCTTCCGCACGGTGTCTAGCGCCGCGGGAAGAGGAACATTGGGCACGATCGGAATGTTCGCGGTCTTGATGCCACGATTGGCGAGGTAGATGCTTGTTGGCGTCTTGGAGGTGCGACTGACGCCGAGCAATACGACATCTGCATCGTCCAGGTGCTCCGGCATCTGGCCGTCGTCATGCATCATCGTGAAATTCAGCGCGTCGATACGCTTGAAATAGTCGGAATTCAGCATGTGCTGCGCGCCCGGTCGCGGCGTCGACGCGGTGCCGAGGTAGGACTGGAACAAGCCGAGAATGGGCTCGAGTACCGACAGGCATGGACAGCCGGACTC
>MTKY01051093.1_pt1 | contig 27112 bp, 21 predicted proteins | sample 1042731 | NCBI WGS metagenome assembly MTKY01 (sample SAMN06212206, study PRJNA360538) | anaerobic digester metagenome | biome: Wastewater treatment plant; material: sludge; isolation source: anaerobic digester fed with sludge from wastewater treatment plant | place: Denmark: WWTP Soeholt ...
CCCGGACGTTATCTTCTGCGGCGGGCCCTCGGACCCGACGGCGCTGGTGATCGACCAGGCTAGGGGCCTCGGCTTTACAGGTGGCTTCATCGTCATCGACCAGGCCAAGCTGGACTTCATCGCCGACACCACGGGCATGGAGAAGCTGGAGGGGGCCATCGGTGTGCTGCCCGTCGCGGACGCCTACGACCTGTGGCCTTTCCTCGAGACCTTCAACGACGATTACGTAGAGAAGTACGGCGGGGAGAGGACGACCTGGGAGAGCGCCATCGCCTACTCCGGGACGATGATCCTGGCCAGGGCCATGGATGAGGCACAGAGCGTCGACGACGTGGAGGCAATAAGGGCGGCCTTCAACGTGAGCGGTATCGCGGAACTGGACGGCGCGGAGTACCCCGTCGGCTACCAGGGGATCAACCCGCAGACCGGGGCCCTGTTCATGCCGGCGACGGCCACCATCTGCGAGGACGGCGTCTTCCTCGAGCAGGAGCCCGTGGAGTGGTGGAAGGAATAGACCGGAAGAAACGGAAATTACACGGGAGTCAAGAATAAGGTTGAGGGAAGCCCCCTCGCGGGGGCTTCCCGCTAAATGGGGCCGGGACACCTCGCCTAAAACAGATACGGATGGTACCGGGTCAGGCGATCCCAAAGGGAGAGGCAGTTGTCGTTTTTCTTCAACCAGCTGGTCATAGGCATACAGCTCGGCAGCCAGTACGTCATGGTGGCCCTCGGCCTCACCCTCATCTTCGGCATCCTGGACATCTCACATTTCGCCCACGGCCACCTCTACATGATAGGAGCCTACCTGCTGTATATAGTAATGGTCCTGGGCGGGATCAATTACTGGATAGCCCTCATCATCTGCATGGCTGCGCTGGCCGTCGGCGGGGTGGTGGTCGAGAGGCTGGTCTACCGCCCCCTGCGAGGACAGCCGCACATCAATACCTTCATCGCCGCCATCGGCCTTATCCTCGTGCTGGAGACCCTGGTGAGGGGGATCCAGCCCAAGGCCCTGAGCGTCCCCAAGCCCATAGACACCACGCTGCAGTTCGCCGGCATCAACATGGAGCTGCAGCGCCTCTTCGTCATCATCGGGGCTGTCGTCCTCATCGTGCTGCTGCAGCTGTTCATCAAGCGCACCCGCCTGGGCACGGCCATCGAGGCGGTGGCCCAGGACCGTGAGGGAGCGGCCCTGGTGGGGATCAACGTCAACCGCATCTCCGCCCTCACCTTCGCCATCGCCACCGCCCTGGCCGCGGCCGCCGCGGTGCTCATGGCGCCGCTGGCCTTCGTCTCTCCCGAGATGGGCAGCGTGCTCATCCTCAAGGCCTTCGTCATCGTGGTCATCGGCGGCCTTGGCAGCATGAAGGGGGCCATAGTGGGAGGATACCTCCTGGGGATCATCGAGGCCATGGCTATAGCCTATATCTCCTCCGCATATAAGGACGTGTTCGCCTTCGCGGTGCTCATAATCATACTCGCGATCCGGCCTACGGGCCTCTTCCGGGGGAGGGATTGAGGTGGCCGGGATCGTACGGCTCTGGAAGAAGTTCCCATCCAAGTACGGCAAGGCGGGCATCATCGTCCTTGTCCTGGCGCTGGCCGTAGTCATGCCCTGGATAACGAGCAAGTACAACGTCCGCATACTCACGCTGGCCATGGCCTGGGCCATCGCCGCCCTCAGCCTCAACCTCATCCTGGGTTACACGGGGCAGGCCTCCCTGGCCCACGGGGCCCTCATGGGTATAGGGGCCTACGCCTTCGGCATATTCGCCGAGAGGGTGGGACTCAACTTCTGGCTGGCCCTTCCCATCGCGTGCCTCGTCACCGCTTTTATCGGCCTGCTGATCGGGCTTCCTTCCCTGCGGACCAAGGGGCCGTATTTCGCCATCGTGACCCTGTGCTTCAACGTCATCGTGTACAAGGTGTTCGAGAACTGGCAATGGCTCTCCGGCGGGATACAAGGCCAAGTGGTGCCCCAGCCGTCTTTCCTGCAGCAGAGATGGGCACGATATTATTTCGTGCTGGGCTGCCTGCTGCTGACGCTGATCGTCATGCACTTCATCGTCAAGTCGCTGCTGGGCCTGACCTTCATGTCCATCCGCAGCAACGAGAACCTGGCGGAGGCGACCGGCATCAACACTTTCCGCAACAAGCTGCTCTCCTTCGTGGTGAGCTGCTTCTTCGTGGGCCTGGCGGGCTCCATGCTGGCCATAGAGAACGGCCAGCTGGATCCCACCATCACCATACACCTCAACTCCTTTTACATCCTCATCTTCCTGCTTATCGGGGGGGCGGCAACCCTTTCCGGCCCGTTGGTCGGGGCGATAGGCCTGTACTGGCTGCTTGACTATATGAAGAAGATCGGCATCAAGGGCATCGAGGAGTTCCGCTATCTCTTCTTCGGCCTCATACTCATCATCGTCATAATCTATATGCCTCGCGGGCTCGTGGGCGGACTGAAGCAGCTCTGGGAGTGGATGAAGTCCAGACTCAAGAGGCGCAAGATAGGAGAGGTGCCGGAATGACGACTCTGCTGCGCGTGGAGGGATTGACCAGGCTGTTCGGCGGCCTCGTGGCCGTGAACAAGGTGGACTTCGACGTGGAGGAGGGCAAGATAATTGCCATCATCGGTCCCAACGGCGCGGGCAAGAGCACCCTCTTCAACCTCATCGGGGGCACCATATCCCCCTCCTCGGGAAAGGTCTTCTTCGCCGGCAACGACATCACGGGATGGAAACCGTACAGTATAGCCCGGGCGGGGATAGCCCGCACCTTCCAGACCACGGCGCTCTTCGAGGAGCTGCCCGTTTACGTAAACCTGGTCATCGGCCACCGCATGCGCACCCGCTCCGGACTCTGGGACGTCATCCTGCATACGCCGCGCCAGAAGAGGGAGAAGAACGAGACCACCGCCAAGGTGCTGGAGGTGCTGGAGTTCACCGAGTTGGGGGAATACATCAACGCCCCGGCCGGGTCCATCCCCCAGGAGGCCCAGAAGCGGCTGGCCATCGGCGTGGCCCTCATGGGCAATCCCCGGCTGCTCCTTCTGGACGAGCCCACGGGCGGGGTGGGGATGGGAGAGACGGACAACATCATCGCCCTCATTGACCGCATACGCGCCAAGGGCGTCACCGTCTGCGTCATCGAACACAAGATGCGCATGATCATGAGCTTGGCGGACCGCATAGTGGCCCTGAACTTCGGGGTGAAGATAGCGGAGGGAGACCCGCAGCGAGTATGCGACGATCCCGCCGTGATCGAGGCATACCTGGGTGAGTGCATTGCTTGAGATGAAGGAAGTCCTGAGTTACATAGGAAAGCACGAGGTGCTCAGCGGGATATCCCTTGACATCCGCGAGGGCGAGCTCGTCTGCCTGCTGGGCGCGAACGGCGCCGGCAAATCCAGCCTCTTCAAGACCATCAGCGGTCTGATCAGGCCGAGCGATGGGACCATAACCTTCGAGGGTGAGGTGATCAGCAGGAAGACGGCGGACAGGATCGTGCGCATGGGCATCTCCCTGTGTCCGGAGGGCCGCAAGCTCTTCCCGCGCCTCTCGGTCAAGAAGAACCTCATGATGGGGGCGTATTCCCGCCACCGCGAGAAGGCGGACATAACCGCGTCGCTCGAGGAGGTGTACGGGCTCTTCCCTATCCTGGAGGAGCGCAGCGAACAGGACGCGGGCACCCTCTCAGGAGGGGAACAGCAGATGCTGGCCATCGGCCGCGCGCTCATGTGCAGGCCTCGCCTGCTGCTGCTGGACGAGCCGTCGCTGGGCCTTGCTCCGCTCATCGTCACCAGGATCATGGAGACCATCACGGATATCAACCGCAAGGGGGTCACGGTCTTCCTTTCGGAGCAGAACGCCAGGATGGCACTGGAGATATCCTCGCGCGGCTACGTGCTGGAGAACGGGCATATCGTGCTGGAGGGCGAGGCGGGGGACCTCGCCGGCAACGAGGAAGTGAAGAAAGCGTATATCGGGGCTTGAGCGCGGCACCGCACCGCCGCCCGCGAAAACTCCGGCGAGGCGGCGCGCGCGATACGGCGGTATGATAGTCACGAGGAGGCCCGTTTACGGGACGGCCTGAAACCGGTTGGGGGGGATGCGGCTATGAAGATCACCAGGACCTGCGGGGAATGTGGCGTTCCCCTGGGAATCGCTCGCAATCTCAACTGGAACGCCAACGGCACCATCACCCAGCATAACGATCCCAGGCACCGCCTGATCTTCTTCGAGTCCGACAACCTGGACCGCCTCTGGAAAAGACTCTCGGAGATCCTGGGGGTGACACAGGAACATATCTGGGAGGTGGTCATCGAGTCCAAGAGCCGCGCCACCCGCGCCTTCCTTCACCGTACCCTGCCGTGGGGGGTCAACCTCCTGGCCCGCTTCATCGGGTACCGCTCCATGATCAGCAGCATAGAATCGCAGGGGCTGGTGATGGGATACGGCAAGATTACCGTGGGAGGGCAGTACCCGCGCCGCGGGCGTCCGGAGAGGATCACCGTCTATATAGAGGACCCCTACTCGCTGCCCTTCTTCTGCGGCGACTTCAAGGGGGCGGCGGAGGTGCTGGAGCGGCGCTGGGCCGCCATCGACTGGCAGGCCCTGGACTCCAGGCGCCACCAGATAGACGTCACCATGAGCGAGCGGCGCCTGGGCGACGAGTCCTTCGTCCTCAAGGAGGAGATAGCGGACAAGCCAGGGGACATGTCGTTCAAGTCCTGCTCCACCTGCGGCACGCCGCTGGAGATGAAGGAGTTCGTCTGGGACCTGGAGGAGGGGATCATCCGCGACACACGCAGCGGCCGCCGCCTGGCGTTCTTCGGGACCTCGGGCATGATCGCCGTGTTCGATGAACTCGCGCACGAGCTCGGCGAGCGGGTGAGCGACGCCATCATCGAGGTGGAGCGGGAGAACGGGCTCGCCGCCCTGAGCATCGAGGAAGCCCGCAGCGGCTATGAGGGCCTGCGCTACCTGGCGGCCATCCGCGGCCTGGGCCTGGTAACCAGCCTCGAGCTGGCCGAGGACAGGATGCTGCTCCGCATGTCCAACCCGTCCATCCCGGAATACATAGTCGGCCTGGCCCTCGCCGTCTTCGAGCTGGCCACGGGCAGGAGGGGGCGGCACGCGTGGAGCATGGAAGCCGACGGAGACCTCATGGTCGACATATCTTCTTGATACCCGAGACCCGGGGCGCCTTACCGGCCCGAACCTCCGGGTAACGATCCCGCTCGCAAGGCCTCGCGGAGACCGACCCGGTAGTTCTCGGGCTGGGGCAGCGCAGTAGAAATCTCACCCGAACACCCTATCTTCTCGGGCTGGTTTGGATTCCCATTCCACCCTCGACGCGGGACCCGTTGCTGCTTCGAAGGAGACCTGCATCGCATGTTTACACCCTTCTTCTCGCTCCGGATGACTACCTGCTTCCGGCTTGGGGTATAGTAGTGAAGTGATCGCGTCGAGGTGAGGGTTCGACCAGGAGACAGGAGGTTGAGGAGAAATGGGTAAGAGATTCATCGACCTGAGCATCACCATCGAGGACGGCCTCCCCTCCGATCCCCCCGCCATGGTCCCCAAGATCCTGTACCTGGAGCACGAGGCGGGCGCCGCCTCCATGGCGGAATTCTTCCCCGGGATCGACACGGCCAGGGACCTTCCGGAAGGCCTGGGGTGGGCGGTGGAGATACTTACCCTGGCTACCCATTCCGGCACCCACCTGGACGCGCCGTGGCATTACCACCCCACCATGGACAAAGGCCGCCCCGCCTTCACCATAGAGGAGGTGCCCCTGGAGTGGTGCATGGGACCCGGGATCGTCCTTGATTTTCGCCACTTCCCGGACGGCTACCGCGTCATGGCCGCGGATATGGAGGAGGCATTCGAGAAGATCGGCTACGAACTCAAGGAGGGGGACATCGTCCTTGTGATGACCGGCGCGGACAGGTACTGGGGCAAGCCCGAGTATCTCGTGAAGGGCTGCGGCATGGGCAAGGAAGCCACCTTGTGGTTGCTGGACCGCGGGGTAAAGGTGACCGGGACCGACGCCTGGTCCTGGGACCGGCCCCTGCCGCTGATCGCCAGGGACTTCGAGGAGACCGGGGACTCCTCGCTTATATGGGAGGGACATTTCGCCTCCATCGAGAAAGGGTATTGCCACATCGAAAAGTTGACCAACCTGGACCTGTTGCCGGCCCACGGTTTCACCTTCTTCTGCTTTCCCGTAAAGATCAAAAAAGCCAGCGCGGGATGGATAAGGGCCGTGGCCCTGATCGAGGACTGAGCGGCCAGGAGCGCGATCCCCACTGCGCGCGGATCAAGACCTTCGGCGCAACGGGATGGTAAGCTCAATCCATGTGCCTGATATATAATATGCGCGGACGTCGATGCCCGGAAACGGGGGAAAATGGGCGAGGCAAGGGAGATAGACGACCAGCTGAGGCAGATGATGGAGAGGATCGAGGAGATCCTGTCCTCGCACCCGGCCGCCATCTACCTGCCCTGCTTTTACCGCTCCGGCCCGCCGCGTGTCTTCCTGCAGGAGGACGCGGTGCGTATCCTGACCCGGGGCTCCCGGGTGCTCCATTACGAGGTGGAACCCTTTGACCTGGCGCAAAACGGGTACCGGGTGACGGAGAGGGGGCTCTACCATCTGGTTTACGAGTTCCTCCCCGGAAAGCGCTTCGAGGTGCAGCTCGAGGGCACGATAATGGAGAAATCCCTTCCAGCGGGAGGCCTGATCGACGAGGTCCGCGTCATCCGCGAATACCTCGGCATATACGACCTGGTACCCCTGGTGGGAATACGGCGCCTGGAGGAAGCGGCGGATGGTGGGGTGCCCCTGCGCATGCGCAGGCTCGATCCCGCGATACCCGTGCCCGCTTACGCCCATCCCGGCGATGCCGGCATGGATATATGCAGCTCAGAAGACGTTCTACTGCGGCCGGGAGAGAGGGCCCTGGTGGGCACCGGTTTCGCCATGGCCCTGCCCGAGGGATATGCGGCGTTCGTGCAGCCGCGCAGCGGCCTGGCGGCCCGCAGTGGCATCAGTATAGTCAACACTCCCGGTCTTATAGACTGCCATTACCGCGGGGAGGTCAAGGTCATCCTGGTGAACCTGGGGAAAGACGTTTTCCAGGTGAAACGGGGCGACCGCATAGCGCAGATGGTGGTGCAGGGGGTGGAGGCGGCCGCGGTCGAGGTGGTGGAAGAACTGGACGAGACGGCGCGCGGCGAAGGAGGATTCGGCTCCACGGGCCGCTAATATTATACCTGGATGTATCTTGTGCTGAGCCCGCATGGATACTGGCTTTACATGCTCGAGAAAGTGTTCATATAATTAGCTGAAAAAGAAAAGAGGGAAAGGCAGGGCTGGTAGACGGAGGGGGTGAATATCCACTCGATACATCCGCTCACTGTCCGCTCGTTGCCTGGGGCGACGATGGAGGAAATCCGGGGGCTGTGACCCGGATGGAGGGGGTGAGAGCAGGGATTGTATTTAAGAAACATTGCTTGCGGGAAAGATATTACCCATAAAGGGTGGGAGAGAATCGAGCAAGGAGGTCATGCATGAGAAAGGGCAAGTTTCTGATCATCCTCGTTGCAGCCATGGTGCTGGCGCTGGGCGTCGCCATGCTCTACAGCGGTTGCGGCGAGGAGAAAACGGAGGAAAAGGAGGCTGGGGCCAAGGAAGGCGGGACCTTCAATTACTGCCTCAACGCCGAGCCCGTATCCCTCGATCCGGCCCAGTTGCAGGAATCCGAGGGCATCGCTGTGGGGAAGGCGCTCTACGACGGCCTCATGGACAACGACCCCGACACCATGGAACTGGTGCCGGCCATGGCCGAGTCCTTCGAGACCAACGAGGACGCCACGGTCTTCACCTTCAAGCTGAAAGAAGGCGTGTTGTTCCACAACGGCCGCGAGTGCACGGCTGAGGATTTCGTTTACTCCTGGAACCGCGTATGCGACCCGGCGACGGCCAGCGAGGTCGCGTATCACCTGGCCCCGGTCAAGGGCTTCGATGAGATGCAGGCGGGAGAAGCTACGGAGCTGGAGGGAGTAAAGGCCCTGGACGATTACACCCTCGAGGTCACCCTCTCCTATCCCTATGCAGACTTCGTCTATCACACCGCTCACCCCGTTACCTCGCCCATACCCAAGGAGGTAGTGGAGGAGGTCGGTAGCGAGAACTTCAACGAGAACCCGGTTGGGACGGGCCCGTTCATGTTCGATTCCTGGACGCACGAGCAGCAGGTGGTCACGAGCAAGTTCGAGGACTACTACGGCGAGCCCGCCTTCCTGGACTCCGTGGTCTATAAGATCTACATGGAAGAGGAGACCGCTTACCAGGACTTCAAGGCCGGCACCCTGCACGACTGCCAGATACCTCAGGGGCAGTTCGCGGCGGCAGAGGCGGAGTTCGGTGACCACGCCCTCTTCGTGCCCATGATGGGCATCTACTACTACGGCCTCAACGTCACCGCCGAGCCATGGAAGGACAACAAGGAGCTGCGCCAGGCGCTCAACTACGCCGTTGACCGCCAGACCCTGTGCGACGTGGTCATGGAGGGCCAGCGCCTGCCCGCGGAGGGCATCGTTCCTCCGAGCATCCCCGGATACCAGGAGGGCGCCTCCGACTACACCTACGATATCGACAAGGCGAAGGAACTCCTGGCGGAAGCCGGGTATCCGGATGGCCAGGGACTTCCCGCGCTCACGCTGGGCTACAACACCGGCGGCGGTCACGAGGACCCGGCCCAGTTCATCCAGGGCAACCTGACGGAGCTAGGCCTGAACGTGACCCTCGAGGGGTATGAGTGGGGCTCCTACCTCGACCTCATCCAGGCCGGGCAGGTGACCTTCTTCCGCATGGGATGGCTGACGGACTACCCCATCATGGACAACTTCCTCTACCCGCTGTTCCAGTCGGCGTCCGTGGACAACTTCACGATGTACAACAACCCCGAAGTTGACGCCATGCTGGAAGAGGCGCGCAGCACCGCCGATGAGGACGAAAGGCTCGAGCTTTACCGCGAGGCGGAGCGCATCATCCTCGAGGAATCACCCATCGTCCCCTTGATGTACTACAAGACGTCGAGGGTCTATGCAAACAACGTCGGCGGCTATATCCGCACCGCGGATGACCTGTCGCCGATGGAGAGGGTGTACTTTATCGAGGAATAACCAACGGCGACTGATTCAGGTCAATTGGGGGCTCGCGGGGAATCCTTGCGAGCCCCCTTTGCGTGTGCTACCGTAACAATGCTTCCACTTGATAAGAAGAGGACGATCGATTAGATGCTGATATTCATACTGCGGCGGCTCTACCAGACCGTTATCGTCGTCATCGGGGTCGTACTTCTTCTTTCCTTCATGATGACCATCATCCCCGGCGACGTGGCGCAGATGCGGGCCCCCAAGGGCGCCACGGAGGAGATGCTGCAGAACATCCGCGAGAAGTTCCACCTGGACAAGCCGTTCTTCAGCCGTTTCTGGATATACCTGAAGGGACTCCCCACGTTCGATCTGGGCGATTCCTTCACCTACAAGCGGCCGGTCATGGATATCATCAGGGAGGGCCTTCCCTGGTCCATCAAGCTGGCCATCGTCGCGGAGATCATCATTATCATCCTCGGTATCCTGGCCGGGGTGATCTCGTCCGTGAGCAGATACTCCTTCTGGGACGTGCTGGTGACCATAACCACCACCATCCTCGTGGCCATGCCCATATACTGGATCGGACGATTACTGCAGCTGTTCTTCTCGCAGTGGCTCAGCTGGCTGCCGGCCGCGGGCGCCCCTCCGCCGGGGACGGCGTTCTTCACGGGCCTGAAATACTACATCATGCCCGCCGTGGCGCTGGCGGCCATCTCCACCGCCTACGTCGCCCGCATGCAGCGCTCCTCCATGCTGGAGGTCATGCGGCAGGACTATATCCAGACCGCCCGCGCCAAGGGCCTTTCCAACCGCAGGGTCACTTACAAACACGGCCTCAAGAACGGGCTCATCCCGGTGGTCACCTACATCGGCATCGACTTCGGGGTGCTCATCGGGGCGGCGGTGCTCACGGAGATCATCTTCAACTGGCCGGGGATCGGGCACAAGGTCTACAACGCCGTGTTGCAGAGAGACCATACCATGGTCATCGGCACCGTATTCGTACTCGTGCTCATCTTCGTGTTCATCAACCTGCTGGTGGATATCTCCTACGCCTTCCTCGATCCGCGCATCCGCCTGGGCGGAGGTCAGGAGGTGACTTGAGATTGCCTGACCACGGGGGACCCGAAGACCTCATGCCGGGAAAGGAGCAACCCGATCTCCTGGGCCCCGAGATCGAGGAGTTCGAGCTCGAGCTGGAGAAGGAGCAGATCCACGGACGCACCGCGCTGTGGAGCGACGTGTGGTACCGGCTGCGGCACAACAAGCTGGCCATCGTGGGTATAGTGATCATTATCGTCCTCTTCCTGGTGGCTATCTTCGCGCCCCTGCTGGCCACCCACGACCCCCTGTACAGCCCCCTCTACGACTCCACCGTCAGTTCCGCGGAAAAAGCGGGTGCCGTCAAGCAGACGCCCAATTCCGAGCACTGGCTGGGCACGGACCAACTCGGGCGCGATATATACTCGCGCCTGGTGCACGGGAGCCGGGTCTCGGTGGAAGTGGGCATCGTCGCCGTGCTCATCTCCCTGCTCATCGGCCTTCTGTTCGGAGCCCTGGCCGGGTACTTCGGCGGCTGGGGGGACTCGGTGATCATGCGATCGGCCGACATCTTCTTCGCCTTCCCCACCGTGCTCGGCGCCATCGTCATCATGACCGTCCTTGGGCCCGGGCTGATCAACGTGTTCATAGCTATCGGCGTGCTGGGATGGGCCACAATAGCCAGGATATTCCGCAGTTCCATTCTCTCGGTCAAGGAGAACGAGTACGTGGAGGCGGCCCGGGCCATGGGCGCCAGCCACGCGCGCATAATCTGGAAGCACATCATGCCCAACTCCATCCAGCCCATCATCGTCTACGCCACCATGGGCGTCGGAGGCGCCATCCTGGCCGAGGCGTGGCTGGCATTCCTGGGGCTGGGACAGCAGCTGCCCGCCCCCAGCTGGGGCAACATGCTCTCCGAATACCTGGTCTATTACACCACGGACCCCTGGATGATGTTCATCCCCGGGACGGCCATCGTCCTCAGCGTGCTGGCCTTCATCCTCCTGGGCGACGGACTGCGCGACGCCCTGGACCCGCGCCTGAAGGGAAGTGTGTGAGATGGGCGCGAACGGCGAGAGGCTCCTCGAGGTCCGGGGCTTGAAGACCTATTTCCATACCCAGGCAGGCGTGGTGAAAGCGGTGGACGGAGTCTCCTTCGACCTAGACCGGGGGGAGGCACTGGCGGTGGTGGGGGAGTCGGGCTGCGGCAAGTCGGTCACCGCCCTCTCCATCCTCAACCTCATCCCCGACCCGCCGGGAAAGGTAGAGGAAGGAGAGGTGATATTCGAGGGGCGCAACCTGCTGGAGCTCAGCGACAGGGAGATACGCCAGGTCAGGGGAAACCATATCGGCATGATCTTCCAGGACCCAATGACCTCCCTCAATCCCGTGTTCACCATCGGCAACCAGATCAGGGAGCCCATCCAGATCCACCTGGGACTCTCGCGCAAGGAAGCGAAACAGCGGGCCATCGAGCTGCTGGAGATGGTGGAGATACCCCAGGCGGAGAAGCGCTATAAGATGTATCCCCATGAGTTCTCGGGGGGGATGCGGCAGCGAGCCATGATCGCTATGGCCCTTTCGTGCGAACCCATGATGCTCATCGCCGACGAGCCCTCAACCGCCCTGGACGTTACCATCCAGGCGCAGATAATGGAGCTCATCGGCCGCCTGCAGCGCGAGATCAACCTGGCGGTGATGCTCATCACCCACGACTTGGGCGTGGTGGCAGGGGTGGCGGAGGCGGTGCTGGTCATGTACGCGGGCAAGGTGGTGGAGTACGCGGACATCGGCAGGGTTTACTACAACTCGCGCCATCCCTATGCCTGGAGCCTCATGCGTTCCGTGCCCCGCATGGACGAGAAAAGAGAACGCCTGCTCACCATCGGCGGCTCGCCGCCCTCGCTCATCAACCTTCCCCCGGGATGCAGCTTCTCGCCGCGCTGTCCCTTCGCCGAGGAGATATGCAGCGAGCAGGAACCTCCGCTGGTGGAGGCGGAGCCCGGCCACCTCTCCGCCTGCCATTTCGCCAGGGACTTCGAGCGGCACGGCAAGGGGGTGGAGGACTGATGGCCATGCTCATAGAGGCCAGGGACATCGTCAAGCATTTCCCGGTGGGAAAGGGACTCATCCTCTCCAGGCTGGGCGGCACGGTCAAGGCGGTGGACGGCGTTTCCCTGCAGGTGGAGGAGGGCAAGACCCTGGGGCTGGTGGGCGAATCGGGCTGCGGAAAATCCACCCTGGCCCGCCTCATGCTCCGCCTCATCAAGGCCGACAGCGGCGAGGTCATATTCGAGGACCGTGATATCCTCAAGCTCCCCAACAAGGACATGCAGGCGGTGCGGCGCAGCATGCAGATCATCTTCCAGGACCCCTATGCCTCGCTCAACCCGCGCATGAGCGTGGGCGCCATCGTCATGGAGCCGATGGTCATACACGGGGAGGGCGACAAGGAATCGAGGCGCAACAGGGCCATCGAACTCATCAGCCTGGTCGGCCTGCAGCCGGAGCACTTCGCGCGCTATCCCCACGAGTTCTCGGGAGGGCAACGGCAGCGCATCGGAGTGGCCAGGGCGCTGGCGCTGAATCCGCGCCTGATCATTTGCGACGAGCCTGTTTCCGCCCTGGACGTTTCCATCCAGGCCCAGATACTCAACCTCCTCAAGGAGCTGCAGGAGGACTTCAACCTCACCTATATCTTCATCGCCCACGACCTCTCGGTGGTGCGGCACATCAGCGACGAGGTGGCGGTGATGTACCTGGGCAAGATCGTGGAGAGGGCCGAACACGACCTGCTCTACAGCAGCCCCAAGCACCCCTATACCGTGGCCCTCATGTCCGCGGTCCCCCTGCCCGACCCGGAGAAGGAGCGGGAGAGGAAACGCATCATCCTCGAGGGCGACGTTCCCAGCCCCATAGATCCCCCCAGCGGTTGCAGGTTCCACACCCGGTGCTGGAAGAAACGGGATATCTGCGCCGAGCAGGAGCCGCCCCTGGAGGATAAGGCCCCCGGCCACCTCGCGGCCTGTTTCTTTCCCGAAAACCTTTAGGCGGGGTCCCGCTCGAGTTTCATCCGCGGCAACAACCCTTCCGTGCCGGCGTCACCCGGTTCCACGTATAGCTGGATATTTGGCCATGAGGCGGAAGGGCGCGCATGGCCTCTACCGGCTGAAATCTTCGAGGGAAAGCCGGCAAGCATTCGTATCTAGAAAGAGCTTTTGAATGACCGGTGCAATAAAGGAGGCTATTGTGCTTGCGGTTCGGCTTTGCGGGAAAGGGACCTGCAGGAAGGCGATAGTGATTGCCGTGGCTTTCCTGCTGATCGCGGTGATGATGCCGCTGTTCGGGAGCGCGGTATCGCGAGGCCACTGCTCCATCGGGGTCACCCAGGCAGCCTCCGCCTGGTACCTCGCCGAAGGCCATACCGGACAGGGCTTCGACACCTGGGTGCTCGTGCAGAACCCCGGGGACGAGCAGGCGCTGGTGACCCTGGAATTCCAGCTTCCCCCCGGGGAATCGGCCGACCCCGTGAGCTTCGAGCTCCCCGCCCGTTCGCGCAAGTCCATATGCCTGAACAGCCTCGCCGGGCTCTCCGCCACCGACGTGTCGACCAGGGTCACGGCGGACAAGCCGGTGATCGCCGAACGCGCCATGTATTTCGACTACCGGGGAATGCGGGGAGGCCACTGCTCCATCGGGGTCACCCTCTCCCCGGGGCTGGGAGATCTTACGGGCGGCGGTAACGGCGGGCAGGAAGAGGAGCCATCCGGTGAACAGGAAGTCCCGGAGCCGGACAACCTCCCCCCCGCGGCCGTCATGGATATGCCCCACGCGGGCAAGGCCGGCGAAGAGATAACCTGCGATGCCTCGAAATCAAGCGACCCGGACGGCGAGATCGTCCTCTGCACGTGGGACTTCGGGGACGGAGAGACGGCGGAGGGAGAGCCGGTATGCCACGAGTATAAGAACGCGTCGCAGTACGAAGTCATCCTCACCGTAACGGACGACGGCGGCGCGACCGCGGTGGATAGGCGTAATATCCTGATCGAGGAAGCGGACGTGGAGATACCCGAAGGGTATGCGTTCAGGAACGACCTGGGCGCGGAGCCCCGCAGCGAGAGCGCGACCGGCGCTCGGCAACTGGAACTGGCGGATATATTCCACATGAGCGACGTCCACATCGTGGACGAGGATTCTCCCTTGAGGGTGCGGTTTCTCGATCCGCTCGGCCCCCCCTTCACCAGCGCATACCGGCCCCACGAGCACCTGTCCGCCCGGGCGCTGGACGCCATGGTGAACAAGATAAACGACATGCATGCAAGCGAAAAGTCGCCCTTCAACCCGGGCCCCTTCGATCTGGTGATGGTGACGGGCGACGGGATAGACAACTGCCAGAGAAACGAGCTGCGCTGGTTCATGGACATCATGGACGGGAACCCGGTGGATCCGAGTTCGGACGATCACCCGGACCTCGCCTTCGATCCGGAGGGCCTGCTGGAGGAGATACCCTGGTACTCGGCGGTGGGAAACCACGACATCATGGTACAGGGCAATTTTCCACCCAACCTGGTTAACCTGCTCTTCGGCCTCAATCTCATTGCGGGGGACGTCGAGGTGCTGGACTTGAGCGAATTCATAAGCGAGTACTTTCATACCACCACCTCGCCCCAGGGGCACGGCTTTAACCTCTCCGCCAACCTGAACGACGGCTATTACGCCTTCGATCCCAGGCCGGGCCTCAGGTTCGTGGTGCTCAACACCGCGAACGACGACTGGCTCGCGCAGGCAACCGGGGAGATAGGAAACGTCGTTCCCTCGCTGGACTTCATCCTCGGCTACCTGAGCAGGATAACCGAGGGTACGCTGGGAGGCGTGGCCAACGGGGAGCTGGACCCCCGGCAGTTCTACTGGATGGTGGAGGATATCGAGGCCAACCGGGGCAAGCTGGTGGTGGTCTTTGCCCACCATGCGACCGACTCTTTCATGGACCCGGTCATGGCCTCGAGGGTGGAGAAGGCGCTCCGCGATTCCCCCAACGTGATCGCCTATGTTGCCGGCCACAGCCACACGCACAAGGTGGAGCCCGAGGGAAGCGGGATGAACGGGTACTGGAAGATAAAGACCGCCTCGCTCGCGGACATGCCCTCGGAGGGCAGGGCGATAGAGGTGGTTGATGACGGGGACGGGACCGGCAGCATCGTACTGACCTGCGTGCAGCACGATGACGAGGAGTACCTCGAAACGGCGGCGAGCGACCCGCAGGCTGACCCGGGTTCCGCGGGCACGGAAATCGACCGCAACGTGATACTCAAATTCGCCATACCCCCCGCGGCGGCGAGGACCATCAGGGGCGCTTACGGCACGCCGGGTCCCGCGGACCCGGAAGATGGCCTCTCGAACCCCGTCAGCCCGGACGACTACGTGGAGGTCGCCAGGCACCGGGGGTCCTACCTGGCCGAGAACAGCGCCGGAAAGAAACTCCTGTACCTGGAAGGAGACGCCTACCAGCGGGGCTACGCCGAGGGTAACCTCTGCCCCGAGGGCGTCTACCGCATGACCCACGAGTTCGTCGACACGCTTATATTCGAGGCGATCGGGATACCCTTCTCTGGGAGTGACCTCCCGCTTGTCTGGGGAGTGGTGAAAGGCCTGCTCATCCAGGCGGCAGCGGCCAACCAGGATGCGGTCCCCAAGGAGTTCCGCCTGGAGATGCAGGGGATAGCCGACGGTGCCCGGGAGCGCGGGTTCGACGTCAGCTATGAGGAGCTGCTCACGCTCAACCTGGGGTTCGATACGCTTGAAAGCATCTACCTGGGCCTTGCTTCCTTGTTCGCATGCAACCAGTTCGCCGCTTTCGGCGGCGCGACGGAAGACGGCCGTCTCTACCATGGCAGGGATTTCATGTTCCCCACGGGCGGAGACGTCTTCGCCGACGAAGCCCTGATGGTGGTGCAAAAACCCGATGAGGGGCACGCTTTCGTCGCTTCTGCCGCACCCGGCTTCGTGGGCATTCCCACCGGGTTGAACGCCCGGGGCGTGAGTTGCGGCATGGACGTGGTGTACTCCGTCTTCACCAGGCCTGCGATCACCGGCGCCGGGTGCCTGTTGCTCAGCCGCTGGGTGGTACAGTTCGCCTCCTCCATGCAGGAAGGGATAGACATAATCGCCCGGGCCGACCGCGCAGTGCCCTGGCTCTACATGATCGCCGACGGGAAACAGCCGGGCGCTTCCGTGCTGGAGACTGCCGCCAGTACCATCGCGCCGCCCGGCGACGTTTTCATGGATAATATCGTCAGGTTGGTCCCCGGGCTCGCAGCGCTCATGGAGGGGGCCGACGGGCTTCTCCCCGCCGGCCTCGTGGACGGGACGGGCAGCGTGGTCGGCGGGGCGGGGGAACTGCTTGAGAGCCTGCTCAACCTGCTGCCGGGGATATCCGAGATGAGGCCGGACCGCGGGTTAACGGTCAGGCCGTCGGACTGGATGGACCCCGAGGGCATCGAGCTTTTCGGGCTGCAGTACCTTCCGGACGAGGCCGGCGGGCCGGTCGTGGAGCGTTTCCCGCGCCAGCAGGAATCCTATCCAGACCTGGTCGCCATGACCAACCATTACATAACGCCGCAGATGGCCGCCTCCAACCCTGCCCTGTTCAGCATCCATCTCGACGAGACCAAGGACAGGTACGAGACCCTGATCGGGCTGCTGCACGGGAGTTACGGAGAAATCGACCGCCGGGAGGCCATGTGGCTGATAGACTTCCTCAATCCGGCCCGCTGCGAGTATTACGGGACGGACACGACCCAATCGGTCAAGGGCCACCACGTGCTCATGGACAACCACTCCCTGGAGATGTGGTCGCTGCACGGATATTACGATCAGGCCTGGCAGCACGTCGACCTTCCGGCCGTACTGGAGCAGGCGGCGCAGTACCTGAACAAGCCGCCCGCGGCCGATGCCGGGCCCGACCGGGAGGTAACGGTCAGGGAAGAAGTGAGGCTGGACGGAAGAGGCAGCAGCGACCCGGACGGCGATCCCCTGGCCTTTTCCTGGAGTATGCCGTGCGTGCCCGAGGGAAGCGAAGCGCTCTTGGACGATCCCTCTTCACCTACGCCCGCCTTTACCCCGGACAAGCCGGGCGAGTACGAGATAAATCTCGTGGTGAGCGACGGCAGGGCTGAAGGCGTTCCGGATACGGTGAGGATCACGGCCTTGCCGCCGCAGCTCTCCAATCCCGTATCCCCGGACGATTACCGGGTGGTGGGGTCTTACGGGGCATCCTACCTGGCCGTGAACAGTTCGGGAAAGGAACTTCTCTATCTCGAGGGTGACGCCTACCAGCGCGGCTACGCCGAGGGTTACCTCTGCCCCGAGGGCGTCTACCGCATGAGCCGCGATTATGTGGACAATTTCATAGCGGGGTTCGCGGGCCTGCCGGAGGGGGATTTCCTCCTGCGCCTGCTGGCGCCCATGGTCAGGAGCGTACTGCGGCAGGCGGTCAGGTCGCAGGAGTATGCCGTCCCCGAGGAGTACAGGCTGGAGATGCGGGGTATAGCCGACGGCGCGCGGGACCGGGGATACGACGTCTCGTACAGCGACGTGCTCCTCATAAACGTGGGGTTCGATTTCCTCTACAGCCTGGTCTACCAGGCGGGCAGCCTGCTGTGCAACGAGTATTCCGCCTTCGGCGAGGGCACCAGCGACGGCCGCCTCTACCACGGCAGGGACTTCATGTTCTCGACCGGCGGGGACGTATTCTCCGACGAGGCCCTGATCATGGTGCACGTGCCCACCAGGGGATACCCCCTGATTACTTCCGCCGTCCCCGGCTTCGTGGGCTTTCCCACCGGCATGAACTCGCAGGGCGTCAGTTTCGGCATGGACATGGTCCCCAATCGTCAGAACCGCGCCGTGGTAAGCGGCATGGGGTGCCTCCTCCTTTGCCGGGACGTGGTCCAGCGCGCCGGCAGCATGCAGGAGGGCATAGAGATAGTGCGCAACACCTCGCGCGGCGTTTCCTGGCTGTTCATGATCGCGGACGGCAAGATACCGGACGCCGCGGTCCTGGAGACGGTGGCGGACCGCATGATTCCCGAGGGAGACCACCTCCTGTCCACCCTGTCCGGTCTGTTGCCCGGCCTCTCCGGCATCCTCTCCGGCGTGGAGGAGATGACGGGGGTGAGCATCCTGGATGCCGCCGGGGACATCATAACCACGCTGGGCGACCTGCTCCTCGGGGGCGCAAGTGTGCTTCCCGTACTTGGCGACGCGCACCCGGACCGCGGCGTGGCCGTCCGCGCCTCGGACTACGTTGACCCCGAAGGGATAGAGCGGTACAGGATCGCCATAGACATGCGGGACCCCCTGGTGCCCATCGCGGAGAGCACCGTGATTTCCCCCTTCCCCATGCAGCGGGAAAGGGAGCCGGGGGTAGTGGCCATGACCAACCATTACATATTGCCGCAGATGAACCTCACGCAGATGGGCCTCTTCTACCACACCATCGATACGATGCAGGGCGGCGGCAGGGAGTCGGAATGGCGTTACGACACCATGCTCGACCTCATACTCAGGCATTACGGCGGGATCGACAGCAATACGGCGATGTGGCTCATCGATTTCCTTAACCCTGCCCGCTGCGAGTTCTACGGCACGGACACTTCCCAGTCGGTCAAGGGCCATCACGTGCTAATGGACAACCGTTCCCTCGAGATGTGGTCGCTGCACGGCTATTACGACCAGCCCTGGCAGCATGTCGACCTCGGGGAGATCCTGGCCGGGAACTGAAATCAGCCGCCGAGTTCCTCCTTGAGCTCGGGCAGGCCGCGGGTGAGCAAGAAGGTCAACAGCGCCAGAACGAGCCCGATGCAGCTGAGCCAGACGCCGATGGTGACGATGCTCGTCCGCTCCGCGAAGTAGCCCACGACGAGGTATCCCAGGGGCGCGGGGAAGAGGATCATGGCGTCCATGACCGCGAAGACGCGTCCGCGGTAGGCGGACGGCACCACCCGCTGCCGCAGGTATTCGTAGGTGGTGAAGCCGTAACCGTCCACGAAGCCCAGAAACAGGCAGACCAGCATGGCGAGGACCAGCACCGCGCTGCCGGTGAGGAGCAGCATGCCGATGGCGTAGCCCAGGAAGCTCAGGAAGACCAGGCGCAGGGGTTTGATGTAGCCCAGCAGACGGTAGGTGACCAGGCTGCCCAGAGCGAGGCCCGCTCCCAAGCTCGCGCTTATGAGGGTGTAGTAATCGGCTTGCCCCAGCCTGTGCTCGCAGAAGACGGGCAGAAAGACCTCGACGGCACCGAAGATGGGCATGAACATAATGTGCATCAAGGTGAGGCCGCGCATATGGCGGTCTGACCAGATTATCCTCAGGGTCTCCATGAAACCGCTGGACCTCCGCCCCTCGACATCGGCGTCCGCCGCGGCGGCCCTCTCGGGGCGGTCTCTCCTCAAGGCCAGGCATCCCAGCCCGCACACGAACAGCAGGGCGGCGCACAGATAGAAGATGTCGGCCTTGCCCAGCGCCCTGATGAGGAAGTAGGCGGAGAGGGCGCTGACGAGGAAGTTGACGGAGCGGAGAAAAGAATAGACGGAACTGGCCTTGGCGAGCTGGGTGATGTCCACCAGCTCGGGCATGAGGGCAGAGGTGGCGGTGGCGATGATGACCCCGCTCACGGAGGCGGTAAAGGCGATGACGTAGATGAGCCATGCGGCATGGGTGAAGGGCAGGACGAAGAGGAAGGCACCGTAGAGGGCGTTGCCGATGAAAAGCAGGTCCCTGCGGGAGAACCTGTCCACGATGGACCCGGCGAAGGGACCCGCGATGGTGAAGGGGATGAAACCGAGCAGCAGCGAGATGCTCATGGAGAGGGCGGAGCCCGTGCGCTCGAGCACGAAGAGGGGAAGCCCTACGAAATATATGTTACGGGCTATCATGCCTATGCTCTGTGTGACCAGCAGGATGACCAACTGCCGGTTGGATCTCAAGGGGGCGCCGAAGGAAGGTTTCGTGGTCACCACTTGCCTTTCCGCTCCGGGACGCCTATCCCGGGATGACCAGGCCGGCGAAAGTCACCGCGGAGCCCTCGGCCTGGTCGAACCAGTGGCAGTAGTCGATGAGCTCGCCCCGCCTTCCCTCCAGGAGCTTGACCACGGTATAGATGGGAGGGAGGCCGCAGACATGGCGGGCGTCCTTCTCGGCGGCGATATAGCCATAGAAGCCCTCGGCGTCCCCGGCCTCGACCCTCTCCAGCATCTCCCGGTCCCTGGCCATGGTCGAGGAGAGCAGCACGGCATCGAGGGGCATGAGGCTCCCGAAGCGCCTGCCCACGTGGGCGAGGTCGGCGGAGGCCAGGAAGATCGCCTTGCCCTCCATGGCCGAGAGGAGGCCCTTGAGGGCGCCGATGAACGCGCCCACCTCCGGGTCGTCGGCGGGCGAGCGGCCGTCCGCTATGAAGGGGTGGAAGGAGTTGCAGGTGACGGGGAGAAGGCGGAAGCGGTCCGCGCCCCCGAATACCACGCTGAGCAGGGGGAGCTGTATCTCGATGGAATGCTCGGAACGGTGGGACAGCTCGTCCCCCAGGCCGTCCATGCCCGCCGCGCGCGCGATTCCCTCGGCCAGCCCGGCGTCGGTCTCCACCATGCCGAAGGGGGTGAGGTAGTTCTTGCGCGTGAGCGCGAAGGGCCCCTCCATCTCGCCGTGGCAGGTCCCGAGGATGACGACCAGCGGTTTCGCGTCCGGCGCGATGGAAGCGGCCAGGGATGAATACAGCTTGCCGTAACACCCCCGTCCCCGCTCCAGGTCGATATGGGGGGCGACGACGCCGAGCGGCGCGCCGTCGAGGACGCGCGGCTCCCCGGCCCCCTGCAGCATCGAGCGCACCTGGCCCACCAGCTCGCGCGGGTCGGCGGCATAGCCGCTCCCGGCGCTGGTCATGGGGCGGTTGGGGAGGGATAGGTATTCCTCCTCCAGGCGCCTCTTGTAGGCGCGGAAGTTGTCGTCGTCGAGGAGGAGCTTGCCGGCCAGTTCGGCCACGACCGCCGCCACCTGGTCGCTGGTGATGATGTCGCCGAAACGGCGCACGTAAGCGGCCTGCAGATCCCTGAGGGAGCGGGTGCCGTCGCAGAGAGAGGCGATGAAGTAGATGGGTGGCGGCAGCGCCACCATCCCCCGCATATAGCCCTCGGGGTCACGCAGGGCGATCACGTCCCGGCCCTGCTGCTTTGCCGGTATGGCTTCCAGGCGTCGAAGCCTGGGATATTCAGGTACTTCCATGATGTGAGGTTCGCCTATTTCCAGTCGGTGCGCTTCTTCGCCTCGCGCTCGATGCCCACGTCGAGGGCAAGCCAGGCCTTGGCCCGGATCAGGTCGCCGGTGGCAGCGTCCGCGACCAGCGCCATCATCGCCTCTATGCCGCGGGGTTCCCCGAGGCGGGTAAGAGCCTCGATGGCATTGAAGACCACGTTTTCGTCGTCGTCGTAGAGGAACGGGATGATGCCTTCGGTGTCGCGTTCCCGCTCCAGCTTACTGATGTCGCGTTTGCCCGGTCCAAACCTCGGCATATTATCACCGATACCAATTTTAGCTAGTTTTTCACGGCCCCGCCAGAGCTCGCTTCCGGCTGGCTGCGCTCCTCCATCACGCCTCGTCCCTGAGCCCGGACAGGTGGTGGAGGTTGACGAGCACGCTGCCCATCTTCTCGGGGGAGCTGAAGGCCACCGCCCCCTGCTGCTGTGCATCGGCGATGTCGCTGGCGAGCGCCCAGGGGGTGACGAGACAGATAAAAGCCGGCTTGCCGTGCTTGCGGCCTATCTCCGCGTATTCGCGGGCGGGGAAGACGGGACCTGCCCCGCCGCCTGTGACGAAGACCGAGACGGCGCAGTGGATGTCGTCCTGGGCCAGGGCCAGGTCGGCCGCTTTCAGGTAAAGCGAGGTGTCGGTCCACGCGAAGGCGAACATGTCCAGGGGGTTGGCGGCGACGGCGTGCTCCGGGATGAACCCGGCTATGGCCTCCGCTATATGCGGCTGCAGGGGCGGAAAGCGCAGCCCCGCCCGCTCGCAGATATCGCAGATGGCCACCACCGGCCCCGCGGAGTGGGTGGATATGAAGACGCCCGGTCCCTCCGGCACCGCGCCCATGGCTACCGCCTTGGCGACGCAGGCCATCTCGGAGCTTGAGCTGACCTGCAGCAGGCCGGCCTGGCGGAAGGCGCCGCGGTAGACCGACTCGGAGCTGGCCACCGACCCGGTGTGGGAGAGTGCGGCGCGCGAGGAGCTCTCCGTGTATCCCCGCGTGTAGACGATGACGGGCTTGCGGCGCGAGGCCAGCCGTGCCTTCTCCAGGAAGGCCGCGCCGTCGTCGAGGCCCTCGATGAAGAGGCAGATCACGGCGGTGTCGGGGTCCTCGGCCAGGTACTCCACCATGTCCGCGAACTCCACGTTGGCGCGGTTGCCGATGCTCACGAACTTGGAGATGCCCACCTGCTCGTCCATGATCTCGTTGAGGATGCTGTTGCCCATGCCGCCGCTCTGGCTGACCACGGAGACGTTTCCCTGCGGGAACCAGGCCAGGGGGCTCGCGAAGGTGGCGTTGAGGCGGGCCTGCTTGTTCACCACCCCGATGCAGTTGGGTCCGATGAGCTTCATGCCTCCGGCGTTGGCGATGCCGATCAGTTCCTCCTGCAGGAGTCCGCCCTCCGTTCCCGTCTCCCGGAAGCCGCCGGCGAAGATGACCCCCGCATTTCCTCCCATCTCCACCGCCTCGCGCACAGAGGGTATGACCTGCCTCGCGGGGATGGCATAGACGAAGAGATCCACGCCCCGGGGCAGATCGGATATGGAGCGGTAGGCGCGCAGGCCCTGGATGCTCTCGCCCGCCCCGGGATTGACCGGGTAGACCTCGCCCTCGAATCCCGAGCTGGTGACCGCGGACAGGGCATGGAACCCGAGCTTGAAGGGGTTATCCGTCGCTCCCACCACGGCGACGCTGCGGGGGTAGAATAGAGGGTGAAAACGCTGCAACACTTCGGAGGACAACCCCGACACCTCCCCTATGATCCGTCACGACGGGGCCGCGATGTCTCGCGCAGCCTCGACCCAGCCACGGCCCTTTCATATTAACATCCCGCGCGCTTGCCCGTTCACGCGCTTTGAGGCGCACGCCGGGACGGGGAGGCCTGCCCCCGTCCGGAAAAGTGTGAGGCATGACCGCTCCTGATGGTCGAGGGCACGCGGGAATCGCCGGAAGGGGCAGCTGAGGCGACCGAAAAACGCTGCAAATGTGTGGGCCCCCGGCATCGATCCGGAGGCCCAAAAGCCGACTGCCGACAGCCCTACTTTCTTATTCTTTTTATACCATAAGTGACCTTCCCTTAAACCCCATTCGGGAAAAAAATACCGCCCTCCCGGGGGAGGGCGGTCCGGTGGTGTGTATGTTATCTGCGGCCGCGCCGCTGCTAGGCCGGTTCCTCGCTCAACTTGCGCAGATCGGGACGGTAGGAGGCCTTGCGCATCTTGTTGAAGACAACGCTGACCGAGCGCGAGAAGACGTTGGGGTCGAGATGCTCGATGAGCTGGGTCACCAGGCGCTGGTTATTGTTCATCGCCTTGGCGAGGGCGGCCGCGTCCAGGTTCCTCATGAGCCTGGCCATGAAGTCCGGGTTGCTGTTGATGACGCCGGCGAGCACGTCCGGGTCGAGATAGGCCATCGTCTTGATGAGGAGGTCCTTGTTGTCGTTGACGGCATCGGCCACGACCTTGGGGTCTATGCCAGACATCACGCCCGAGATAAGGCTCTTGTTGTTGGCCAGCTTGCCGGCCATGGCACCCAACTTGCGTTGCAGTTCGCTCATGTTTACCCCCTTGGTAATCAACATTGACTGACTAGTATTGAAAGATAACGCAATTACACGAAGATTCTACTACAAAGCAAGTAATGAAATGAAGACCCATTTTGCTGGGAGTTTGAGACTAGCAAGCATTGTTGACTAAATCGTCTAGTAAACTGACCGTATTATGAGAAGTCTCAACTCCCACCCCACCTTCCCTGTCATGCAGGCAAGAAGGGGCGGGTCGTGCGGGAAGCCGCCCGACGGGAAGGCGGTCTATCGGGACGGCCTTTAGCCCCGGTTCTACTGTCGCGACCGCGCGAAAGCCGTTTCCGGCGCATATCGCTGCATATAGAGCATATAGATATAGACATGGAGAATGATGTTTATGCCGCCATGCCGCGGGAATAATGGGCAATTGGGGCAGGGAACCGGAAAAAGGAGAAAGAGATGTACGAGGAATACCTGGAGATCGTCGAAGGAGAAAACGGGGGACACGAACTGGTGCTCTTCGCTCTCTCCACCTGTGGATGGTGCCGCAAGGCGAGGACTTTCCTGGACGAGAACAATTTGAAGTACCGTTACGTGTACGTCGACCTCCTGGAGGGGGATGCCCAGAAGGAGGTATTCGAGGAGGTCAAGGCGCGCAATCCCCGCAAGACCTTCCCCACCCTCATCGTGGACGGCGAGGAAGTGATCGCCGGCTTCAACGAGGACAAGTACAAGGAGTCGCTCCTTTGAGCCCTGAGTACCCGCAGGAGGTGTTGGGCCTTTACGGGCGCCTCGACGAGGACGCCGAGTTCGGAGGTTATCACCTCAACCCCGACCGCGAGTTCACGCTCATGCTGGCCGAAGGCCTCCATACCAACCTGGGCCGCTACGGGTACATGCTCTGCCCCTGCCGCATTGGCGAGGGGGAGAGGGAGAAGGACCTGGACATCATCTGCCCCTGCGATTACCGCGACGCCGACCTTGAAGAGTACGACCAGTGTTACTGAGCGCTCTACGTTACCCAGGAGGTCCTGGAAGGCAAGAAGAAGATAGAGGGACAGATCCCGGAGAGAAGGCCTGAGCCGGAGGAACTGGAGAGGATACGGGAGGAGAAGGCGGCCGCGGAGGAAGCGCCGACCCGGGCCGGGGCGGGGCCGCCGGTGTGGCGCTGCAAGGTCTGCGGCTATCTCGCCGCCAGGGACAGCGCCCCCAAGGTATGTCCTATCTGCAAGGCCGCCCAAGACCGCTTCGAGGAGTTCCCCCTCACGACAGGTCCGCCGCTGCCCGTCTGGCGCTGCAAGGTCTGCGGCTATCTCGCCGCCAGGGACAGCGCCCCCAAGGTATGTCCCATCTGCAAGGCCGCCCAGGACCGCTTCGAGGTTTTCATGGGGGTCAGTCCGACAGGAGGGTGACGTCCCCGCTGGAGCTCGCCACGTCTATCTGCAGAGTTATCGCCGCCTGCCGGAAGGCGCCGTTCACATAGACGGCCCCGTCCTCTCCCCCGGAGTCCAGGGTCATGCCGGTGGCGTTGACGTCGCCGGAGCTCGTCCTCACCCGCACGCGCACTCCCACCTCGGAGGGCAGATGCAGCATCACGTCGCCGGAGCTGCTGCTGATGGTGGCCCCAAGGGCGCTCTCCCACTCCCCCGCGAGATCTATGTCGACTTCGCCGCTGGAGCTCTCGACGTCCATCTGGATGTAGGTGGCGTACCTGCCCTTGAGGTCGAGGCCCACGTCGCCGCTGCTGACCCTTGCGCTCACCCGCCTCAACTCCGGCAGGTCGCCTGAGAGGTCGGCGGTGATGTCTCCCGAACTGGAGTCCACGCTAAAGCTGCGCAGGGAGAGGTCCTTGAGGTCGAATTTGCCGCCCGCACTGGCCATCCTGGCCGCCAGGTCCAGGGGCACGCCGCCGGTGAAACGGAGGTCCCAGTCGTTGTGTATGAACCAGAAGGCGGGGAACCACCATTCGCCGCCCTGCTTCACGCTCAGCTCGCCCAGGTCCTCCCTGACGCGGTATTCGATATCGGGCTCCCACCTCTTCACGTTATAGGTGAAGGTGCCCTCGAACATGTCGGAGGCCCCGCTCCCCACCTCGAGGCTCCCCGAATCGATCTCCAGGGTAGCGGAGACCGTTTGCGCCCCCTGCAGCCCCACCGTCCTGGTGATGGTCCTCGTCCTGCCCAGGTTCACGACCACCCAGGGCACCATGCCCGCCACGAAGATGAGCAGCAGGGACAGGTTCACCACGCCCAGGACGATGCCGGCCGCGGCCAGCCCGGAACCGCCGACCTCGCCCCGGGAGCGCTTGATATCGCTCCTGGCGAGGGCCCCGAAGATGATGGCCACTATGGCCGCCACGAAGGGCAGGCACAAGAAGGAGAGTATGCCCAGCACGAGCGAGGCCACGGCCCAGCCGCTGGTCTTCGCAGCGACGGAGCGGGGGCGCGGAGGCGGAAAGACCGGTGGCGGCGTGACGGCTGGAGCGGGGGGAACCGCACCTTCCTGCGGCGGGGGAGACCAGGCCGTCTCGCCGGCCGCGGCCCCTTGCGGCGGCGCCCCCGCCTCGGCGCCTCCCTCACCGCCCGAGAGCTTCGAGCCGCACTGGCGGCAGAAGGCGTCGCCGGACCGGGCCTCCTTTCCGCAATCCTCACAGATCATCTCGTCCGTCCTTTCACGTCTCGGTCAACGCCGCAGGTGGTCATGGACATCCCTATCCCTCGCCGGGAGGTTCCCCCGCCGGACCCTCACCGCCGCGCAGTCTCTCCAGTTCCCTCTGTATCAAGCGCTCCCTTCGCGGCTCGCCGCTGACGTTTATGAGATAGTGCATGAGGTGGAAGACCACCCCGACGCCCCAGCCGATCATCACCCATACGAACCAGGGATAACCGCGCCCGGTGATCGCCCATATGATGACGAGGAAGAGGTTGATGATGAGGTAGGAGCCCAGGTGCCACCACAGCTCTAACTTCTGGCTCACCCTGCGCTCCGCTATCTCCCGCGGGGACTCCCCCGACGGCCGCCCCCCGTACGGGGGCGCCGGTCGCGCGGTCGTGCCCGCCGCCGCGGGAGGCGCTGGTCGCGCCGGGG
>MTKY01051186.1_pt1 | contig 27073 bp, 27 predicted proteins | sample 1042731 | NCBI WGS metagenome assembly MTKY01 (sample SAMN06212206, study PRJNA360538) | anaerobic digester metagenome | biome: Wastewater treatment plant; material: sludge; isolation source: anaerobic digester fed with sludge from wastewater treatment plant | place: Denmark: WWTP Soeholt ...
TGGTGTGCTGATTCGTGGCCGGTTTTAAGTGCCGAGTGACACGCTGAGCGGAAAGGGGTATTGGGGATGTCTAGCATACGTCATAAAGTCTTCATTTCTTATCACCATGATGACCAAAGTGAAGTCGACCGATTCATTAGTCTATTTGATGAAAAACACGATATTTTCCTTACAAGAGCCCTTGGAACAGAAATGGATCCTTCAATAATAAACAGCGATGATGTAAGTTACGTTATGGGAAGGATCAGGGAGCTATACCTTAGAGACTCCACAGTAACTATTATACTTGTCGGAAAATGCACTTGGGCCCGAAGGTTCGTAGACTGGGAAATACAAGCTTCTCTAAGAAGAGGTGAAAAATACACACCTAATGGTTTATTGGGCATAGTGTTACCTTCCGCAAAAGAGAAACCAATAGCTCCAAATAGATTGAAAATAAATCTAGCGGATAAGGATGGCAATAAGCTATATGCTAGGTGGTATCATTACACTTATGATAAGGATACCCTTGCAGTAAGAATAGATGATGCATTTAATGCACGTACTACGAGAAGACACTTGATAGAGAACCCAAGAGCAAGGTTTACTTACAACAGACAATGCACCTAACTAGGGAAATGAGAAAGAACAAGAAAGCCCAGAAGAGAGACAAAGCAAAGCTCTCTGAAGTAGAGGTCAATATCACATTACCATATATTGGTGGTATCAGAGGAAAGTGGATACCTGATGAGAGTGAGAAAAGAGCCGCTTGGGAAATTTACATTGAACTAATTACGAGAGTTGCAACTATTGAATTGAAACCTGGCGAGGGGTTACTTCGAGAAAGTCTAAAATCGATCTATTCTATTTTTTCTTCGACCAGAGAGATATTAAGGAAGTACGGGCCTTCAATAGCTGACACTGGTTCGGAGAAGGATATATCGCTCGGTTTTATTAGCATTGCCTTTCTTAACACAGTTCTAAGACCATTCTTATCCAAATGGCACCCACGCCTATTGGAACACGAAGGGAAGAGAGACGAAGACTGTTCGATAGTACATCATGAGGAACGATGGGAGTGCAACGAAGAATTTAGAGAAGAACTCAGAGAAGTGCAAGTTAAGCTTCAAGAATACGCGAGCCTGCTAGCAAGCGTTGCAGGAGTTCCATACTTGCATATAGATCTACCAGATATTCCAGAATGCGAGCAATAGACTGTGCCCAAATTGTGCCCACAATATCATTCAATGTCATTGAGTATCAGCACATATCATTAACGAACCTGTAAACATGCAGGTCAGGGAAACAAACATTTACCAGCATATTCCTGAAATCCGATACCACGCTCTCGAAAGGCGCTGCGCTCTGAGGGGTAGCCGGCGTGACCGCATCCCTTCTTATCGGCTTTCCCCGCTTATTCTGCGCCTTAACAAGATTGTTGAGTATTTCACGTATGGATGCCGATTTATATCTGGAGGCCGCCATGACTATATGCGCCCGGGGCGAAAGGAGACCTGAGATGAAAGTTGTGCTTATCAACGCCAATCCCAAGAAGAAGGGCGCCCTCGCGACCCTCATCGAGGAGGCGTCCTCGGGCGCATCGGAGGGGGGCGCAGAGGTCGAGGAGCTGAGGCTGGCCGACCTGGACATCGGGTACTGCAAGTTCTGCATGACATGTTACAGGGACACCGAATCACCCATAGGGCGCTGCTCGCAGGAGGACGATATGATGTGGATCCTCGAGAGACTGAGGCTGGCCGACGCGTATATAATCGCAACGCCCGTGAGCAGCGGCCATGGCAACGCCATCTTCAAGACTTTCTTCGAGCGATGCGCCTATACGGCCGGCTCATCCAGGGGAAAGATCCTGTGGCTCAAGGGTATTCCGACAAGCCGCTTCACCGACAAGCAGCGATACGCCGTCACCATCGCCACGGCCGGTACCATGCCCACCTACCTACGCAAGTTGTGCGACGTCGCTACAAAGCAGATGAAGGAGCTGTCGAGGCTCTCCTTCAACGCGGAGACCATCGGGACTCTATACGCCGGAGAGCTGACCTTCAAGGGGTTGAAGGACAAAGACAGGCGCAGGGCCCGCGAGCTAGGCAGGTCGCTTACGCAGGCGGATCCGCGACCCTGAATCATCCCGCCAGTTTCCCTGTGCGGGAGAATCCGGGCCCCCGCCCGAACGCCCTTTCTCAAAGTTGCCTTGCGTGAAGGGAACGGTAAATGGTCGGATTCTCCACTGTGTCCCCGCGCTTAACGATCTCCTCATCGAGGAGCTTAGAACGGGAGGAGGTTGCCCACCACGACGATGACGGTGTCGAGCAGATCGGTGACGATGCCTCCGACCGTCGTCGTTTCCTCCGCTTCCTCTCCGCCGGTGTCATCCTCCTGGTGATCGGCCGCATCGCCCTGCTCCACGGGAGCCGGCGCCGATAGCACTGGGGTCGGGGTCGGGGTCGGGGTCGCGTCGGCGCCGTCGGTGGGGGTCACGCCAGGCGCCACGCTCCTCTCGCCAACCTCGTCTTCATCGCTCTCCGCGGGCTGGGCTGTCCCACCTGGCAGAGCGGGCGGGAGAGACGGCAGGAGTCCCGCTACGCCGTCCAGTACCTGGGTCGCGTCCGCCACGCCTTGTACGAGTCCGGCGGTCAGGTCCCGCACCGGCTCCAGGCTGGCTAAATCCGCAATCACGCCGAGCAGGCGTTGCGGCACTCCGATGCAGGACAGGAGACCCGCGAGGGGTTCGGTCAGGGCGCTGACGAGCTGACCCAGGTCCGCGAGTATGAGGTCCAGGCCCGAGCCGGCCGTGGTGATCGTTTCGCGCAGTGCATCGCCGGCCCTGGTAAGCAACACACCCGGTCCCGCAAGCATGCCACTTTCCGGCGCAGGCTCAGCTTCCGCGGCGGGAGCGGGGGCATGCTCGCCTTCCTCCGTCCGCCCCTTATCAAGGGCGGGACCATCCGTTACATCTTCCGTGGCCATCACCTCCGCGGTGTTCTCGCTGGAGACTGGTGCCGGAGGGGCTTCAGCCCCCCGCTCAGTCGCGGGCGCCTCGCGGCACGCGGACACGGTCGCCGCCGCCCCGGTGCCGACCACCGACCCCACCAGCAGGATGACGGCGACAAGGTTCAATAAGCCTTTCCCCACACCCACGGACCCCAGGCCCAACGACATGCCCTGCCATTTCCAGCCAATGCGGCCGAGCGCCTGCAGCGGCTTGAGGGCGGCACGCTCCCTGAAGCCGTGAAGACCCAGAAGGATGCCGGACCACCATCCGCCGCGCTTCCTCCCGGACTCCACCAGGTCCTCCTTGAGTTGTGACTTCGCCCTGTACAGCAGACTCTCCACGGCTTTCTGGGATACCCCCATGTGCTCGGCGATCTCCCGGTAGGAAAGCCCGTCGTATTCCTTGAGCATTATGGCCTGCGCGTAACGCAGGGGAAGCCTGGCCACGGCGGAACGGATGTCCTGCGAGGTCTCGTTGCTGATGAGCCTGTCCTCCGGCCCATCTTCCTCCGCAACCATGTAGGGTTGTTCCTCCGTCAGGCCGTCCGGGGACAGCGCCCTTTCCCTGACGCTGCCGTTGTGCTTGCGGAAATAATCGATGGCCAGGTTGTGGGCGATACGATAGAGAAGGTTGCGGGCGTGGTCCTTTCCCTCGATGGTCTTGTTGCAGCGCAGGAAACGGAAGAAGACCTCCTGGCTCAAGTCCTCCGCGACCTCCCACTCGAGCCCCTTTGCCGTGAAGAAGTGGATGAGCTTGCGATGGTAGAGGCGATAGAGATCCTCGATCGAAGAAATGCTGCGGATATCGTCAGTGTTCTTTGTTTCCACCCTCATTCTCGAGCACCGCTTTCATATAGTTTCGTGCCCGGCGTTCGCAATTATTATAACTCATCCATACAATATTAAGAAAACATTTCACTCCTCCAGCACCGCCTTCACCACGATGCGGTTGCGGGCGGAGAAGAGGGGGTGGCAGGCGATAAGGGTCACGCTGGGCTCGGGCGTAGGGTCCATCACCCAAACGTCTTGCGGTTCCACTATCAACACCTGGGACACCCGGTAGGTATAGCTGCTCCTCGTGAGATCGATGAGGATGACCTCGTCCCCCTCCCGCATCGCGTCCAAAGAAAAGAAGGGGCGCGTATAGGTGGTGCGATGCCCGGAGATGACGCAGTTCCCAGCCTGCCCGGGACAGGCGCTGCCGGCGAGGTGCGCTGGCCCCTTGTTGAGGTTCTCCCGGTCATCGACGTCCGCCATCTCGACCAGGGGGGCATCCAGGCCTATCCTGGGCACGACAATCCTCCCCACCACATCTCCGGGGTTGAAGGAAGGGGGCGCCGGGGCCTCCCCGGAGTCATGCCAGAGCGATTCCAGTTCCGCCCTGGCGTCGTTCCCCCGCAGCAACTGCGCGCCGTACCAGGCGCCTATACATGCCAACGTGAGGAGCAGGGCGAGGAGCACGGTGATCCTCAAGGCCTTCACGGTACGAAGCGCCGCCTTCCTCATCCTCTGTCCTCTCCTGCGCACGGGCGCCGTGCCGCATGCCGCGGGCGCCGCGTCCCCCGCGGCGAGACAGGCACGCACCCCCTACACGCCCCGCGCCTCCAGCCACATGACATAGAGGTAATCGTTGAGCGCATCCGCTCCTCCCTCGCTCCACCCCGACTTCATCTCGGGCAAATGCTCGATCATGAATAGAAGGGCCTCGGACACCGCCATTTCGCCCTCACCGGTCATGAAGTTGATAAAGGTCAGCCCTGATGCCGCGGGGTCCGAATCGTAGCGCTCGTTCATCCATCTCCACAACTTCTGCCATTCCCTGCGGACCTCGAACGCCTCGTCCTTCTCGGCCGTGAGCAGCAGGGCCAGTTCAAGGCCGGCCATGATCCGCCGCAGCCGTTCGGGACTATCGATCTGCCCGTAGTTGACGACCTCCGGTCCGGATATGTGTTCCAGGAAAGACCATCTGTCCAGGCCTTCTCCGCAATGCGCGGGAACCCGGCCCTCGCGCTCCGCCACGACCGCCCTCACCCAGTCGATGAGGAGGCAGACGGCCTTGTAAGACTCCAGGACAATCGCCTTGTTCATGACAGGCGTCTGGGTCCGGGGCGCCGTATCGTAACGGAGCTTCTTCATGTCGGCATCCCCTCCCGCCCGAACCGCGACCTTCACTGCCTTTTAAATACGGGTGAGGCCCGCGATTCCCGCGCCTCCATGCCCCCGAAAGCCGGCGATATGCGCCGGGAGCGAGGGGTTAAAGAAAGAAAACGCGGGCCTTCCGCAGGAAAGCCCGCGTCAACTGTCTCGCCTGGCGGCGCCTGCCGTTACGACGAGGAGATCGCTATCTTCTTCTTGCCGGTGACGGCCGAGGCCTTCTCGGCGGCGCCCTTTATGCGCACCTCCAGGATCCCGTCCTTGAGGTCCGCCGAGATGTCCTCCTCCTTGACGTCCGGAGGCAGCTGCACGGTGCGAGTGAAGGCGCCGGAATAACGCTCCCTGCGATAATAGTCCTTTTCCTCGACCTTCTCCTCGTGTTCGCTCTTGCCCGAGATGGTCAGGCACGACTCCTCCACGCTCACGTCGACGTCCTCCGCCTTGAACTCAGGAAGGTCCATCTTCACCATCACGTCCGCGTCCTCGCTGTATATGTCCATCCTCGGCACGAAGTGCTCCGAACGCAGCGGGAACTCGGCCAGGTCACTCAAGAGGAAGCCCCGTGGGAACCACTCGCGGTACGTCGCCGGCAGGAACGGGTTCGTCCATCTCACTATAGCCATCTCTCACACCTCCCTTCACGTGATATCTCATTCTTCGCCATTGTTACCTGGTTCCGGCGAAGGGCCGCGGTCTTCAGGCTCCCCTTGCGTCCCCACTGAGGTTCTACTCGTTATCGAGTCCTGTTTAAGACGACGCTCAACGGCCCTTCGCCGAAACTTCGCCTCCAACCATATATAAACATAATAACATATAATGGTAAATGATATGGGTCAGACCTGAGGCACTGGGGTCAAGCCTCGCCTCGTGCCTGAGGCATGCACCGTGAAAGCCCGCGTTTCGCGAGCGGAGCCCCTCAGTGTGAATGCAAGGGATAATCGTCGTGCTCGTGACCGCCTATGCAGTGGTACTCGCCCCCGGAGGCGTGCTCGGGGTCCACGTGGATTGTGGCATCCGAGAGGTATTTGAGGTGGTGCAGGAGCTGGTGGCGCGCTTCCACGGCAATATCGTGTCCTTCCTCGACCGAGAGGTCCGCGCGGACGCTGAGGTTCAGCTCGGCATGCAGGCGGTGGCCCAGCCACCGCACGCGTACCCCCGTGACCTCCCGCACGCCGGTGACGTGCGAGACGGCATGGGCTATCTCGCCCGTCACCTCCGGGTCGACGCCGTCCAGGAGCCGGGTGAAGACGGCCTTGCCCGACTGCCAGACGATGCGCAGGATGGCCGCGGTGATGACCAGGCCAACGATGGGGTCCGCCAGGGGAAACCCGAGCCACACCCCGATGGCCCCGGCCAGGACGGCCAGGCTGGTGAGGCCGTCCACGCGCGCGTGGTAGCCGTCCGCGACCAGCGCGGCGCTGCCGATCTCCTTCCCTACCCTGATACGGAAGATGGCCACCGCTTCGTTGCCGGCAAAACCTACCACGGCCGCTAGCGCCACCACCCAGAGGTTGCTCAAGTCCCGGGGGTTGAGGATGCGGTTCACGGACTCGTAGGCGGCAAAGGCCGCGCTCCCCAGGATGATGATCACGATGGCCACTCCCGCCAGGTCCTCCAGCCTGCCCAGTCCATAGGTGAAACGCCGGGTGGGCTCGCGTCGGCCCAGGCGGAACGCGATCCACAGCGGCACGGCGGTGAAGGCGTCCCCGAAGTTATGTATGGTGTCGGCGAGGAGCGCGACGCTCCCGGAAAGCAGCACCACCGCCACCTGGATGGCGCCCGTGACCAGGAGGGCGAGCAGTGACCACTTCACCGCCCTTATCCCCCGCTCCGTGGAGAGGATGACGGGGTCGGTAACGCCGTGGGTGTGGTCGTGATCGTGAGACGGGGTGGGCTTTCTGGGGCTGGCTCGTCTCTTCATCTCAGTCGTCCGCCAGGAGGACCTCGGTCACGGTCACGGGCTCATAGCCGGAGGCGCGCAGGTCGCGGATGACGGCGGGCAGGGCCCCGGCCTTCTGGGACGCATATACCGTGTGCATGACCACGATGGCTCCCGGCCTCACCGCGGACATGATGCGCGAGTAGAGGGCTCCCGCGCTTATCCCTTTCCAGTCCCAGGGGTCTACGTTCCAGTAGACGCTTATATATCCCATGGAGTTGAGCTGCGAAATGGCGGCGGCGTTCCTGGACCCGTAAGGAAAACGGAAATACGGCCGGGGTGAATATCCGGTTATGCGGGATATGGCGGCCTCCGCTGAAAGCAGCTCGGCCCGGCGCTTTTCCGCCGAAGAAGCTGCGAAGTCAGCGTGGCTGTAGGAGTGGCTGGCCACCTCGTGACCTTCGTCGGCCATGCGTTTGACCAGGTCCGGATACTGGTCCGCGTATCCGCCCAGCACGAAGAAGGTGCAGTGGACATCGCAGGCCCTGAGTGCGTCGAGGATGGCGGTGGTCGCGGCGCGGTCCTGCTCGGCATCGAAGGTCAGGGCTACGCGCTTCTGCGCGGTATTGCCGCTCGCTATCTCCCCCGTCCCCAGTGACCGCACCAGCGCGTCGCGGTCCACGCTCATCCATTCCGGCTGCAGGCTGCGGTAGCGGAAGTACATGGGACGCTCTGCGACTACGGGCACGCAGTTGGTCGAGCGCACCGCGATGGAGAAATCGCCGCGGGCGTCGCCTGCGCGCCCCAGGCCCAGGCCGGTCTCGTGCACGGGGATGGTGGAGCGGGAGTTGGGGGCCAGGCCGATGCCCACCCTCTCCTCGCTCGTGCCGTCGCCGCAGTAGTAGCTGATGTCGCATACGGCGGCCTCGCCCGTGGGGTTCTGCAGGCAGAGCCAGGTATCGAATCCTTCGCGGGAACAGCCCTCGGCGAAGAACCATTCCTCGCGGGGGGCTTCCGCCCCCATGACGTTGTGCCCTCCGGTTATGGTGCCCTGGTAGCGGAAGTACATGGGGCGTTCGGCGACGATATCCTGCGAGGCCTCGATGGCCAGGGAGACATCACTGCCAGCGGGGACGACCGCCCCCACGTTTATGGTGGTGCGGCTCCGCGGCGCCAGGACCTCGTCCCTCGCTACGACCTGCCCATCTCCCAGCATGTAGGTGCAGGTAGCGATGGCCTCCGCCGCGCCGGGATTGAAAAGACAGACCCATTCCTCGAACCCGGTGCGCGTGCAGCCCTCGGCGAAGAACCAGGTCCTGCGCGCGCCACCGCTACCCATCACGTCGTGCCCGCCGCTCCACGCGGCATGCGCCGGTTCAATGGCGGCGAGGGGTGAGATGAGCAAGATCAGGGAGAAGCACGTGGTTAAAGTGAGCTTTGCCGCAAGCCCGCCAAGCGGTCCGGCCTTCCATTTACCCAGGCTCATCGCTTTAGTCTAACAGCAAAGCCGCGGAAGGATAAGGCGCAGCGTCAATCCCGATACCGCTGAACAGCATCGCCCTTGCCGTATGTTACCGATTGTTTTATATATTGATTTATACGTAGGGTGCATCGGTGTGGGCTTCTCCTCCCACAAAACGCGGCGGCAAGGGCATGGGGGTTTGAGGGGTGACGTTTAAGGGTCGTCTTCCTTTTCCCACCATCTACTCGCGAAAAGAGGTGCTGATGATGAGTGCGATCGTTTCAGGTGGTGGACGACGTAGATCAAGGATGAATACCTCTCGCAGGACCGCCTGGGCTCACGCGTTATGCCTGTTCGCCGTGCTGGCCCTCGCCGCCTCCGCTTTCCCCCCCGCGCTCATGGCACAGCCGGGCACGGCTGAGGCTGAGGCCGTACCGGCCCCCGGCACGGTGGGAGAGATCTTCGGCGCCGCCTCCAGCCACATCAAATTCTTCGGCGCCGCCACGGTCGAGGCGGAGCTGGACGCCATGGCGGGCGCCGGCGCGGGCTGGCTGCGCTGCGACTTCGCCTGGGCCGACCTGGAGCCCGCCCCGGGGGAATGGTACTTTGCCGAGGCCGACCGCGTGGTGGCGGGGGCCGAGGCGAGGGGGATAAAGTTACTGGGCGTCCTGGGCACCTCTCCCGCCTGGGCCAACGGGGGTAACCTGTGGAACTGGCCCCCCACCGACATAGGGGCCTGGGAGAACTACGTATCCACCGTGGCCTCCCGCTACAGCGGGCGGGTATCCGCCTGGGAGGTGTGGAACGAGGAGAACATCGACGCCTTCTGGCAGCCCGCCCCGGACGCGGCCGCCTACGTGGCCCTGCTCGCCGCGGCCTCGCCCCGCATCCGCTCGGCCGATCCTTCAGCCACCATCGTCATGGGAGGGGTGGCCGGCCTGGGCTCGGACTACCTCGCCGCCTGCCTCAGCTCCGGGGCGGCCGCATACATAGACGCCATCGCATACCATCCCTACGCCGAGACCATCGGGGTGGAGGGCCAACCCGAGGAGGACCTGCTGCGGCCCAAGGAGAGCCTGTGCCGCTACCTGGTCACCTTCGCGCACTGGCTCATCGCCCAGCATACCACCAAAGACCTGGAGGTCTGGCTCACCGAGGTGGGCTGGACTACCTGCGCCGAGACTCCGCCGGGGTTGGACGAGGATACCCAGGCCGCCTACCTGCTGCGCACCCTCATAGACTACGCCACCACGGACGTGGACCGGGTGATATGGTTCAACTTAAGGGACACCTGGCTCAACGACTGGGACCGCTACGGCCTGCTCGAGCTGGACTTCACCCCCAAGCCCTCCTACGGGTACTACTCCACCTTCATGGATGTCTTCGGGCCCGCCAGCGGCCTCGCCCCCGGCGCGGCCTCCTTCTCCTGCGTGAGTCCCGGCCTGGAGGCCCACGCCTTCCGCCTCCCGGACGGGGGCCTGGCCCTCGCCGCCTGGAAAGCCGACGACGACACGGACACCCTCACCGCCCACGTGCCCGATCCCTCCCTGGCCGATCCGGTGCTCGTGGACCCGGCCTCCGGGGCGGAGAGTCCCACCCCCGGGGTGTCCCGCGACGAGGCCGGGGGCATCATCTTATCCGGCCTGCCCATCGGCAAGACCCCGGTGATCCTGCGGCTGGACAAGGTGGCCGTCACCTCCGTGACCCCCAACCAGGCCTACCAGCACAGCTTCGCGATGACCATAGACGACCTGGCAGGCTCGGGCTTTCAGCCCGGGGCACAGGTGCGGCTGGAAATGGACGGGAAGGTAATCAGCGCCTACGGCGTAAACGTGGTTTCGCCTGCGCAGATAACCTGCACGGTGGGATTCTTCGGAGTGGAGCCCGGCGCTTACGACGTGGTGGTCATCAACCCGGACGGCTCGCGGGCAAAGCTGGAAGACGGTTTCAGGGTCATCTCCCTGTGCGGGGCGAGAAGCGGCACCGCGCTGCTGGCCACGGGCCTTATGCTCGGCCTCGTCTCGGCGGCCGGCACGCTGCGACTGAGAAGGTCGCGCCGCAAGCGCAGCTAGGCCGCTTTTCCGGGGATCATATCCGGACCCATCCTGTTTTCCGGCTCGCAGATGGAGGGCGGAGACAGCAGGGGGTGTCTCATCCATGCAAGGATGGAGGAACACCGCCGTCGCCGCATGGCGCCGCCTCCCCTTCGTCCGCTTCCTCCCTTCCTGACGTCCTGTCCAGGAAGCGGTTGAGCTCCGCCCCGAGAAAGATGATATAGCCGAAGTAGTAGATGACGATCACCGTCAGCACCACACCGGCGAAGGAGCCGTAAATGGCGGAGAAATTCCCCATGTTCGTGTAGTACCAGATGAGGAGCATCTGTATGGGGTTCGCCAGCAGGGCCACGAAGAGAGCGCCCCTCCACACCCTCCTGAAGCCCAGCTTGTCCTCGACCGCGTAAGAGAAGATAAAAGAGAGGGCCGCAAAGAGCACGAGCGAGGTGATGAGGAACACCAGTATGCCCGCGAAGACGTTGAGCCACTTCAAGCGCTCGCTCAGCAGCATGAAGGTGACGTGCATGCCCACTCCCACCATGCCGATCAAACCAAGCGCCAGGAGCGACAGGAGGCTCCTGGCCTTCTTCCTGAGGTACCCGGGCTTCTCGGCGCCCCAAATGCCGTTCAGCCAGATCTGGAGTGAGTCCATGACCTTGGTGCCGCTGTAGAGCAGGCCCAGGAAACCGGCGACGCCCAGCACTCCCCTCAGGTCTATAGAGGAGTTGAGGGCATCCGAGACTGTGTTCGACAGCCCCGGGGCTTTCTCCGCGATATAGTCTATGATCCTCTGCAGGAGATCTGTATCTCCTTTCAGGAGCACTCCCAGGACAGCCCCCGAGAATATCAGGAGCGCTATGATGGAGAGGAAGCAGTAGAAGGAAAAGGCGGCGGCGGCCTGCGGACCGTTATCGTCCGAGAAGTCCTTCCATACCCCGGATAACAGACGGCGCAGCCTGGAGATGGCGTTTCTTGCTCTTTCTACCGCGTTCTCTAGAGCGATCGATGATCACAACCTTAGCCGATATTTTCCATATCAACGCGCTGATGACATTTATTTTACCATCCGGCTGGCGCACCACGGGTCTCTTCCGTGTCGCTGCCGGCCGGGCGCGTCCAATATTTACTTCAGGTAGGGTTGATCCGGGATTATAATGAGGTGGAACAAACGCGTGGGAGGGACCTGCGGAGCGCGCTTCTGCTGCGGTGCGATCCTTGTTTTTCGATCGAAAGGGGAAAGTCATGGCCAAGAGAGTTCTCAGGACCAAGCTGTGCGACATGCTGGGCATCGAGTATCCCATACTCAGCGCGGGTATGGGGCCTAACCTGCTGGGCGAGGAGACCGGTGCACCGGTGGACCTTGTGGTGTCGGTATCCGAGGCCGGCGGAATGGGAGTGCTGGGGGCCAGCGGTTACTCCATCGACGAGATGCGCGACGCCATCCACGAGATCAGGTCACGCACGGACAAGCCCTTCGGGGTCGACCTGCTGCTGCCCAAGAACCTCACAGAGCTCCCGGATACCGGGGGGCCGGGCGAGGTGCCCCTGGACGATTTGCTCAAGAGCCTCCCCCAGTCACACCAGGACTTCATAGCCAAGGCGAAAAAGGACCTCAACCTGCCGGATGTCGAGATCATGGTGAAGATGAACTCCACGGCCACCATGCCCAACGAGGCGGTGAAGGTATGCATCGAGGAGAAGATACCCCTCTTCGCCGCGGGTCTGGGTAACCCCGGTTTCATGGTGGAGGACGCCCACGCCGCCGGCATAAAGGTGCTGGCCATAACCGGCAACATCAAGAACGCCAAGCGCATGGCGGACTCCGGCATCGACCTCCTGGTGGCCCAGGGACACGAAGCGGGAGGCCACACCGGCAGGATCGGGACCATGGCCCTTGTCCCCGGATGCATCGATGCCGCCTATCCCGTTCCGGTGCTGGCGGCCGGCGGCATAGGCGACGGCCGCGGCCTGGCGGCGGCGCTGGCCATGGGATGCGTGGGCGTATGGGTGGGGACGCGCTTCCTCGCCACCAACGAGGGGGGCGCCCCGGACGCCATCAAGCGCCATATAGTGGAGGCCTCCGACGAGGACACCCGCGTAAGCACCATGTTCACCGGCAAGACCCTGCGCTCCATCTACAGCCAGTTCATGGCCATGTGGGAGGAGTCCGGGCTGCAGCCCCTGCCCTTCCCCCTGCAGATGCTCGTCGCCTCGGCACTGCTCAGCCCGTTCATCAAGGCCGAGAAGGACGAGTACATCGGCGGTTTCGCCGGGCAGATATCGGGCATCATCAAGGAGATCAAGCCCGCCAGCCAGGTGCTGGAGGAGATGGTGGAGGAAGCCGCAGACATCCTCACCAAGAAGCTCCCCGAGAGCGTGACGGTGGAATAAGCGTTAGAAGCTCTCCATAAGCCTATACGGGCCCCTGCTCTCGTGGCCTTCCCCTCACGGGAACCACGGTCCAGGGGCTCTATGCCTTATCGGGCATGACTCGCAATGCAACCTTTCGTGTGTTGCGCTGAACGTCTTCCCCGCGAAGATATTCATGACGCATCCGCTCTTTCCCTCTCGTTCAGTTTCCTCTTATGTAACGTCACTTAGCTCCGATGGTTGACCTTTATACGCCGCCGGGCAGCCCGCAAGCCAGGCTTCTCCGTCATCATTGCCAAGCGGCACCGGTTGCGCTCATTATATATCTATAATCCGCGCCCGAAGTGCCCGGGGAACGCAATGGAGAATATCTCATGAGCATAAGAAAAGCCGAATCCGCGGACGCCGGGGACCTGGTCAGGTTGAGGTCGATCATGCTCGAGCAGGTCATCGGGGGTCCCGTTCCCCGGGAAGACCTTGAGGTGATCGAGGAGTTCTTCGGGCACTGGGACTACGACGACCCCCTGTGCCTGGTGGCGGAGGAGGATGGAAAGGTGATGGGGTGCATAGCGGCGTCCTTCTACCGACTCTTCCCGGGGGCGAAAAACCCCACGGGGCTGCTGGCGGATGTCCACAACTTCGCCGTCTACGAGGAATACCGCGGCCAGGGGATCGGCAGGGCTCTCTTCTCACACGTGCTTCGGATGTGCCGCGAGCGCAGGGTCGGTCGAGTGTCCCTCTACGCCACCGGCATGGGCAGGCCCCTGTACGAGAGCTTCGGCTTCAGCAGCGATGCCGTCACCTGTCCGGAGATGCGGTTATACTACAAAGACCTCGCTGGCCTGGACATATAGCCCTCTCGGAAATCATGCCCTGATGCACGCAGTCATCTGGGGTCGTCTTTGAGTTATGCGGGGTGATCGGATTATGCCTCGCTCGAAGCCCGGGGATCTCAGCGGAGGACCATGAAGGTGGCCATGCTCGTGGCCACCAGGTCGCCGGCCTCGTCGCGGACCTGGGCCTCGGAAACCGCGATGTCGCCGTCGGTCTGGAGGACCTTTCCCACGGCGGTGAGCTCACCCCGGCCGGCCGGCGCGATGAAATTTGCCTTCATCTCCACCGTCACCACCCGGCGCGAGCCGCGGGGGATACACGTGGCCATGGCCACGCCGGATGCGGCGTCCGCCAGGGAGAAGACGACGCCCGGGTGCACGTAGCCGCTCTCGTCGCAGTGCCGGGGCCCCGCGTCGACCCGGATGCGGGCCTCCCCGCGGGCCAGTCCTGCAACCTCCATGCCGATAAGGGCGTAGAACGGCGAGTGCTTCACGCGGTCTTCCACGATCTTCCCGAAGAGGGCCTCCTCTTCCTCGCTTCTCGCTGCCCGGATCATACGTACCGCCTACCCGTTGAGCCTGCGGTACCCCAGGGCGTGCTCGGCCTGCATCATCTTGTGTATCTCCGTGGTGCCCTCGTAGAGCAGGGGCGCGCGGGCGTTGCGGAACAACCGCTCCACGGGGTATTCCGCCGAGTAGCCGTAGGCCCCGTGGATCTGCAGCGCCATGTGGGCCGCCTGGAAAGAGCACTCGGTGGCGTGCCACTTGGCGAGGGAGGTCTCGCGCGTGTTGCGCACCCCCTTGTTTTTGAGCCATGCCGCCTGCAGCACCAGCAGGCGGGAGGTCTCGTATCCCCTCACCATCTCGGCGATCATGTCCTGCACGAACTGGTACCTTCCGATGGGCTGCCCGAAGGTCGCCCTCTGGTTGGCGTACTTGACCGCCGCGTCCATGGCGGCGCGGATAGTGCCCAGGGCTCCCGCCGCCACGGTGAAACGCCCCATGTCCAGGGCGTACATGGCTATCTTGAAACCCTCCCCCTCCTCGCCCAGGCGGTTCTCCGCCCCGACCTCCACGTCGGAGAGGAATATCTCGCCGGTGGAGCCGGCCCACACCCCCAGCTTGCGCTCGATGTCCCTGGTCTCGATGCCCGGCATGGAGCGGTCCAGCAGAAAGGCGGATATGCCGCGGTGCCCGGCCGCCTTGTCCGTCTTGGCGAAGACCAGGAAGTGGTCGGCCACGCCTGCGTAGGAGATCCATTCCTTCTGCCCGTTCAGGACGTAGCGGTCGCCGTCGCGGCGAGCGGTGGATTCCATGGAGGCAACGTCCGAGCCGGCGTTGGGCTCGGTGAGCCCGAAGCAGGCGATCTTCTCGCCCCGCGCCTGGGGCACGAGGTATTTCCGCTTCTGCTCCTTGCTCCCGAATTCCAGCAAGGTGAGGGAGTTGAGGCCCAGGTGCACGGAGAGCAGGGTGCGGAAGCCGCCGTCCCCCCTCTCGATCTCCTCGCAGATCAGGGCGGTAGAGACGAAGTCAAGTCCCTGGCCGCCGTATTCCTCGGGTATGGGCGCCCCCAGCATCCCCTGCTCCGCCATACCGCGCAGGATGCCCATGTCCAGGGTGTGCGACTGGTCCAGCTCCGTTATCCCGGGGAGTATCTCGCGGTCCGTGAACTCGGCCGTCGAATCCCGCACCATCTTCTGTTCCGGCGTAAGTTCGAGGTTTATCCCACCCTGGCTTTGAGTCGGTGACATGTCCTCCCCCTTTACTGCCGCTCTACATGATCTTCTCGAAGAGCCCTTCCTCAGCTTCAAGCAGAGCCTTGAGCGCGGCACCGCACTCTTCGCTGCAGACCATGAAGATGAGGTCCCAACCCTCCGCTTTGGCCTGCGAGGCGTCCGCGGCTGCCATGCACTCTATCTCCCTGCCCTCGACGGGCAGATGCACGGTTGTCGTCCTGCCTATCGCGCCGGGATATTCAAGCTCCTCCCTGAGTTTAACGCCCAGGCCAAAGACCTCGTCGCCCGAGCGCATCTCTTTCTCGCAATAAGCGCACCTGTAGGCCTCCGCGGTCATGATGACCCACCTTTCATCCCGTTCGCACTCCTTCAGACAATAATATAGGAAAAGCGGCGCCGGGTGCGCCCGGCGGGGGCTCTCTGCCCCCCAGCTTCCGCCCACCGGATAGCCGGGGGCGGATCCTGCCCTGCCTGGAACGAGGACCTGTGCCCCGTTTGCTATTCCCACGGGCGTCTCGGGCGGGTTATGATTAATTTTACATATGCCTGATTCCCGGTGAGAAGGAGGCCTCTCATGAGCGACCGCATAGAGCTGAAGGAAGTCGACCAGGTGGAGATACTCTCCCTCTCCGACAACTACAACGACATCGTGACCATGGACTCCAACGAGATAATCACCCGCGCCGCCCCCATAAAGGACATGGAGGTAAAAGGCTCCATCCTGGCCGAGCACGGTTATTCCGCCGTGGTAAAGACCACTGCTGGAGAGGAAACCCACGAGCTGTTCTTCGATTTCGGCCTCTCGGACGTAGCCGTGCCTTATAACGCCGAGAAGCTCGGCGTGGACCTGTCGGGAATCGAGGCCGCCGTGCTCTCGCACGGGCACATGGACCATTTCGGCGCGCTTATCCCGATGATCGAGGCCATACCTAACAAGCCGTTGCCCTTTTACGTGCACCCATCCGCCTTCAAGGAGAACCGTTACCTCAGGGTGGGCGAGATAAGGATCAAGTTCCCTCCCGCGGAGCGTGCCGCATGGGAGAAGGCCGGGGCGGATATCGTGGAGAGCACGGGGCCGAGCCTCCTGGCGGGCGGCACCGTTCTTTTCCTGGGCGAGATAGAGAGGCTTACCGATTTCGAGAAGGGCATGCCCAACGCCTACTTCGAGAAAAACGGCGCGGAGTCCTGGGACCCCATCGAGGAGGACAGCGGCATAGCCGTTAACCTGCGCGGCAAGGGGCTCGTGATCCTTTCAGGATGCTCGCATTCCGGCATCGTGAACACCGTGGCCCATGCCAGGAAAGTCACCGGTGTGGATAAGGTCCATGTGGTCATGGGGGGCTTTCATCTCACGGGTCCCGCCTTCGAGGCCATCATCGACAGGACCATCGCGGGCCTGCAGGCATTCGATCCGGATTACGTGGTGCCCACCCACTGCACCGGCCGCAAGGCGGTGATGGCCTTCGAGGAGGCCATGCCCGACGAGTTCATCCTGAACATGGCGGGGACGCGCCTCACCTTCCGCGCCTGACCGGTCAGTGACCTAGCCCAACACGGCGCCGCGGGCGGCGGAGCTCACCGACCGCACGTAACGCCGCATGAATCCCGGGGGCACCTCCGGCTCGAGGGGAGGGCTTTCCTCCAGGCGCGAGGCGATCTCCTCCGGCGAGAGCCGCACTTCCAGCAGCCGTCCCGGGATGTCTATGCTTATCTCGTCGCCGTCACGCAGTGCGGCGATGGGCCCACCCGCGGCGGCTTCCGGCGAAACGTGCCCGATGCACGGCCCGGAAGTCGCTCCCGAGAAACGGCCGTCGGTGATGAGGGCCACGCGCGTAAAGCCGTGCAGCTCCAGGCCCATGGTCACGGCCAGGGTCTCCGGCATCCCGGGTCCTCCCCTGGGCCCCTCGTTGCGGATGACCACCACCTCTCCCTCGTTGAGGCTCCCTTCGCGCAGGGCGGCCAGGCACTCCGCCTCCGACTCGAAGACCCGGGCGGGTCCCGAAAAGCGCTGCATCTCCGGGGATACCGCGGACTGTTTCACCACCGCCCCCTCCGGTGCCAGGTTCCCGAAGAGCGCCACCGTGCCCCCTTCCGCAAAGTAGGGATTCTCCCGGTCGCGTATGACCTCGCCATCCTTGACCTCTGCCGCCTCGACCACCTCCGCCAGGGTCTGGCCCATGACGTTTACCGCGTCGAGGTGCAGGTCGCCTGAGAGCACCTTCATCACCGCCGGCACGCCGCCGGCGCGGTGGAGGTCCGGGATGCCGTGGGGCCCGTTGGGGGCGATGGAGCAGAGAGTCGGTATGCGCCGGTTGAAATCGTTGAATCGCGACAGGGGCAGTTCGAACCCCAGCTCGTGGGCGATGGCCGGGAGATGCAGGGTGGAGTTCGTGGAGCCCCCGATGGCCAGGTCGACCATGAGCGCGTTCTCCACCGCCTTCCCACCCAGTATCTTTCGGGCGCTCAAACCCTCCTCAACCATCTCCACGATGCGCTTGCCCGCCCTCCGCGCGAAGAGGAGTCTCTCCGAGAAGTAGGCAGGCACGTTGGCGGAGCCGGGGATGGTCAGCCCCATGGCCTCGGCGAGGCACTGGAAGGTATTGGCAGTACCCATCAGCTCGCACGAGCCGCAGGTGGCGCAGGTCGCCGAGGCAAGCTTGTCCAGCAGATCGGGGTAGTCCTTGTGGAAGATGCTGCCCGTGCTGCGGTGCGAGAACCTTATCTGGAACGAGCCCGGTCCCCCCGTGAGCATGATGGCGGGAAGGTCCAGGCGCGCGGCCGCCATGATCATGCCCGGGATGATCTTGTCGCACGACGCGATGAGGACCAAACCGTCGAAAAGCATGCTGCGCACGTGCGTCTCAACCATGTCCGCGATGAGCTCCCGCTGGGGGAGCACGAAGCGCATGCCCTCGTTGCCCTCGGTGAAGCCGTCGCATGGAGCTGGCACGTTGAACTCGAAGGGTATGCCGCCCGCCGCGTGCACTCCCTCCTTCACGCGTTCCGCCAGCCCGCGCAGGTGCATGTGTCCGGGGTTCATCTCGGTGTGGGAATTGGCGACGGCGATAATGGGCTTGCCCTTGAGCTCCTCGATCTCGATCCCGAGCCCCTGCATGATGGCCAGGCGGGCCACGCTCACCGGGAAATCGCTCTCGTCGAAAATGGGTGCGCTTTTGGGCTTGCTCACGGCATACCTCCTTCGGGCATTTCCGAAACGGTCGGACCACGCTCGGCTTCGCGGTCGATCAGAAGATGTTGTAGCTCTTTATGTCCTTTACCCGCTCCACGATCGGCGGCAGTACCTCGCCGCTCTTCCCGACGATACCGACATCTACCAGGTCGGAGAAGTAGATGCCGGTCGCGTTTATCTCGACGAGTTTCGCGCCGGTCTTCTTAGCATGTTCCGGGATGTAGGCGGCCGGGTAGACCATCCCCGACGTCCCCAGGATCAGCAGGACGTCCGCATCCCTTGCCTCGCTCATCGCCAGTCCCATGTCCTGAACCGGCTCGCCGAACCCCACCACGTCCAACCTGCAGGGGCCGCCGCATTCCGGGCACCTGGAGACGAGCTTGACGATCCCCTGCAGGTCCCCCTTCATCATGAGCTCTACCAGCTCCCTCCCCAGGGCGAAGAGCTCGTCCCGCGAGAGCAGCAGTTTGCTGCCGCAGGCCATGCATACCAGGCGGAAAAGGTTGCCGTGCACCTCGATAATCCTCGTGTTTCCCCCCTCGCGGTGCAGGTTGTCGATGTTCTGGGTGATGACCGACCTGAGGATACCCATCTTCTCCAGCTCGCCCAGGGCATAATGCCCCGGATTGGGGTGGGCTCTCTCCAGTACCGCCACCATCTCCGCGACGAAGTCGACCGCCGCCTGGGGGATGGCGGCCCCGCCGAACATGGAGGTGAATATGTCGCCGCCGCCCAGTTCCAGCGGATCGAAGCGGTCCCAGAGGCCGCCCGGGTCGCGAAAGGTGGGTATGCCGCTTTCCTCCGACACCCCCGCGCCCGAGAAGGCCACCAGCCTCCTGGATTTGCCGATAATGGAAGCCGCCTCTGCTATCAGTTCTTCTGCTTTCACGGCAATCACCCCGGGAATCCGATCAAGAGGACGTCTCGGCGAGAACCACTATGGTTATGATAACCCGTGATGCCGATGCAGGCTATCATCACGGGCGCGGCCCACATGCCATTGATCGAGCCGCAGGTTCGCATTTGACGCCTTTCCGGACGTGGTTATGCGCTATATTATAAAGGGGCCTGGAACGTTTGTTTGCAAGCGGAAGGGAGGGGAAGTGCTGGAAGTAAGAAAAGCCGCGGGTGAAGACGAGGAGAAGATCTTCAGGCTCATCCGGGAGCTGGCCGAAACCGTGGGGTTCGCGGAACAGGCGCCTCTCATCGATATTGGGATCTGGTCAAGGACGCTCAAGGGGATGCTGGACTCGCCGGACTGGATCTTCCTGCTCGCCAGCGATGACGGCGAATCCCTGGGCCTGGTGCTCCTGTACGTGAGGCCAACCCTCACCACCGGCATGAACAAGGCCATCATCACCGAGATGGTGGTCACCGAAAAAGCCCGCGGAAAGGGCGTGGGGCGCGTTTTGATCGAGGAAGCCAGGAAGCAGGCGCTGCAATCGGGGTGCTCCATCATGGCCGTGGCCACCGACCTGGACAACGCGGGAGCGACGGGCTTCTACAAGAAGATGGGGTTCACCCAGGAACGCACCTACTTCGAGGCGCAGCTCTGAACCGCGTCCGCGTGAAACATCATCCGGGTGTTCTTGCCTGGAGGCGGATGGCGCGGCTGAAGGGTGTTGAGAAAAAGGAGGGGAAGGTATGGCCGATGACGGGTTCTCCAAGAGCGAGGCGGTCAAGTTCGGCTGGGAGGCGATGAAGAACAACTTCGTGTTCTTCCTGGTCTTCCTCATCGTGGCATGGGCGATACCCGGCGGGATATCCTGGGTGGGAAGTGCCCGCCCGGGCTCGAAACACCTCTTCTTCCCCTTCCTGTTCTCTGTGCTCGGATGGGTGGTATCGATCTTTATAAACATGGCCGTGATCAAGATCGGGCTGCGCCTGAGCGCGGCGGCGGGAGCCACCTTCGACGTATCCGATACCTGGTCCGGCTATCCCTTCTTCCTCAACTACCTGGTGGGATCCATCCTCTACGGGCTTATCGTGCTCGGGGGCCTGATCCTGCTCATCGTCCCCGGAATCATCTGGGCCATCAAGTATTCATTCTTCGGTTACCTCATCATCGATCGCGACATGGTCCGGTAGAGGCCCTGAAGAGGAGCGGGGAGATAACCAAGGGCAACAAGGGAAACCTCTTCCTGCTGGGCCTGCTCTTCTTCGGGATCACCCTGCTGGGCGCCATCGCCTGCGGGGTGGGCCTGTTCGCCGCCATCCCCACCGTCTGGATAGCCTACGCTTACGTCTACCGCAGGCTGGAGTACGGCGCGGCCGCGGAGCCGGTCCTGCAGCCCGCACAGGTCCCGGGACCCGTTCGGCCGCCCGGGGTATAGGCGCAGGCAGGCAACTACCGCCCCTCCGGGGCGGCGGCGGGTTGCTCTTCCAGATGGGAGGAAGGGGCTTTATGCGAAGTGTTGTGCGCTTACCCCCCGGCGGGAGACCGGGGCCTTGTCGATAAAAGATGATGGACGAATGCTCGTTTATGATATACGGCCTCAATTGCTCCCGCTGCTCGCCATCCTCGGCTCCTCCCGCTTCCACCAGCGGTTCTTGGCCATTCCCCCGTAGGGACGCACGCCGAACTTCTTGTTACTGGGAGTGATCCCCTCGGTCGAGACGCCGCTCAGCTGTTCCACCATGAAAAGGTAATCGTTTTCGGGCATCTCCTCGAGCTGGTCTATCCTCTTCAAGGCCTGCAGCGCGCAGATCCTCATGGGAGTGTCCTCGAGGTAATTCGCCGCCGCTTCCCAGCCCGCTTTGTCGGCGTTCAACTGCTGGTAGATCTCCACCAGCATGTCGGAGAAGATATGGAATAGCGCTTGCCCCTTGACCTTCTGTTCGTACATCTTCGCGTACTCGGGCGTGAACGCGCTGAACGGAGTGTCGAAGAGATGGAAGATGCGTTCCGGGATCGAGATGCCCTTTGCCGCCAGGTGTTGCTGGAGTTTCTTCGAGAAGAAGCTCCAGCAGTTGACGGTTTGTTTCTCGCATTTCTTGACGGCTTCCTCCTGGGTCTCCAATTCTTTCACCTCCTTACCCGAGATAGAGAACGTGCTCGTACGTTTACAGGTTAGATCAAGGCATACAAAGGTGGAATTATTTTCTGGGGAGCGCCCGGGGCCTCCCAGCCGATCCGTCCAGCGGTATACAGCGCCCGGCAAGAGGTGCCCCTGGAGGGGTATGCGGTCGATTATGCCGCGCGGATGGGCCGCCCCCCGCGGCATACGGTCATGCCCGCGGCGAAACCGCGGCTAAACGGTTCACGATGAAATGTATGTCAATCCGTAACCCCACAGGCTATATACTAGGATGATGGGCTGAGGGCGGATCCTGTACCGGGAGGCATCATGGCAAAGTCGATCATTATCATCGGGGCGGGTATAGCCGGACTGTCCGCGGGCTGCTACGGGCAGATGAACGGCTACGATACCCGCATCTTCGAGCTGCACGACAAACCGGGAGGTCTTTGCACCGCCTGGAAGCGCAAGGACTACACCATCGACGGCTGCATACACTGGCTGGTGGGAACCAATCCCTCCTCCAGTTTCAACCGCATCTGGAGGGAACTGGGGGCGCTGAAGGGGAAGGATATCGTCAACCACGAGGTGTTCATCCGCTTCGAGGGCAGCGGCGGGAAGGCCCTGGACCTCTATACCGACGTCGACCGCCTGGAGCGCCACCTGAAGGAACTGGCGCCCGCCGATTCCGCCCCCATAGAGGAGTTCACCGCAGCGGTCCGGGCTATCAGCCGCGTCGATATGCCTCTGCCCAGGCCGCGGGAGATCTCATCGCCCCTGGACGGGCTGAAGATGCTGCCGCGGATGCTTCCCCTCGCGCGGCCGCTCATGAAGTGGCGCAAGGTCTCGACCGCGGCGTTCGCGGAGCGTTTCACGGACCCCCTGCTGCACGAGGCCTTCTCCAGCTTCATGGACCTGCCGGACTTTCCCTTGCTCGGCCTCATGTTCACCATGGCCTGGCTGCACAACCGCGATGCCGGTTATCCCGTGGGCGGTTCGCTGGAGTTCTCGCGCGCCATCGAACGGCGTTACCTGGACCTTGGCGGCGAGATCGACTACAAGGCCCGGGTGGAGAATATCCTGGTGGAAAACGACTGCGCGGTAGGTGTGCGCCTGGCCGGCGGCAGCGAACACCGCGCCGATACCGTCATCTCCGCGGCGGACGGACACGCCACCATCTTCGACATGCTCGAGGGGAAGTACGCGGACGCGAAGATCCGCGACCGCTATAAGAACAAGCCCATATTCGAGCCGCTGGTCCAGGTGTCCCTGGGGATTGCCAGCGAACTGGAGGGCGAACCGCAGACGATAATGTTTCCGCTGGCCAGCCCCATAGAGGTCGCGGGGGTAAAGCACCACCGCATGGGGGTAGTCAACCACAGGTTCGACCCCGTCCAGATGCCGGAGGGCAAGACAGTGCTCATCGCCACCTTCACGACCACGTACGCCTACTGGGAGGAACTGTACCGCGACCCGGAGCGCTACCGGGCGGAGAAACAGCGCATAGCCGACGCCGTGGTCGCGGCGGTCGAGGGGCGCTTTCCCGCCATAGCGGGCCGCGTCGAGATGGTTGACGTAGCCACGCCCGTCACCTACAAGCGTTATACCAATAACTGGCAGGGCAGTTTCGAGGGGTGGCTGCTGACCACGGGGAACATGGGCGAGAGCATGGCCAGGGGTATGGACAAGACCCTGCCCGGCCTGGACAACTTCTTTATGATCGGCCAGTGGGTCATGCCCGGGGGCGGCCTCCCCCCCCGCGGCCCAGTCCGGACGCGATGTCATCCAGATCATCTGCCACAGGGACAGACGCCCCTTCACCACCAGCGAAGCTTAGATCAGTCGATGAGGACCAGGCCCCAGGAGGTATAGTCCTCCCCGTCCATGGCCAGCTTGCGCTCTATCCCGGCGTTCTTCAGGGTGGCGAAGACGTTGATGCCCAGCCCGGACATGGATGGGCGGGCATTGAGGGGGTCGCGGCACGGCTCTCCGGGCGGCACGCATTCCTCGCACAGGAGGCAGCGCTGGCCTTTCAACCCCAGGGCCAGGTAGTATCCCATACGCATGGCGGCTTTCTCCACCTCCACCACCAGGCGGTTGAGGTCGGCGAGTTCGCACTCCAACATGATCGTCCACTTGTAGCTGCGCAGGGCCTTCTCGAACTCCGAGGGCGCCGGAGTGTAAGGGGGGCAGGTGAGGAAGCGCCCGTACTCGGGGCAGCCGTACTGGCACTTGTGGACGGTCCTCTCGTCGAAGACCACCTCGTGCGCCGGAATAACCTCCGCCGTAAGTGCCCCTCCGTCCACCGCCCGGCTCTTGAGTTCCTCCAGGTCTTTCTCGATGGCCACGCGACACCTTCCCTCGCTCCCGCTCCGGGCAGGCTCCCGGATTTCAGATTCCGCCACGAAGGCAGTTATAATATACCATCTACGACCACTTTCAGCCTTGTATACCAACACCGTCGCGGATGCGGCATCGTGCGCGCCTCCGGATGAAGGCTGAGACCGGCGATACGCGCAAATGATACATCGATGGGGAACGCCAATGACACTTTCCGGTTGATAATCGAAGGTCAACCCGTAACGGCGGGGCGCGTGATAACATGGCATTAGCGGATAGCATCTGCCTGGAGTGAGGAAAGGGGGCCGCGATGGCCAATCTTGTCTATCTGAGCAAGGAATGGGCCGAGGAGGGGCGCAGACGCGCCGAGGCGGAGCTTACGCCGGAGGTACTGCACAACGTGACCAGCTCCATGAACAACATCTACAGGAACTGCCCCGACGGAAAAGAGCATTATTTCTACGTGGCGTTCGAGGACGGCAAGATATCCGCTTTCGAGACCGGCGAGGGCGAGGGCCCCAAGGCGGAATTCAGGATCATCGCCGACTACGACACCTTCGCCAGGATAAGCCGGGCGGAACTCGGTGCGGTAAGGGCGCTGACCTCGCGCAAGCTGTCGCTGCGGGGCAACATGGCCAAGGCGCTGCGCCTGGCACCGCTGGTGGACAAACTCAACAAGGTCATCGCGACCATCCCCACGGATTACTGATCGGCCAAACAGCGGAGGCTGACTGGAACACAACGGGAATGCCGATGCTCCAGGCATCGCAACAAGAGTACAGGAGATGATGACCATGCCCGAATACGATCCCAACGACCCCTACGCCGTAGACCTGGAGACGCGCCTGGTGGATATCCAGGCCGGGATGCACGCGCGCGATATCGACGTCTATCTCGGCTCGCGCATCCGCACCATGAGTTTCGTCCTCGACGCCTTCGTGCCCTGGCGCAGCTTCATGGTCATCCCCGCCGAGGGGCTGCCCACCGTTTTTACCTTCGTCATCGACTCGGCGAGGTTGCTCAGCGAGACCTGGCTGGACGAGGACCACGTGCGCGGCTACTTCGGCGCCGGCGGGGCCGACCAGATAGAGGTCATCCAGTATTTCATCGAGGACGAGCTGGGCCTCTCGAGGGGCCGCATCGGCTACGAGACCGGCATGGCCACCTACACTGCGGAGGGCTGGATGACCCACTACGAGTACGAACGCTTCCGCGATGCCCTGCCCGACTTCGAGTTCGAGAACGCCCCACGACATCGTGGACACCGCCTCCCTCGTCAAAGACAAAGGCACCATCAACCGTTTCCGCGAGGCCGGGCGCATCGTGGACGCGGGTCACAAGGCAGCGCGCGAGGCCATCGAGAACGGCGGGTGGAAGGGCATGACCGAGACCGAGCTGGCCGGGATAGCGGCCCTGGCCATGCGGCGCGAGGGCAGCGTGTCAGAGTGGAACTTCGCCGGCCTCAACGAGATATCCAGTGGCTGGCGCACCGGCCTCGGCGCCTGCACCCCTCCCACCACCAAAGAGTTCGAGGCGGGAGAGGCGCTCATGTTCGACCTGCACGCCATGTTCAAGCTGGCCCTGGGCGACCACTCCCGCAACTACATCATCGCCCCGGCCTCGAAAAAAGCGCGCTGGCATGCCGACAACTTCACGGCTTGCGTGCAATTCGTGGCCGACAGCTACAAGGCGGGAGCCACGCCGGGCGACCTCATCACCGAATGCGGGAAGTTCGCGGAGGAGCGCGGCTGCTCGGACTTCATCCTGCCCGGGGTGGAACACGGGATCGGCCTCTTCGGCGACGAGTGGCGGGTGGGGGCCAGCATGGACGTGCCCATCCCCTACTGGACCGACCCCGACCACTCCTACCAGGAGAACGAGATGGTCATCCTGGCCATGCAGTACGCCGCGAACGAGGACGACGTGGGCTTCCGCTACGAGAACCCCATCGTCATCACCAAAGATGGTTGCGAGCTGACCTCGAAGACCCCCCTGACCATCGACGAGATCACGTAACGCAGCTGCTGAACTCATTTGATAAGAGGTAGAAACCTGTATCTGGAGGTGCAGATGGGGAAATGTCGGCTTAATATAGTTCATTCGCCGAGTGGACTGTCGAGGACATCACAACCAGGACCAAGGACATGATTAGAAGGGCTGTCAACAACAAGGACAAGCAGGTCAAGGCAGCGAAGATCCTCGAGGCCGCCAAGGAGGTCTTCTTCGAAAAGGGGTATTACGGCACGAGGATCGAGACGATTGCGGAGAGAGCGGGTGTCGGAACCGGCACTATCTATCTCTACTTCAAGAGCAAGATCGAACTCTACAAGGCGATCCAGAACGAGGGCCTGGATATTCTCGTAAGCATGGTAGAGGAGACCATCTCCTGGCCGGGGATGACCGCGCTCGCCAAGATGTCGGCGATAGCTTCCACCTATTTCAGGTTTTACGATGAATACCGCGAGTATTTCGACATCATCGCCGTTCTGTGTGCGACACCTGCTGAGCTCAAAGAGACCGAGACGGAGATAAGCCACGTCATCGACGGCAAGACCTACCAGCTCTTGAAGCTCATCGAAGGGGTCGTAAAAGAGGGTGTCCAAAACGGCGAAATAGTCCCCATCGACACATGGAAGGCGACGAACGTCTACTGGGGAATAATGGACGGGTTGATCCTTATGTCCGAGAGGCACAATATGCAGAATGTTGTCGGGGTCGAGATCGAGGAACTGGTCAAAGTGGCCTTCGAGATGACGTTCTACGGCATAGCACGGAGCGACAGGATAAGTGAATAACGTTCATGATGAGCTTTAATAAATTGTTCCTCTGTTTCCGCTTCCCCTGATTGACTACTGAATGTGATTCATTTATATTGAACGCAAGTGGTGGTGTTCTTGACGCGTCAGGTTCGAGTCGGTGCTTTTCCGCAGGCAATGCCACGGGTGAAATCACTTCATAGATAGCGGTCGGTTCTCAGATCATTGTGGGGTGATCGTGATGATTCGCCAAGCTCATCTTCTACAGTTGACCCCCGATTTTGACCCCTTTCG
>MTKY01048982.1_pt1 | contig 26800 bp, 20 predicted proteins | sample 1042731 | NCBI WGS metagenome assembly MTKY01 (sample SAMN06212206, study PRJNA360538) | anaerobic digester metagenome | biome: Wastewater treatment plant; material: sludge; isolation source: anaerobic digester fed with sludge from wastewater treatment plant | place: Denmark: WWTP Soeholt ...
CTTCGACACGTCACGCGGATGCAATCCGATGCTCGGCTCGTCGAGCACGAACAGGGTATTCACCAGCGAGGTGCCGAGCGCCGTGGTCAGGTTGATCCGCTGCACCTCGCCACCGCTCAGCGTGCGCGACTGGCGATCCAGCGCCAGGTACCCGACCCCTACCTCGACCAGGAAACGCAGCCGCGAACGGATCTCGGTCAGCACCATCGAGCTGGCTTCGTCGAACCCCGCGGGCAAGCGGATGGCGGCAAAAAATGCTTCCACCCGCTCGATCGGCAGGGCACCAAGCGCGGGGAAATTCCGCCCGGTTCCGGCGTCATCGGCCGCGCTCTCCAGGCGCCACAGCAACGCATCGGGCTTGAGCCGCGCACCGTGGCAGTCGCTGCACCTATCGTAGCTGCGGTATTTCGCCAACAGCACCCGGATATGCATCCGGTAACTCTTCGATTCGAGCCAGGCGAAGAAGCGTCGCACCCCGTACCAGACACCGGTGTCGATCTCGCCTTCGCCCTCGATCACCCATGCGCGCTGCTCCGGGCTCATATCCTGCCAGGGCACATCGAGCCTGATCCTGCGCTGGCGCGCATAACGCTCCAGGTCGTGCTGGCATTCGCTGAAACTCTCGGTCTGCCAGGGCTTGACCGCGCCCTCGCGCAGGGTGCGTGCCGGATCCGGTATCACCAGGCGGTAATCGATACCGATGGTGCGCCCGAATCCACGGCAGGTCTCGCAGGCGCCGATCGGAGAATTGAAGGAAAACGTGTTTGGCGTGGGTTCCTGGTAGGCGATATCGCACCCGGCGCAGTGCAATCCGCTGGAGAAGCGCAACTCGCGCGCCGCATCATCTCCGTCCTGCAATTGTACCGTCAGCTTGCCCCGCCCCAGCCGGAACGCGGTCTCGAGACTCTCGCCGAGGCGCGAGCGGTTTGCCTCCCGCAGCCGCAAGCGGTCCTGGATCACCATCAGCGCATCGCCAAGGACGCTGACCCTGGTATAACCCTGCGCCTGCAACAGCTGCGTGAGCTCCTCCGCGCTCATCCCGGGCAGCAGCTCCACGGCAAAGCTGATCAGCGCAACCGGCTCCGAGCCTGCCTCGCGCATCAGCGTCTCCGCCACGCTGTCGGCGCTGTCGCGCTTCACCAGCTGATCGCACCGGCGGCAGTGAAGGTGCGCGGCCCGCGCGAACAACAGCTTCAGATAATCGTTGAGCTCGGTCATGGTGCCGACTGTCGAGCGCGAGGTGCGCACCGGGTTGGTCTGGTCGATCGCGATCGCCGGCGGAATGCCGCGTATCGCGTCGACCTGGGGCTTGTCCATGCGCTCGAGAAACTGCCGCGCATAGGGCGAGAAGGTCTCGACATAGCGGCGCTGACCTTCCGCGTAAATGGTGTCGAAAGCCAGCGAGGACTTGCCCGAGCCGCTGACGCCTGTCACCACCAGTAACTCGCCGAGCGGCAGACGCAGGGTGAGGTTCTTCAGGTTGTTCTGCCGCGCGCCCTCGATGACGATGCTGTCTTCCACGCTGATCCATCCGCTGTCCGGTGCCCGCAGGGTGCCGGCACGCGATTGGCAGGCATCTTGCCGAGCGCTACCCGGCAATGCAACACGGCCCCACAGCAGGGCAAAATTGACCGGAATCAACGATTGTCCGGTCCGTGCTTCAAGCCGCGCGTTGCAGGCCTTATGTTGCAGGCTGCCTGGAAAGCGGGGAACGAACATGGCGCCAGGAAAGAAGCGTGTCGCGATCATGGGCGCGGCGGGCCGCGACTTTCATAATTTCCTGTGCGTATTTCGCGATGAACCGCAGGTCGAGGTAGTGGCGTTTACCGCGGCGCAGATCCCCGGTATCGCCTCGCGCCGCTTCCCGGCATCGCTGGCAGGACCGCTCTACCCCGAAGGGATCGCCATCATCGACGAGCAGTTTCTCGAGCAACTGATCTGCGAACGCGCCATCGATGAAGTGGTCTTTTCCTACAGCGACATCAGTCATCTCGATACCATGCACGCCGCCTCCCGGGTGCTGGCGAGCGGTGCGAATTTCACCTTTCTCGGACCGCGCAACACGATGCTCCACGCCCAGCGACCGGTGCTGGCGGTATCCGCGGTGCGCACCGGTTGCGGCAAATCGCAGGTGGCGCGCTGGCTGGTCGGGCAGCTCGGGGAACTCGGCCTCGGCTGCGCGGTGATCCGCCACCCGATGCCCTACGGTGATCTCGAGGCACAACGGGTGCAGCGCTTCGCCACCCGCGCGGATCTCGATCTGGCGCATTGCACTATCGAGGAGCGCGAGGAGTACGAGCCCCATATCGAGCGCGGTGCCATCGTCTACGCGGGTGTCGATTATGCCGCGATACTTGCCCTTGCCCAGCGGGAATGCGCGGTCATCGTATGGGATGGCGGCAACAACGATTTCCCGTTCCTGCGGCCCGACCTGCACATCGTGCTGCTCGATCCGATGCGTGCCGGTCACGAACGGACTTATCATCCCGGCGAGGCGGTGCTGCGCATGGCCGACATCACATTGATCGCCAAGGCCGATACCGCGAACGCCGCACAGCTTGCGCAGCTCAACGACAGCGTGCTCCGCATGAACCCCGCGGCAACGATCGTTCGCGGCGCCTCTCCGGTCACGCTCGAGCAGGCGCACCGCTTGCGCGGCCACCGCGTGCTGGTGGTCGAGGACGGGCCGACCATAACCCATGGCGGCATGCCCCACGGGGCCGGCTGGCGTGCCGCGATCAGCGCCGGTGCGATCGTGATCGACCCGCGTCCATGGGCCGGTCCCGAACTGCAGGCAGTCTACGAGCGCTACCCGCACATCGGATCGGTATTGCCGGCGCTTGGCTACTACGATGCCCAGTTGCAGGAACTTGGCGCGACGATCGAGCGTTGCGACGCCGAGTTCGTGGTGAGCGGCACGCCGATCGACCTCGCGTCATTGCTGAAGGTGCGCAAGCCCGTGCTACGGGCGCGTTACGAGTACGCGGAGCTGGAACAGCCGGGGCTGGGCGGCTTGCTCAGGGATTTCCTGCGCGAGCGCGGACTGCTGCCCGGCTGACAGGGCGCGAGCGGCTGGCGCGGATCGAGCGCCGCATCCAGGGCATCGAGGCCTACGTCACCTCGCGCCGTTTCGATCTGGATCGCGAATTCGGCAAGCTCTGGGGGCACCCGCACCGGGTCGGGCGAGGATTCGCCGACCCGCCTCCGGGCTTCGTCTATAATCAACGGGGATTCATGGCACAGGCCGTTCCGGATGATTAGCTTTCTCCGCCAGAGTGTATGCGCCGGCTGTTTCGCCTTGCTGCTGTTGCCGCTGCAAGCCACGGCGATGGCACTGTTCAAACCGAGCTGTCTCACCGAACTCGCCAAACGAACCCAGACCTGGGCGGAATGCACCAAGGAGTTCAGCCGCAACGACAACCGCTGCAAGCTCCCTACCGGCAGGATGTACAGTACGATGGAGCAATGCGCCGCCAAGGGACACACACCCGCCGAAATCAATGCCGCGATGACCGCCGGTTACCGCAAGGCCGGCACCCAGCCGATCAATCCGCCGCAGGCCGTGCCTCACCCCAGCAATTGAACCCGGCAAAGCGCGGCGTACCGGGCAAATACATCGTATCGATGCCGGTGATACCAAAGCCGCCCTCGGTCAGCAGCAGCGGCACATCGCGGTTGAGATTGCAGCCGCCGAATACGCACCGCCACGGCCTGTTGACCCGATCCTGCCAACGACGCACCGCGGCATCGGGAGCCGCACCGTGCTCGCAGAACAACAGGCGCCCATCGGGTTTCAGAACCCGCCTCATCTGCGCCAGTGCGGCACCGATATCGGGAATCGTGCACAGGGTATAAGTCAGCACGATGGTATCGACGCTGTGATCCGCGAGCGGGATGCGCTCGCCCGGAAGGTCCAGCCAATGAACCTCGACCGGCGAGCGCGCAAGCCTGCTCTCGGCGCGCGCCCGCATCGCATGGCTTGGCTCCAGGCCCCACACGAACTCAACCCGCGCAGGATCGTAGAACGACAGGTTGTGACCCGAGCCCATGCCCACCTCCAGCACCCGCCCGCTCGCGAGCGGCACGATCTTGGCCCGTTGCCGGGCAATCGGCGAGGTGCCGCACGCAAGATCGAGCAAATGAGGCAACAGATGGTCGTGGTAAAAACTCAATGTGGAGCTACTGCAGGTGAAGACCGCGTCTGACGTATTCCTCGACGCGTATCCCGTGCACACCGTTCGGCACCACGGTCTTGATCAGCCAACCCTCCATGCCTTCCTGCCCGGAAAGCTTGCCGAGATCGAGGATACGCTCCGCGCATGGCTGGTGCGCTTCGTCACGAATCAGCAGCACCCGCGGCAAATGCCGATTGCGGTGATTGGTAGTGGTCACGATGCCGTGACAGCCGTTCTTCAGTTCCACCACGCTGCCGGTCGGATAGAGTCCCATGCAGCGCACGAACTCCTCCACCAGTCGCGCATCGAACTTCTTGCCACTCTCGCGGTTCAGCACGTCCAGCGCGCGCAATGACGGCTGTCCCCTGCGATAGCAGCGGTCCGAGGTGATCGCATCGTAGACATCACAGATCGTGACGATACGCGTCATGTCCGAGATGCCCGCGGCTTTGAGCTTGCGCGGATAGCCGGTGCCATCGAGTGACTCGTGGTGGGCATAGGCGACATCGACCGATCCGTACGGCGCATCGCGATGCGCCATCAGGATATTGCGCCCATCGGTCGTGTGGGCACGCATCAACTCGAACTCCTCCTGGTTCAGCGCGCCTTCCTTGTGCAGCACCTCAACCGGGGTCAGCGATTTTCCGACATCGTGGAGCATACCGGCCAGGCCGATATGCCTGAGGTCGTCCTCGCCATAGCCCAGGTGCCGTCCGAAATTGATCGACAGCAACCCGACGTTCACACAATGCTCGGCGGTGTATTCGCTCTTGGTACGGATGCGCGACAGCCAGATCATCGCATCCGGACTATCGATGATCGTCTTCACCGCGTTCGAGACCGTGGCCTTGACTTCCTCGATGTTTATCGCACGACCGAGACGCACATCGTCCATCATGTTGCGCGTCAGCGCGCGCGCGTCGTTCTGGAGACGGCTGGCGCTCTCGTAGTTCTGACGCAGGGGAGGCGGCGAATCGGAGCTCGGGCGACGACGCACGGACTTGCCCAATACCGCCCGCTCCGTGGGCTTTATCCACAGATCGACATCGTATTCAACCACGACGTGGGCACAGTACCTGGATATTTCCTCGATCTGCTGCAGCGTCTCGATCCTGAAACCCTGGAACAGGAACGGTGTCTCGGTCCAGGGACGATCCAGTTCCAGCACCCGCATGCCAACCCTGAGCGCTGCGACCGGAACCTGTACCCGATCCGAGGCGCCTCGAAAATATCCCGGTCTTGATACGGTTACTTTGGACATGCGAATTATCGACAGTACTCGAAAATCAGTAACTGTCAGCACTATAGATGATGGATCGCAACGAATCCAAGTCTGGTGCCGGCAAATGGCAATTACAGCGCCAACAGCTCGCTTCCGGGCGCAAACTCAAATGCTTTCGGCAACCGGCACCATGCGTCGCATCACGACCAGCGATGCAAGCACATAGGCAATCATCAGCGAATTCACCCAAACGGGTGAGCTTTGTGTCAGATACAGCAAGGCCACCGCACCCGCGGTCAGTGCAAGACGCAGCTGTTCCCAGCGTCGCCCTGTCATCGCGCACTGCATCAAGGCGCCGAGCGCGATCAGCCCGAGCAACAGGTAGCCGAACAGCGCCAGTCGCAGCATCAACCCCTGCGCCGGGGCCCGTTGCTCCATCCACAATGCATAACCCAGCAGGAACACGAATTGCGCCAGCGTGTAGGCCGCGACCGGGCGCGTCAGCGGCGGATCGTAGCGACGAAAATCCTCGAGCCGCCCCTTCGCCAGCGGGAAGCGCTGCGCCACGTCCGCCGGTCGCCATCCGGTGCGCGCGCCGAGCACGCGCAGCTTGTCGGCAACAGCATGCGTGTACCACGCATCACGGAGCATCTGCACATAAACATGCAGGTTGGCCCACAGCGGATTCCAGCTGCGCAGCGGACCCAGTATGCCGTAGACCGGCGGCTCGTCGGCGCGTTCTTCCTCGAATGTGCCGAACAGGCGATCCCACACGATCAGCAGACCACCATAATTCTTGTCGACATATCTGGCATTCTGCGCGTGATGCACGCGGTGATTGGATGCGGTGATCAGGAACCACTCGAGCACGCCGAGCTTGGGTATGTGGCGGGTATGAATCCAGAACTGGTAGATCAGATGCACCGAGGCGACGGTCACGAACATCGTCGCGGGCACTCCCGCGATGAAGCACGGAATGTAGAACAACCAGCTCACCAGAAACCCGGTGCTGGTCTGGCGCAGCGCCGTGGTGAGATTGTATTCCTCGCTCTGGTGGTGCGCGACATGCGATGCCCAGAACAGCGTGCGCTCGTGACTGATGCGATGAAACCAGTAGTAGCACAAATCGTAGAGCAGCAGGGCGAAGATCCAGTTCCACGCGGAGTGCATGTCGAGGCGAGTGAGCGCCAGGTGTTGCTCGACCCAGCTGAACACCGCGCCACCGAAATTGAGTCCGACGATCTTGATCGCGGTGCTGAGGACGCCGAGACTCAGGCTGTTCACGCTGTCATTCAGGCGATAGGTATCGCTGCCGTGGAGACGCCCCCACACATACTCGATGCCGATCAACAGCAGGAAAAACGGCACGGCGTAGGGAACCAGATCCATGTTCGGCTCGCGAGCGGATGCGTCTGCACCCATTCTAATGCGCCGGCCCGGATCGCGCGCCTCCAAGACCGCCCCGATACGGGCGAATTCACGAAATTGGTTGATACGTCAACGAAACCGGCCCTATCATCCGCGCGTCCGCTCAATGCTCCGGTGAACGATGAACCAGACCACCTCTCCAACGCGTCGCCGCGTCACCCTGATACTGATGTTCCTGGTGTTCGCGCTGGCGGGCGTCGCGGCCGGGTTGTGGTACTGGACCGTGGGTCAGTGGCGCGAAACCACAGACAACGCCTATGTCACGGGGAATCTCGTGGTGGTGAGCGCGCAGGTCGAAGGCACGGTGGTCAGTATCAGCACGGAGGAAAACGATGTCGTCGCCACTGGCAGCGAGTTGCTCCGTCTCGGCGATGGCGATGCCCTGCAGGAATTGCAGTTGCGCCAGCAGGAATTGGCGCTCGCGGTCCAGGAAGTCGTGGCCTTGCGTGCCCAGGTGGCGCGGGCCCGGGCGGAACTCGCGCTGCGCGAAGTGACCAAGCGCCTGGCGCAGGAGGAATTCCAGCGACGCGAGAATCTGCACCGGCGCAAGATGCTTTCGGACGAGGAACTCGATACCGCACGCACGCGCGCCGAGGAGACTGCCGGCGAACTCGATACCGCCCGCCAGGTCCTGAGCGAGACAAACATTCGCGCCGGAACCGGGGCCATCGAGACCCAACCCCTGGTCATGGCCGCCGCGGCCCGCCTGCGACCCGCATTTCGCGCCTGGCAGAAGACCCATATCGTTGCCCCGGTGGATGGGGAGGTCGCGCGTCGGCGGGTACAGCTCGGACAGCGGGTGGAAGCCGGAACACCGTTGTTCAGCATTGCCGAACGTCACCATGCCTGGGTCGAAGCCAATTTCAAGGAAAGCCAGCTGCGCAATGTGCGTCCGGGACAGCCGGTCGACATACGCTCCGACCTCTATGGCGATGAATACCGTCTGAGCGGCGAAGTGGAGAGCATCGGCACCGGCACCGGTGCGGTGTTCTCGCTGCTTCCGGCGCAGAACGCCACCGGCAACTGGATCAAGATCGTGCAGCGCGTACCGGTGCGCATCGCGCTGACGCAGGATCACGACCCCGACTATCCGCTGCCCTTCGGCGCATCGCTGAACGTCAGCATCGACACCCACGAGCGCAGCGGCCCGCGTGTTGCATTGCAGCCGCCGACTGCGCCGGTGGCACAAACCGATGTGTTCGATTACCCGACCGATGCGGCCGAGCGCATGATCGCTGTGATCATCGAGCGCACCGCAGGTGGGGCGGCACCCTGATGGACGAGCCCACCCGGGCAACACCGCTGCACGGGCTGGCCCTCGCCGGCGCCACCGCCGCGGTCTCGGTCGCGGCGTTCATGAACGTACTCGACACCACCATAGCGGTGGTTGCACTGCCCACCATTGCCGGCAATCTCGCTGCCACTCCATCACAGGCGAGCTGGGTTGTTACCTCCTACGGAGTCTGCCTGGCCGTGGTATTGCCGTTGTCGGGGTGGATATCGCGCCGCTACGGGCTGGTTCGCACCTTTCTTTGCGCGGTACTGCTGTTCACGCTGACCTCATGGCTGTGCGCTTCCGCCAACACCTTCAACCTGCTGCTTTTCTTCCGTGCGCTTCAGGGTTTCGCCGGGGGTCTGCTGCTGCCGCTGTCCCAATCCCTGCTGTTGCGGATCTATCCGCCGGAAAAACACGGCACGGCTCTCGGCATATGGGCCGTCAGCACGGCGATCGCACCGGTGGCAGGACCGTTGCTCGGCGGATACATCACCGATGTGTGGGGTTGGCCCTGGATTTTTTACGTCAATGTTCCATTCGGGCTGTTTTCCGCATACCTGTGCTGGACATTGATGTCCGCGCACGAATCGGAGCGGGTACGCGAGCCGGTCGATCTGGTCGGTCTGTTCCTGCTGGCCACCGGAGTGATCTGCTTCCAGCTGGTACTGGATCGCGGTCATGAACTCGACTGGTTCGCCTCGCCGCAGATCAGCGTGATGCTGACGGTATCGGTGATGTTTTTTTTCCTGTTCATCGTCTGGGAGCGTGATGCGCCGCACCCGATCGTGGACCTGTCCTTGTTCCGCTATACGAACTTCGTTACCGGAACCGCGCTGATCTCGGTGTTTTACGCGGTTTTCGTGGTCGTGGCGGTGGTCTATCCGATCTGGATACAGACCGTACTCGGCTACTCGGCGCGCTGGTCGGGTATCGTGATGTCGCCCACCAGTATCGTGCCGCTGATCGCGATGCCCTTTGTCGGACAATACGTCCGAACTGCCGATCCGCGCCCTCTGGTCACGATCGGCTGTATCGGCATCACCGGTTCGATGTTGCTTCATGCGCACACCACCACCGATGCCCCCTCCTCATACCTGGCTTTGGCACGTTTCACGATCGGCATGGGCATGCCCCTGGTATGGATGCCACTGATGATGAATGCCCTGACTGGCTTGCCGCCGGACAAGATCAACACTGCCACCGGTTTGTTCAATTTTTCACGCATGCTGCTCTCGAGCCTGGGAACTGCCGCCGCGGTTACCCTGTGGGACGAGCGCTCCATATTCCATCGCGCCCGGCTGGTCGAGGAGGTATCGCGCGACACACCGGAGCGCCGCGCCATCTTCGACTCGATGACCAACACCTTGCAGGATCCGCAAGCCGCGCTGGCCGCACTCGAATCGATAATCACCCGCCAGGCGCGCACGCTCGGGCAACAGGACCTGTTCTACGTTTGCGCCGGCGCGGTGCTGCTGGTCGGGGCAGGTTGCTGGCTGCTTTCGGGCCGTCTTGCCTCGAGCACCACGACACCAGTGCCACATGATTGATCTCGGCGACCACGAAGCACGCCATATTGCGGCGCTGTACCGCCACATGCTCAAGCACCTCGATCGCGAACTCGCACCCCACGGTCTCGGCCCGGGGCGCTATGCTTACCTCTTTGCGCTGTATATCGAGGACGGACGCACCCAGCAGGCACTGGCCGACACGGTGGGCGCAGACAAGGCGGGGGCAGCGCGCGCGCTGGCGCGACTCGAGACCGATGGTTATATACGCCGCGTCGCCGACCCGCGTGATCGGCGCGTGGTACGGGCCTTCCTGAGACCACGCGGGAGACGCCAGCGCATGGTGCTCGAGCAGGCGGCACTCGATACCATTGACCGCCTGACCGCGCACCTGGACGACACCGAGCGGCGCGATCTGAAACGGTTGCTGGCCAGGGTGGCGACACCCCTGCTGAAACGCCTGAGTAACGACCGCAGGGCAAGGACACACGGCGCGCGATGAATCATCTCCATGCAGGCACCATCGAGCCCATCCGCCATGAACTGCTGCTGATCGGCGGCGGTCACAGCCATGTGGCGGTGATCCGCCATTTCGGCATGCACCCGCTGCCCGGGCTGAGAGTGACCGTGCTGAGCCGCGACGTGCATACCCCCTACTCCGGCATGCTGCCCGGGCTGATTGCCGGCCACTACGAATTCGACGACTGCCATATCGATCTGCGCGCGCTGTGCCAGGCCAATGGTGCAAGCCTGATTCAAGGCACGGTCATCGGCATCGACCGCGAGCGACAGCAGGTGCTGCTAGAGGATCGACCCGCGCTGCGTTATGACTGGGTGTCGGTCAATATCGGCTCGCGCCCCGCGCTGCACACGATTCCCGGCGCTGGCGAGCACGGCATCGCGGTCAAGCCCATCGATCGCTTTCTCGCCCACTGGCATGCCGTGACCGGGGAACTGGCGCATCAACCACGCGCCTGTCGCATCGCGATCGTCGGCGGCGGAGCGGCCGGCATCGAAGTGGCTTTGGCATGCATGCATCGACTGCGCACCTTGCCTGGCGCAAACGCCGCGCTCGTGTCATGTGATCTGGTCTGCGCCGCGCCACGGCTGCTCGAATCGCACAACGCGCGGGTGCGCGCCTTCTTCGACAAGCGGCTCGCTGCCGCCGGCATCAAGGTGCACTGCGCGCACCGGGTGATCGAGGCCGACGACCGCGGCCTGGTGCTCGGGGACGGGGCACGCATCGCCGCGGACCTGATTATCTGGGCAATCCATGCCGGCGCCGCCAGCTGGCCCCGCGACTCGGGAATCGCCTGCGACCAGGAAGGCTTCATTCGCGTGGACCAGTCGTTGCGCAGCGTCAACGAGCCGCGCCTGTTTGCCGTCGGAGACATTGCCGCGCTGCCGCTGCCAGTGGCAAAAAGCGGTGTTTATGCAGTACGCGCCGGCATGATCCTGGCCGGGAACCTGCGCCGCGCGGTGCTGGGAAAGCCGCTGCGCGTGTATCGCCCGCAAACAGGCTTCCTCAGTCTCCTCACCACCGGCGAGCGGCACGCGGTGGCATCGCGTGGCCGGCTGTTTGCGGCGGGACGCTGGGTGTGGCGATGGAAGAACCATATCGATCGTGCCTTCATGACCCGTTACCGCCCGCAACCCGCCGCACCCACGCCGCGGGGCGAAGAACCGGCAATGCGTTGCGGCGGCTGCGCGGCGAAAGTCGGCAGCGAAATGCTGGGCCGCGTGCTTGCGGATGTGCACACGCTGCGGCGCGAGGGCATCGTGCACGGCCTGGCAAGCGCCGAGGACGCGGCAGTGCTGCTGCCGCCCGCGGGGCAGCAACTGGTACAGAGCGTCGATTATTTTCGCGCTTTCATCGACGACCCCTACCTGCTCGGACGGATTGCCGCGCTGCATTGCCTCGGCGATCTCTACGCCATGGGTGCGCGCCCGCATTCGGCATTGGCGATCGCAACCATTCCGTGGGCCGTGCCCGCAGTGATGGAGCAGAGCCTGCATCAGCTGATGCAGGGTGCGCTGCGCACGCTCGAGCACGAGCAGGTCACGCTGCTCGGCGGGCACAGCAACGAGGGCGCCGAGCTCGCCTTCGGTCTCAGCGTCAACGGCTACGCGATGCCGCAGCAGCTGTTGCTCAAATCGGCGCTGCGCAGCGGGCACGCCCTGATCCTGACCAAGGCCATCGGCACCGGCACACTGCTCGCCGCCAACCAGGCAGCAGCCACCGAAGGACGCTGGATCGAACAGGCTATCGCCAACATGCTGCTTTCACCGCGGGTTGCGCTCGAGATATTGCGCGCACATGGCGTCGCCGCCTGCACCGACGTGACCGGTTTCGGCGTGCTCGGGCATCTGCAGGAGATGTTGCGTGCATCGGAGATCGGCGCCCACCTGCGACCGGCGGCGATTCCGGTGCTGCCCGGCGCCCACCAGTGTCTTGCGCGCGGCTACCGCAGTTCCCTGCATCACGCCAACCGCATATACCTCGACTCGCTGACCGAGCGGATCGAGCCGTCAAAGGACACCGACCTGCTGCTCGACCCGCAGACCGCTGGCGGCCTGCTCGCCGCGGTGCCCGCGGAGCAGGCCGAACGCTGCGTGGCGGCGCTGCAGGGGGCTGGCTATCCGGATGCGGCAATCATCGCGGCCTGCGATCCGCAGATCAGCGCGGGGCGTGTCGCGCTGTGTTGAGACACCACTCGCGCACCGCGTCATATTCGCCCCGACACACCACCCGCGCACTCGATTTCTGCAGCTGGTACTCGTACATCGGATCGTAATATTCGCGCAGCAGCAATTCGATCCAGGCACGGTGCGCGGCGTCATCGCCACCGCATGATTGCTGGTCGAGCGCCTCCTGCATGAGCTGCCGCGCCACGCGAAAACGCTCGTCACCGAGACGGCGCGCGATACGTCCCAGGCTCGCCAGCAACTGCTCGCCGAAGCGCGCGAAGCCGCCCTGCGGATCGCGCTGCCGGTAAACTGCCATGTCCGCACCGATGTAATCGCGCAGGATCTGCCCGATACGAAAATCCAACGGCATTTCCACGATCACCAATGGCGCTGTCCGCATCGCCTGGTACAGATCGAGGGGAATCGACATCGCCCCGATCTGGCGGCTTTCGTCCTCGAGAAACAATGGCGCGCCGGGCCGCGCATGACGCTGGCGCAGCAGCGCCAGCGCCAGCGCGTTCTCGAAATCGATCTGAGCCGGAGGTGCGTCGGCGCGGCGCCCGAAGCTGGAGCCCCGGTGGCGCGCAAAACCCTCGAGATCCACTCCGCCCGGCAGCGAATTCACCAGATCGGTCTTGGCCGAGCCGGTGCGCCCGCCAATCACGTAGAGGGGCTCCCGGGGCGAAGGTGCAGCAAGTTCGGCAAGCAATCGCCGGCGCAAGGCCTTGAATCCCCCCTCGACCAGGGGAACCGGGTGCCCGGCCGCGGCCATCCATTGGGTCGCCAGCCGCGAGCGCAAGCCACCGCGCCAGCAGTAGAGGATGGCATCGGGATAGGTGCGGGCAAATGCGCACCAGCGCTCGATGCGCTGCACCTTCAACGCCCCGCTGACCAACTCGTGTCCAAGCTCGATCGCCGCCTGCTGCCCGCGCGTCTTGTAGCAGAGTCCGATCTGTTCGCGTTCGCGGGTATCGAGGATCGGCAGATTCACGGCACCGGGTATCGAGCCGTGCGCAAACTCGATTTCGGAACGCACATCGATGAACGGAGTACTCGCCAGCAACAGGGCGTCGAATTCCTCGGCGGCAATATTCAATGGCTCCATCCAGGTCACTGCTCCGCCAGTTGGCGGGTAGTCCAACCGGCGCCGGCGATGCTACGCTGCACTCTTGGCATTGACAATGTGCGTGGTGCGCAGCTTGGGGTTGATTCGACCCCGCAACACGGTACTGCGGAGAGGTAGCACGGCGCTCCATTGAGCTTGTTGCAAACAATTCTCATTTACGATTAAACTCAATCCATGAAACAACCAGAAACCAGCTTCGCGACGTTGGAACGCGGTGACCGGGCCGCGGTGCTTGGCTTTGGTGCAATGCCCGAATACTACCGCAACCGGTTGCTCAGCATGGGTCTCACCCCCGGTACCGAGTTCCTGGTCGAGCGCCGTGCACCGCTCGGTGATCCGGTCGAAATCAGCCTGCGCGGCTTCCGGCTCAGCCTGCGCCGCGCGGAAGCAGCCCAACTGAGGGTCTTGAGGCTGTGAACCGCCCGTACACGATCGCCCTGGTAGGCAACCCCAACTGCGGCAAGACCACGCTGTTCAATCGCCTGACCGGCACCCACCAGGCGGTCGGCAACTGGCCCGGCGTCACGGTCGAGCGCAAGACCGGACGATTCGTGCATGCCGGCGCGCACTATGACGTGGTCGACCTGCCCGGCACCTTTTCGCTGCACGTCTCGCCCGGCGAGGACTCACTGGACCAGCAGATCGCCCAGGGCTATGTGCTGGCTCGGGAAGCGGATCTGATCATCAACATCATTGATGCCTCGAGCGTGGAGCGCGGCCTCTACCTCAGTTCGCAGATTTTCGATGCCAGCATCCCGGTGGTGGTTGCACTGAACATGATGGATGTGGCTCACGGTCAGGGCATCCACGTCGATCCCTACCGGCTCGCCGAGGGTCTGGGCTGCCCGGTGGTGCCGCTGGTCGCGAGCCGTGGTGACGGCATCGGCGCGCTGATGGACGTGGTCGGCAGCCAGCTGCTGGGCCGCCAGCCGGCGCCGGCGCGACAGCCTCTCGACGCCCCGATCGAAAGCGCGCTGCTGCGCGTTCAGGCCGCGCTCGACACGAGCAATGCCGGGCCAAATGGCCGCCTGCTGGCCGCCGCATTGCTCGAGCGCGATGCCGCGGTGCTGGCGCGACTCGGCGAATCCGAGCGTGCCGCGGCGCTGACGATCGTGGGCGAACTCGAAACCCAGCTTGGAGCGAGCGCCGGCGATGCCCTGATCGCGGCACGCTACCGTGCGATCGGTGACCTCACCGCACAGGCAGTGCACCGCGATCCGGGCCACCGCTTCAACCTCACCGACTGGCTCGACCGCGTGCTGCTCGACCGCTGGCTGGCGTTTCCGCTGTTTCTCGGTGTCATGTACCTGATGTTCATGCTCACGATCAACGTGGGCGGTGCGTTCACCGATTTTTTCAATATCACGGCCGGCGCGCTGTTCGTCGAAGTGCCGCGTCGCCTGCTCGAGGCGGTCGGACTGCCCGCCTGGCTGGTCACGGCAATTGCCGACGGCGTGGGCGGTGGCGTACAGCTGGTGTGCAGCTTCATACCGGTGATCGCCACGCTGTTCCTGTTCCAGAGTTTTCTGGAAGACTCGGGCTACATGGCGCGCGCTGCGTTCATCCTCGACCGCCTGATGCGCGCCGTCGGACTGCCGGGAAAGTCCTTCGTGCCACTGATCGTGGGTTTCGGCTGCAACGTGCCGGCGGTGATGGCAACGCGCAGCCTCGACACCCACCAGGACCGCCTGCTGACCTCGATGATGGCGCCGTTCATGTCCTGCGGTGCACGGCTGACGGTCTATGCCCTCTTCGCTGCAGCGATATTTCCCCGCAACGGCCAGAATGTGGTGTTCGCTCTGTACCTGATCGGCATCGCTCTCGCCATAATCACCGGCTTGCTGATCCGTCGCGGCTTGCTCAACCGCGACCTGTCACCGTTTCTGCTCGAACTGCCGGCGTATCACGTCCCCACACTGCGCAGCCTGATGCTCCATACCTGGCACCGGCTGAAGGGCTTCGTGATGCGCGCCGGCAAGGCCATCGTGCTGGTGGTGCTGGTGCTCAATTTCGTGAACTCGATCGGCACCGACGGGAGCTACGGCAACCAGAATACCGAGCGCTCGATGCTCTCGGCCGTGGGCAAGGCGATCACGCCGCTGTTCGCACCGATCGGCATCACCGAGGAAAACTGGCCAGCCACGGTCGGCATCTTCAGCGGCGTCTTTGCCAAGGAAGTGGTGGTCGGCACTCTCGACGCACTGTACACCAACATGGCGCGCGAACCGGGCTCGAGCACCGGAGCGGCGAATATCGGGGCAATGTTGAGTGAAGCCATCGATTCAGTCGGAACAAACCTGGGAGAGCTCGGCGAGCGCCTCGCTGATCCGCTCGGCCTGTCGCTCGGCAATCTCGATGACCGCGACATCGCGGCGGCAGACCAGCAGGTGCACGTGGGCACGCTCGGCCTGATGGCACAATTGTTCGACGGACCGCTCGGCGCGTTCAGCTACATCCTGTTCGTGCTGCTGTACATGCCCTGTGTCGCGACACTCGGTGCCATCTACAAGGAACTCGGCGGCTTCTGGGCGTTTTTCTCCGCGACCTGGAATACCGTGATTGCCTATACGCTGGCGGTGGCCTGCTATCAGGGTGGACGCATTGCGAGCGATCCGCTTGCAGCGGGCCTGTGGCTCGTTTTCTGCGCGCTGCTGCTGAGCGGTTGCTATCTGTGGCTGATGCACCTCGGACGCCGGCGCGCCGCGAGCGGAACACTGATCCCGGTCGTCAACCTCTGATTTTCAGCCGCGTCGCCAGACCGATCCCTCGCGGGTGTCCTCGATCACGATGCCACGCTCACCGAGCTGCGCGCGAATCGCGTCGGCGCGGGCGAAATCTCCGGCTTTCTTGGCCGTGTTGCGTTGCTGCACCAGTTCATCGATCGCGTCATCCTCCGTATCGGCCCCGCCACCGCGGCGAAACAGCCGCGGATCTTCCGCCAGTATCCCGAACACCGCGCCAAACCCCTTGAGATCGGCGGCAAGGCTGCGCGCCCGCGCAAGGCCGTCGCGCGCCGCGCTGTTCAGTTCACGAACCAGCTCGTACATCACCGCCAGCGCCTCGGGGGTATTGAAATCCTCGTCCATTGCCGCGCAAAAGCGCGCGGCGTAATCGCTCGATTCAAGGGTGCTCCGGTCGGAGGGCTCGACATCGCCGAAATCACGCAATGCCGCGTAGAAGCGCTCCAGCGCCGCCTGCGCACCCTGCAGGCTCTGCTGCGAATAATTGATCGGACTGCGGTAATGGCTCGCGATCAGCAGGTAGCGCACCACCTCCGGACGGAAGCGTGCGAGTACCTCGCGGATCGTGAAAAAATTGCCGAGCGATTTCGACATCTTCTCGTTGTCGATACGCAACGCCCCGACATGCATCCAGTAATTGGCAAAGCACTTTCCTGTCGCCGCCTCGGACTGCGCAATCTCGTTCTCGTGGTGCGGGAATACCAGATCGGGTCCGCCACCGTGGATATCCAGGGTTTCGCCGAGACAATTCATCGCCATCGCCGAACACTCGATATGCCAGCCCGGGCGCCCCGCGCCCCAGGGCGACGGCCAGCTCGCCTCGCCCGCGCGCGCCGCCTTCCACAACACGAAATCGCGCGGGTCCTCCTTGTCCTCGCCGATCTCGACCCGCGCACCGGCAATCAGCTCGTCCGGCACCTTGCCCGACAGTTTTCCGTAGCCGGGAAAGCGCATCACCCGGTAGTACACATCGCCATTGGCGGCGCGATAGGCAAAGCCGCGCTCGACCAGGCGTGCGGTGATCGCGATGATTTCCCCGATATGCGCGGTCGCACGCGGTTCGCGATCGGGCGGGATGTTGCCGAGGGCACGCTCGTCCTCGTGCATCGCCTCGATGAAGCGCGCGCTCAGCACATCGAAGGCCTCGCCGTTCTCGCTCGCGCGGCGCAGTATCTTGTCATCGATATCGGTGATGTTGCGCACGTAGTCGAGCTGCCAGCCGCGAAAGCGCAGATAACGCGCGATCACGTCGAATCCGACCAGCAGGCGTGCGTGCCCGAGGTGACAGTAGTCGTAGACCGTGATGCCACACACGTACATGCCGATGCGTCCCGGTACCAGCGGGCGGAAGTCCTCGATGCGGCGGCTCAGGGTATTGTAGATGCGCAATCCCATCTCACTTGCTCCTGTCGGCCCATGAATCGCGCAGGCTGATGGTGCGGTTGAACACCATCGCGGCTTTGGTTCCCGCACGCGGATCCCGGCAGAAATAGCCTTCACGCTCGAACTGGAAATGATCCTCCGTCGTCGCCGCCGCGAGGCCCGGCTCGGCCTTGCAGCCGGTGAGGATCTCGAGACTGTGCGGATTCAGATTGTCGAGGAAACCGCTCGCGCCGGCATCCGGCGCGGCATCGCGGAACAGTCGATCGTAGAGACGCACTTCGCAATCGAGCGCATCGCGCGCCGACACCCAGTGGATCACACCCTTGACCTTGCGCCCGTCCGCCGGGTTGTTGCCGAGGGTTTGCGGATCGTAGGTGCAAAGCAGCTCGCTGATGTTGCCATCGGCATCGCGCAGCACCTCGTCGGCGCGGATCACGTAGGCGTTGCGCAAACGCACCTCGGCACCCAGCACCAGGCGCTTGAAATCCTTTTCCGCCGCGACCCGGAAATCCTCGCGGTCGATGTACAGCTCGCGGCAGAAAGGCAACACCCGCTGCCCGAGTTCGTTGCGCGAGGGGTGCGCGGGCACCCGCAGCGCTTCGCTGTCCTGCCCGGGATAGTTGCTCAGGGTGATCTTCAACGGCCGCAGCACGCACATCGCCCGCGGCGCATTCTTGTCGAGATCGTCGCGAATGCAGAATTCCAGAGTCGCCAGGTCCACGATGCCGTCGGAACGGCTGACCCCGGTACGCTCGACAAAGTCGCGTATCGCCTGCGGGCGTACCCCGCGTCGGCGCAAGCCGGAAATCGTCGGCATGCGCGGATCGTCCCAGCCCTCGACATGCCCTTCCTCGACCAGCTGGCGCAACTTGCGCTTGCTGGTGACGGTATAACTGAGGTTCAGGCGTCCGAACTCGTATTGGCGCGGACGACTCGGCACCGGCAGATGCTCGATGAACCAGTCATAGAGCGGACGATGATCCTCGAATTCCAGGGTGCAGATCGAATGCGAGATATGTTCTATCGCATCTTCCTGGCCATGCGCGAAGTCATAGGACGGAAAGATGTGCCAGTCACCGCCGGTGCGGTGATGCCACGCATGCTTTACCCGGTAGAGCACCGGATCACGCATGTTCAGGTTCGGCGAGCTCATGTCGATGCGCGCACGCAAGGTCATCCGCCCTTCCCCGATCTCGCCGCTCCGCATCCGTTCGAGCAACGCCAGGCTTTCGTCACTGCCCCGGTCGCGGAACGGGCTGTTGCGGCCGGGCTCGGTCAGGGTGCCGCGATAACTGCGCATTTCCTCGGGTCCAAGTTCGCATACATAGGCCAGGCCCGCGCGCACCAGGTGCTGCGCCCAGGCATACAGCATCGGAAAATAATCGCTGGCAAAACGCACTGCGCCGTTCCATTCGAAGCCGAGCCAGCGTACATCCTCGGTGATCGAATCGACGTACTCGAGTTCCTCGGTGGACGGATTGGTGTCATCGAAGCGCAGGTTGCAGGTGCCACCGAACTCGGCGGCGAGACCGAAGTTCACACAGATCGACTTTGCATGACCGATGTGAAGATAACCGTTGGGCTCGGGTGGAAAGCGGGTTGCGACCGCCGCGACACGCTTGCTTGCAATGTCCTCGCGAATGATGGTGCGCAGAAAGTGGGATGGTTTTGCGGAATCGGTCATCGCGGGGGCCGGTGTCTGGATCGAGCCGGCGATTATAGCGATGCGCCACTGCACGATAAACCGAGCGCGCCGGGGCGGCAGGCGCAATTTTCACGCGTATCGGGCCTGAACCGGAGCCGCTGTCCGCGCATCCCGAGGTGCCTGCGGCGGATCGGTCACGGCCCGGCACGCCTGTTCCGGGGTAGGTGCGCAGCGCAAAACCCGATATGATTGCGCCCTCTTTTTTCCCCACCTATGGTGCAAACGATGGTTACTCTCCACACGAACATGGGCGATATCACCCTGGAACTCGACGCCGCGAAGGCGCCCAAGACGGTCGAGAATTTTCTCGCCTATGCGCGCGATGGCTTCTTCGACGGCACCATTTTCCACCGCGTGATCGGCAATTTCATGATCCAGGGCGGCGGCATGACTGCGGACATGAAGCAGAAGCCTACCCGCGCGCCGGTCGACAACGAGGCCAACAACGGCCTGAAGAACAGCATCGGCACCGTGGCGATGGCGCGCACCAACGATCCGCACTCCGCCACCGCGCAATTCTTCATCAACGTCGCGGACAACGAATTCCTGAACCACAAGGCACCAACCGGCCAGGGCTGGGGCTATGCGGTGTTCGGCAAGGTCAGCAGCGGCATGGACGTGGTCGAGCGGATAAAGGGCGTGCCGACCGGAACCAGTGGCCATCACCAGGACGTGCCGCAGGATCCGGTAGTCATCGAGCGCGTCAGCGTCGATTGAGCCGCGCGCGATCCGCATGGGCAGCCTGTTCATCGCGGATCTTCATCTGTGCGAGACGCACCCACGGGTCACGCGGGCGTTTCCGGATTTCCTGGGCAACGCGGCACCCGGATTCGACTCGCTCTACATACTCGGCGACCTGTTCGGATACACGGCCACACACACCGGCCCGGTTGCCATGAATGCGAGGCCGGGACCCGTAACGTTACCGGGGACTGGGACCTGCAGGGCAGGTATATCGAGTGGCCGAACGGCGGCGCGCCGCAACTCCGGAGTTTCGCGCTGCCCGCTGCCGCTTGGCCCTTGCGCGCCATGGTCGAATTAACACCGGCGCGGGGGCTGCATTATACTGCCGCTGCTACCCTGAACGCGGCACGCAAGGTGCTGATATCCCGCCGCTACCAACGAGGAGTGAATCCGTGCTCGAAGCTTATCGTGAACATGTACAGGAACGTGCAACCCAGGGCATCGTACCCAAGCCCCTCGGTCCCGAGTGGACTGCGCAGCTGGTCGAACTGCTGAAGAACCCGCCGGCCGGCGAGGAAGCCTTCCTGCTCGACCTGATCAGCAACCGGGTGCCGCCGGGCGTGGACGAAGCCGCGTATGTGAAGGCAGCATTTCTCAGCGCCATCGTGAACCGCGAGATCAGCTGCCCGTTGATCGATCGCGCCCGGGCCATCGAGTTGCTCGGCAACATGCTCGGTGGCTACAACATCGCAACCCTGGTCGCCGCGCTCGACGATACCGAGCTCAGCACGCTCGCGGCAACACAGCTGAAGGGCACCCTGCTGATGTTCGATGCTTTCCACGATGTAGTCGAAAAACACAAGGCCGGCAATGTGCATGCCAGTGAGGTGCTGAAATCCTGGGCAGAAGGCGAATGGTTCACCAGCCGCCCCGCCGTGCCCGAGTCGATCCGCAGCACCGTGTTCAAGGTGAGCGGCGAAACCAATACCGACGATCTCTCGCCGGCACCCGATGCCTGGAGCAGGCCCGATATTCCGCTGCACGCGCTGGCGATGTTCAAGATGCGCCGCGACGGCATCGAACCCGATGAGCACGGCAGCATCGGCCCGATCAGATTGATCGGGCAATTGCAGAAGAAGGGCTATCCCATCGCCTTTGTGGGCGATGTGGTCGGCACCGGCTCGAGCCGCAAATCCGCCACCAACTCGGTGCTGTGGTATTTCGGCGACGATATGCCGGGCGTGCCGAACAAGCGCTCGGGCGGGTTGTGCATCGGCGGCAAGGTTGCGCCGATTTTTTTCAACACGATGGAAGATGCCGGAGCACTGGTGTTCGAGGCGCCGGTCGACAAGCTGGGCATGGGTGATGTGATCGAGGTGCGTCCCTACGAGGGACGCATCCTGAACGCCGAAAGCGGCGAACTGCTGTCCGAGTTCGAATTGAAATCCGATGTATTGCTCGACGAGGTGCGTGCCGGCGGTCGTATCAACCTGATCGTCGGGCGGGGCCTCACCAAGCGCGCCCGCCAGGCCCTCGGACTCGGCGCATCGACGCTGTTCCGCAGCCCGACCGAGCCTCTCGACACCGGCAAGGGTTACACGCTCGCGCAAAAAATGGTCGGTCGCGCCTGCGGCGTTGCCGGCATTCGTCCGGGCACCTACTGCGAACCGCATATGACCACGGTGGGCTCCCAGGACACCACCGGCCCGATGACCCGTGACGAACTGAAGGACCTTGCCTGCCTGGGTTTCTCCGCCGACCTGGTCATGCAGAGCTTCTGTCATACCGCGGCCTACCCGAAACCGGTCGATATCGATACCCAGCACACGCTGCCCGATTTCATCATGACCCGCGGTGGCGTGTCGTTGCGCCCCGGTGACGGCATCATCCACAGCTGGCTGAACCGCATGCTGCTGCCCGATACCGTCGGCACCGGAGGCGATTCGCATACGCGTTTTCCGATCGGCATTTCCTTCCCCGCCGGATCGGGCCTCGTGGCATTCGCGGCCGCCACCGGCGTCATGCCGCTCGACATGCCGGAATCGGTGCTGGTGCGTTTCAAGGGCACCATGCAGCCGGGCATCACCTTGCGCGACCTGGTACACGCGATCCCCTACTACGCCATCCAGCAGGGCTTGCTGACGGTCGCCAAGAAGGGCAAGAAAAATATCTTCTCGGGTCGTATCCTCGAGATCGAAGGTCTGGAGAACCTCACCGTCGAGCAAGCCTTCGAACTCTCCGACGCCTCTGCCGAGCGCTCGGCCGCGGGTTGCACCATCAAGCTGTCGCAGGACACCATCGCGGAATATCTGAAATCCAACATCACGCTGCTGCGCTGGATGATCAGCGAGGGCTACGGCGACAGGCGCACCCTGGAGCGACGCGCCAGCGGCATGGAGCAATGGCTGGCCAGCCCGGAGTTGCTGGCGGCGGATGCCGACGCCGAATACACCGCGGTGATCGAGGTCGATCTCGATCAGCTCGGCGAGCCCGTGGTCTGCGCACCGAACGATCCCGATGACGCAAGGCTGTTGTCACAGGTCGCCGGCGACAAGGTCGACGAGGTGTTCATCGGTTCCTGCATGACCAATATCGGCCACTATCGCGCGGCCGGCAAACTGCTCGAAAAGTTCAAGGGCTCGATTCCGACCCGCATGTGGATCGCGCCGCCGACCCGCATGGATGCACACGTGCTGATGGAGGAAGGCTATTACGCGATCTACGGCCGCGTGGGTGCGCGCACCGAAATGCCGGGCTGCTCTCTGTGCATGGGCAACCAGGCGCGGGTGGCACCGAATTCCACCGTGCTGTCGACCTCCACGCGCAATTTCCCCAACCGCCTCGGCGAGGGCGCCAATGTATACCTGACCTCGGCGGAACTCGCCGCGGTAGGTGCCATCCTCGGCCGTCTGCCGAGCGTCGAGGAGTATCTCGAATACGCCAAACGCATCGATGCGATGGCCGGGGAAATCTACCGCTACCTGAATTTCGACCAGATCGCGGAATTCCAGAAGGGTGCGCAGGACGGCAAACGCATCGCGGCACTCGAGATCAGCGAAGTCAGCATGAACTGAGCGTGCCGGCATGAAGCCCCGCCACGGCGGGGCTTTTCGATTCCACAGATGGAGTCTCAGGATGTTCGATCCCGCCTGGTGGCAGCGCGATGATCTGCGCTATATCGAAGGCCGCCTGCATATGGCGCGGCAGGACCTGTTGCAGCTGGCGCAACGCTGCGCGACGCCGCTGTTCGTCTACAACTCGGCGCGGGTGCGCGACAACCTGCAGCGCCTGCGCTCCGCACTCGAGCTGCACCAGCTCGATTACCGGATTTTCTACGCCCTGAAAGCCAACCGTTTCGCGCCGCTGATCGGCGCCATGAGCCATTGGGGGCTGTGCGGCATCGATGCCTGTTCGCCGGGCGAATTGTTGCTGGCGCGCCAGCACGGATTTGCCGAAAACGAGATTTCCTATACTGGCACTTCGGTCGCCAACAGCGATCTCGACTTGCTCGCGCGTCATCCCGGGGTGCATGTCAACTGCGATTCGCTGAGCACCATCCGCCGCCTCGGCGAACGTGATCCGGGGCGCAGCATCGGCATCCGCATCAACCCGCGGGTCGGCGCCGGCTATCACGCGGGCCTGCATTACTCGGGCAAGAAGGCCAGCAAATTCGGCATCTACCGCGACCGCTTCCGCGAGGCGCTCGATCTCGCGGGGAGTTTCGGAATGAAGGTCACGCAGCTGCATTTTCATTTCGGCTCCGGCTACCTGACGCCGCAGTTGCCGCAACTCGAGGAGGCACTGGAGCACGCCGGCTGGTTTCTCGACCAATGCCCCGACATCGACACGCTCGATATCGGCGGCGGCATGGGGGTGCCGGTAACCGCGGATCGCGCACCGCTCGATCTCGTTGCCTGGGCGGCGCTGATCGCGCGCTTTGCCACGGCGCGCGGCGTCGCCATTCACCTCGAGCCCGGCGACTACCTGGTAAAGGACGCCGGAGCACTGGTCGCGCAGGTGAATAGCGTCGAGGAAAAAGGTGGTACGACCTTTGTGGGCGTCAATGCGGGTTTCAGCCTGCAGAATCTTGCCGCTTACTACCAGACACCATTCGTGGTGGCGCCGCTAGGCCTCACCGGCACGAACGCCGTCGAGACCGTCACGGTCGCCGGTCATATCAACGAGGCGATCGACCTGCTGGCCGAGGATGTGAGCTTGCCGCCGCTCCGGGAAGGCGATTACCTCGCCTTTCTCAATGCCGGCGGCTATGGCGCCTCGAGCAGTTCAAATCATTGCATGCGCGGTGCGCACAGCGAGTACCTTGTTGGCTGAATCCCGCTCGCGGATCAACCGTCGGCGCAGCTGACTTTACGTCGCTCCAGTTCGGCCGCAATCACGCCAAGCCGCAACTTGACCTGCTCGAGGTTGGTGTAGCCACCGTTGCGACTGATATCGGTATAGGACTCGGTCAGCGAGCGCATATCGCTGCACAGGCTGCGATCCGACTGCCTGGCCGCCTGCTCCGGCGTCAACGGGCTGACCGTGGCGCAGGCGCCCAGCAGCAACGCCAAGGACAAGCCCGGCAGCAGCGCGATTGCGCAACCACTTCTCGCTGTCGGCGCAGACGGATTCGCGACACGCATTGTTACCTGAGCCTCGATTTTCCGGGATAATGGCCCGAACATCAGACCAACGGGGGTGCAGAATACTCCCATCGGGAAGACTTGGGGTCGACCAATGCTGCGTTTTTTGCCCGCTCCGCTGCGCGGAACGATCGCCACGGCGCTGCTGGTGTGCAATACCCTTGTGCTGTGCTGGCCGTTGTTCATCGGCGCGTTGTTCAAGTTCGCACTGCCGTTTGCCGCCGCCAGGCGCCGGATCAACCGCCTGATGCACTGGAGCGCCGAGGCGTGGATCGCGCTCAACAAGTGGTGGATGGACGCCGTCGGGCGGACCCGCTGGGACGTGCAGGGACTGCAGTCGATCCACCTCGATCATTCCTATCTGGTCACCAGCAATCACCAGAGCTGGGTCGATATACTGGTGCTGCAGTACCAGCTCAATCGCCGGGCACCGTTCCTGAAATTCTTTCTCAAGCACCAGTTGATCTGGGTCCCGGTGATCGGGCTGTGCTGGTGGGCGCTGGAATTCCCGTTCATGAAGCGCTTCAGCAGCGAGTACCTGCAACGTCACCCCGAGAAACGCGGCCAGGACATGCTGACCACCCGCAAGGCCTGCGAGCGCTACCGGAACCACGCGGTTTCGGTATTCAACTTTCTCGAGGGTACGCGCAACACCGCCTCCAAGCATGCCGCACAGAACTCGCCGTTTCGCTATCTGCTGCGCCCGAGGGCCGGAGGTATCGCTTTCGTTCTCGACGCCATGGGCGAGCAGATGGCCTCCATGCTGAACGTCACGATTCACTATCCTGACGGCATCCCGACTTTCTGGGAGCTGTTGTGCGGCAGGATCCCGCGCATCGTGGTGCGCTTCGAGCAGATCGCGATCCCCGCGCAATTCATCGGCCGCAGCTACGACCAGGACGAGGACTACCGCCTCGGCTTCCAGCAATGGGTCAACAGGCTATGGCAGGACAAGGATTCACTGCTCCGCGAGCTGCACACGGCGTATCCTCCCGCCCGCTGAAACGAACCCCCGCGACACAGATTCCCGCGGTATTCCCCAACGGCGTGCCCGCCCGGCGCTCAATTGCGGTTGCGCCGGTTTCTGCGCGGCGCCGCGCCCGAGGCACTGCCGCCACCGAGACTGAGATCGCCCCCATACTGCGCGCGCGCGCCGCTCGAAATCGCGCCGAGTTCGGCAACGATCTCCTCGAGTGACGCAGCGCAGGAATCGGGATGTTCGTCCAGCGCGACTTTCATCGCGCGCAGATGCAATGGCGTGGTGCCACAGCAGCCGCCAATGATCCGCGCACCTGCCGCATAGGCGTGTCGCGCATAGGCCGCCATCAACTGCGGAGTACCGTCATAGGCGATCGCGCCGCCACTCCAGTACGGAATGCCGCAATTACCCTTGGCCACCAGCAGCGGCGGAGCGCAATCGGCACGTGCCATGTTGATGACGCTGAGCACCGTTTCCGCCGGGCCGACCCCGCAGTTCGAGCCGCAAGCAAGCGGCGGGGACGCCAGGGATGCCGCAAACCGCGCGACATCGGCCGGGCACAAACCCATCATCGTGCGCCCGTTGCTGTCGAAGCTCAGGGTGCATACGACCGGTTTTCCGGTTGCGCCGGCACCCTCGACCGCGGCCTGCATTTCCTCGCGCGAGGATATCGTCTCGACCCAGAGAATGTCCGCCCCGCCACGCACCAGGGCTTCGGCCTGTTCACGAAAGGCGTCGTGCGCCTCCTCGATCGACAGCGCCCCCAGCGGCCGGTAGATCTCGCCGCTCGGCCCCATCGAACCGGCGACGATGACCGCGGGGTCGACGCGATCGGCCTCGGCACGCGCGATGCGGGTCGCGGCCTCGTTGAGTTCCGCCACCCGGTGCGCATTGCGGTGCAGCGCGAGGCGAAAGCGATTGGCGCCAAAACTGTTGCTGAGAATGATGTCGGCACCGGCCTCGATGAAACTGCGGTGATTGGCCGCCACACGCTCCGGGTGCTCGACGTTCCACAGCTCCGGCGGCTCGCCGGTCTGCAGACCCATCGCAAAGAAATTGGTGCCGGTCGCGCCATCGGCCAGCAGGTAGGGCCGTTTGCCAAGGCGTTGCCGCAGGATATCGCTCATCGGGATTCGCTCCTCTCGTCAAATAACCAATGTACCACCCGCTTGCCACGCCACGGCGGCCAGCGGCTGCGCTCAGGACCCGTCGCGCATACCGGCCGCAACCCGAGCCCGCAACCCG
>MTKY01051824.1_pt1 | contig 26751 bp, 23 predicted proteins | sample 1042731 | NCBI WGS metagenome assembly MTKY01 (sample SAMN06212206, study PRJNA360538) | anaerobic digester metagenome | biome: Wastewater treatment plant; material: sludge; isolation source: anaerobic digester fed with sludge from wastewater treatment plant | place: Denmark: WWTP Soeholt ...
CCAGCGACGTCGGCGCGTCGAGGAAACCGTCGGGCACGTGCATGGACTTCTCCTGGGGGCGGGCGTGGACCGAGAGGCGGGGTGGCGGGGTACGGTGTGCAGCAGGGGCGGCGGTTGGGCCGACCCGATCATCCTAAGACCTTATTGCAAATCATTTGCAATAACTGACCCGCGGGGAGACACCGTGACGACCCGGCTGCAGGTGGGCGACGCCGCCCCCGAGTTCACCCTCACCGACGACGCCGGGCGACAGGTGTCGCTTGCCGACTTCCGCGGGCAGCGAGTCATCGTCTACTTCTACCCGGCGGCGCTCACCCCCGGCTGCACGACCCAGGCGTGCGACTTTTCCGATTCGCTCGACGCCCTCACCGCCCAGGGGTATGCCGTGCTCGGCATCTCCCCGGACGCCCCCGCCAAGTTGGCGAAATTCCGGGCCAAAGAAGGGCTGACCATCGCCCTGCTCTCGGACCCCGACAAGGCGGTCCACACGGCATACGGGGCCTATGGCGAGAAGAAGCTCTACGGCAAGACGGTCGTCGGGGTGATCCGTTCGACGTTCGTCGTTGACGCTGAAGGAACGGTTGCTGATGCCCGTTACAACGTCAAGGCGACCGGCCACGTGGCCAAGCTGCGACACGACCTCGGTCTGTGACCGCGCGGTCGCATTAGGCTGAGCCGAGAAGAACGAAGGGAGCGCTCGATGAGCGAGCAGGGTCAGTCGGTCGAACAGCTCCAGGCGCAGATCGAGGCGGCTCGCGCCCGACTGTCCGGCACCATCGACGAGTTGGCCTATCGGGCCCAGCCGCAGCAGATCGTCGCCCGGCAGAAGGAAGCCGCCAGGGCCTCGCTCATGCAGGCGACCCATGACGAGGACGGTGCGTTGCGCACTGAGCGGATCGCCGCTGTGCTGGCCGTGGTCGCCGCCTTGGCCATCGGGCTGGGCCTGCTGCGTCGGCGCCGGGGCTGAGCCCGGCCGGATTGTTCGATGGCTCCTCGTGCCGCGTCGGCGGCCCCTGCTGCTGACCGGCTGCCCATCCGCATGCTCTTCGATCGGGTCCTGGTCTCCGTCGACTCCGAGAAGGGGGAGCGGACCTCGGGCGGTGGCATCCTCATCCCGGCGACCGCCTCAGTCGGCAAGCGGCTGTCCTGGGCTGTGGTCGTGGCGACCGGCGGCAACGTCCGCCAGGTCCAGCCGGGTGACCGGGTGCTCTTCGACCCAGAGGACCGACACGAGGTTGAGTTGCAGTCGAAGGGCTACATCCTGTTGCGCGAGAAGGACATTCACGCCGTCGCGGCCTCACGCGTCGAGGACGGGAACACCGGCCTCTACCTTTGAGGGTTCGTGTCAGCTCGTCGTCTGGTCACCGACGCGCCCCTGGTATGCCGCGAGGGCGGCTCCCGCAGGAACCGCCCTCGTCTGGTGCACCGCCAGGGATTCGAACCCCGAACCCAGTGATTAAGAGTCACTTGCTCTGCCATTGAGCTAGCGGTGCGGGCCGAGCCGAAACTCTACACGGTGGGTCGGGCGCGGTGGAAATCGGTTGCCACGAGGGCGTCAGCGGCGCTTGCGACGCGCTTCCCACACTCCGGTGAGCGCCGCCAGGGCCAAGAGGCCGCCACCGAGGTAGAGCCAGGTCATGCCCTCCTGGGACTGCGACCCCGAGGCAACGGCGGCCGCTGATGCGGGAGGCGACGACGCCGGTGGCGTGGCGGTGGCGGCGGTCGACGCTGTGGGCGATGCCGACGCGGGTGAACCACTCGGAACGGCGACGCTGGGACTGGTGGACGTCGTCGGCGTCGGGGTCGCCTGACCGCGGACCGTGAAACGTGTCTCGCCCGAGATGGGATGTCCGTCAGCGCTGACCACGCGGTAGGCGATCCGATAGGCACCCGGGCCCGGGTCGGCGAGGGTCGCGCGCAGGACTGGCCCCGCCACGATGGGGGAACTCAGCGCGATGACCGTGCCCGCTCGAGTTAGGGCCAGCTGGGTGAACTTTGGGTTGATGTCCTCGTTGAAGGTGAGGACCAGCTCCGTTGGCCCGGCATCGAGGGTCGCGCCGTCGGCGGGCACCACGCTCACCAGGGCGCTGTGCGCGGGAGCCAGGGACACGGCATACGGAAAGGGCGTCGTCAGAGCGCTGGGAGGGGCAGCAAGCGCGACGGGAGATGCGCCGAGGCCCGCCACAGTGAGTGCGACACCGACGGTCGCACCGAACACCAGACGTCGAAACGTCATTGGGGTCGCCCTTCGCCCACAACCAACCGACTTACATGGGGTGAGTGACGGGACTTGAACCCGCGACACCCGGGACCACAACCCGGTGCTCTACCAGCTGAGCTACACCCACCATGGCCTGGCCTTGGGAGCCACGCACAGCCGCCTATCGTACCGGGTCCGCGGTGGTGGTGTTGACCGGCGGGTGGACGACGACATGGCGTTCTCCGAGGGCGCGTGCCGTTGCCGAGTCGGGACCGGGCGGGGCGACGAAAACGGCTTCGCGGTAGTAGCGCAGTTCGGCGATCGACTCCCGGATGTCGGCCAAGGCCCGGTGGCCCCCCGATTTGGTGGGCGCGTTGTGGTAGGCCCGGGGATACCAGCGGCGGGACAACTCCTTGATGGACGAGACATCGATGACCCGGTAGTGCAGCCAGGCCTCAAGCTCGGGCATGTCCCGGGCGAGGAACGTGCGGTCGGTGCCCACGGTGTTGCCGGCCAGGACGGCCTTGCGCGGCTCCGGCACCCACTCGCGGATGTAGGCGAGCACCCGTTCTTCGGCCTCGCGCAGGGTGATTCCACCCGCCAACTCGGCCAGCAACCCCGAGGTTGTGTGCATGTCGACGACGAATGGATCCATCTGGGCCAACGCCTCAGGTGGTGGGGCGATGACCACATCGACGCCCTCACCCAGCACGGTCAGCTCATAGTCGGTGACCAGGGCCGCGACCTCCACAAGGGCATCGGCCTGCAACGACAGCCCAGTCATCTCGCAGTCGATCCACACGATCCGGTCCACGAGTGATCGGTCAGCGCCGTTCGCGCTGTTGGCAGGGCTGGCGGCTGGGGTTGTCGAGTTGGTGGTGACGCTCACCGCACCAGCGTAGGGGGCCGGGGCGGGTGTTCGGCGCTGCACTAGTCTGGCGCCCATGTCGACAGGGGGCTCGGTGCAGCCGAGCTGGCAGGACGGTCCGCGCGGGGACAGCGGCGGTTGGCCGCCGGGGACGGCGGCATACCCTGTGGTGGGCTCGACCGCACCCAACCCGACGGGCCGCCCCGGGCGGCGCAATCTGCTCACGACCGGGGTCATCATCGCGGTCTTCCTCATCGCCATGGCCGCCCTCTCGGTCTTCTTCAGCGTCGATCTGGGCCTCGAGAGCACTCTGGTCGCCGCGACGGTCGCTGCGGTCCCGGTGCTCATCGTCGTGCCGGTCTACCTCTGGGTGGACCGGATGGAGGCCGAGCCTGTTCGCTACCTCGTGTTCGCGTTCCTTTGGGGTGCGCTGTGTGCGGCGGTCGGGGCGATCCTGCTCAACACCGGGATCCACGTGCTGCTCACCGCGGCCCACGCGGCCCACGCCGACGAGGTGAGTTCGGTCGTCAGCGCGCCACTCGTCGAGGAGACGCTCAAAGGGGCGGCCATCGTGCTCATCGCTTGGCGTCGCCGGCGCGAGTTCGACGGCGTCATCGACGGGATCGTGTATGCCGGTATGGCCGGTGCCGGGTTCGCCTTCAGCGAGAACATCCTCTATCTCGGGCGAGCGTTCGGCGAGGCTGGCGCATCGGGGCTGACCGAGGTCTTCTTCCTGCGCTGCCTCATGGGCCCGTTCGCGCACCCGTTGTTCACGGCCTGCACCGGGATCGGGATCGGGCTAGCCGTCACGGTCGCACGGTCGGCGTTGGGGCGGGTCGCCTTCGGCCTCGTCGGACTGGCGTGCGCCATGGTGTTGCACGGGATCTGGAACCTCAGCGCCGCCCTCGGGACCTACCTTGAGGTCTACTTCGCCTTCCAGATGCCGGTTTTCGCCGTGTTCCTCGTGATGTTGGTCGTGTTGCGCCAGCGGGAGCAGAGCGTCATCCGGCGCCACCTGAGTGAATACGCCGACGCGGGGTGGCTCACGCGCGCCGAGGTCGGCATGGTGTCGTCCCTGTCGGCTCGCCGCTCCGCCCGGACCTGGGCTCGGAGCCACGGCGGCCGGGCGGCGTTGCAGTCGATGCGGGCCTTCCAGGACAGTGCGAGCGCACTGGCCCTGCTGCGGGCTCGGATCATCCGGGGCTCAGCCGGACCGACTGCCCCCGCGCAGGAGCGACAATTGCTCGATGCGGTCACCGCACATCGGGCGGTGTTCGTCGGACCGCCGGTCGGGCAAGGGCGCGGCATACACTGGGGCGCCGGACCGTCGGGTGCTCCGTCGGCCCAACTGCCCTCGTAGCACAACGGATAGTGCAGCGGCCTTCTAATCCGCAGGTTGCAGGTTCGAGTCCTGCCGGGGGCGCGCCAGCGCCCACGGCAGAAGGCAACAGGGGCTCGAACGTCAGTGAGAGCCCCGACGGGGGCGCGCCAGCGCCCACGGCAGAAGGCAACAGGGGCTCGAACGTCAGTGAGAGCCCCGACGGGGGCGCGCCAGCGCCCACGGCAGAAGGGTTTTGGGGGGCTTAAAGGGTTGATGATCCATGCGACACACCCGGTCTGGGGCGTGTCGGGGCCGCATGTGTTGAGCCGGACCGAGGGACTTGGAAGGATGCGCCTGTGACCGGAGCGAGCCCAGCGCCCGGTGAGCTGTCAATGCTGCTCGCCGCGGTCAGCGGGCTGCGCGACCAGGTTGAGGCGTCTCGCCTCCCGTTGGCGCTACCGGATGCGCTGTCGGCATCCAAGGTCCGGGTGGAGCTGCTCCAGCAGCTCGACGACTACGTGATCCCGCGGTTGAGTTCGTTGGATGCGCCGCTGTTGGCGGTGGTGGGTGGGTCGACGGGTGCCGGGAAGTCGACGCTGGTCAACTCTTTGGTCGGGCAGCGGGTCACCAAACCGGGCGTGTTGCGCCCGACGACGAGGTCACCGGTCCTCGTCCACCACCCTTCTGATGAGCATTGGTTCGTGGATACCCGCGTCCTGCCGGGGCTGGCGCGGGTGCGCGGTGCCGACCTGACTGAGGACCCGTCCGCGGTGCGCCTCGTTTCGACCGACACGCTGCCAGCCGGGCTCGCCCTGCTCGACGCACCCGATATCGACTCGGTGGTCGCGTCAAACCGCGACCTCGCCGCCCAGCTCCTGTCGGCAGCCGATCTCTGGTTGTTCGTCACCACTGCGGCCCGGTATGCCGATGCCGTCCCGTGGTCCCTGCTCCGTCAGGCATCCGAACGGGGCACGTCGGTTGCGATCATCCTCGACCGGGTGCCCCCGGAGGCGATCGGCGAGATCCGGGACCACCTCACCTCGATGCTTAAGGAGCAGGGCTTGGCATTGGCCCCGCTCTTCCCCATCCCGGAGGTTGCGCTTGGCCCCGAGGGTTTGCTCGGTGAGGACGAGATCGGGCGGCTCAAAGGTTGGCTCACTACGCTGGCCAACGATGCGCGGGCGCGGGCGCTGGTGGTGCGGCATACCCTCAGCGGCGCCTTGGACTCGATCGACTCGCGGATCGCCGTGCTAGCGGAGGCGACCGGTGAGCAGCAGGCGGCCACCAACGCGTTGAGCCGAGTCGCGGATGCGGCATACGCGGAGGCATCCGATGGCGTCCGCAAGGGGATGCTCGACGGCACGCTCCTTCGCGGTGAGGTTCTCTCGCGGTGGCAGGAGTTCGTCGGGACCGGGGAGTTCTTCAAGCAGGTGGAGTCCGCGGTGTCCCGCGTGCGCGACCGGATCACGGCTGCCGTCAAGGGTCAGCCCCCGCCGGGCCAGCAACTGGGCGAAGCGCTGCATTCGGGGGTCGCCGCCCTGGTCACCGCCGAGGCAGCCGCGGCGGCGTCGCAGGTGGCTCGGTCCTGGCGTGGTATGCCGGGTGGTCAGCTGCTGCTCGACGGCGCACCAACGTTGGCCGCGCCGTCTCGCGACCTGACCACCCAGGTCGAGACCCTGGTCCGTGAGTGGCAGGACGACGTTCTGGACCTGGTCCGCAACGAGGGCCGCGATCGGCGCACCACGGCCAAGGTCGCGGCATACGGGGTCAACGGTCTGGGCGTGGTGCTGATGTTGGTGACGTTCGCGCACACCGCTGGACTCACCGGCGCCGAGGCCGGGATCGCGGGGGGCACTGCGGTCTTGGGCCAGAAGCTGCTCGAGGCGATCTTCGGCGACCAAGCGGTGCGGTCGTTGGCGGCCAAGGCTCGCGGGGCGCTGCTGGAGCGCGTGGAAGAGCTGTATGCCGTCGAAGCAGGCCGCTACCACACGGCCATCGACGGCGTGTCGGTGGCGCGCGACCAGGGCCGGAAACTGTCGGCGGCCGCCATGGGTGTCAGGGCGGCCCGATGAGCCCCCTGCGGATGGGCAGCGCCCAGGTCCCGGTCGTCACGGCAGCGGAGTTGGCTGATCGGGCCGCGGCCCTGTCCGAGGCGTGCGCCGAGGGGGCCCGCGAGCTCGAACCGGCCGTGGTCGACCAAGCCGTCAACCTGGTCGACAAGGTCCGGGAGCGGACCTCCATCGCCGGTGGGCACACGGTTGTGGCGTTGGCCGGAGCCACGGGCAGCGGAAAGTCGTCGTTGTTCAACGCCATCGTCGGAGCGCAGGTCGCCAAGATCGGTGCGCGCCGTCCGACGACGGCGCTGCCTTCCGCAGCAGTGTGGGGGAACTCGTCGGCGACCGAGTTGCTCGACTGGCTGTCGGTGTCCGCCCGTCATCAGGTCGGTCCGGCCCAGGAGGCCGACTCCGAGCGGCGTGACTCCTCGGCCGACGCGGCCGACGCGGCCGACGCGGCCGACCCGGCTGACGCGGCCGACCCAGCCGACCCAGATGCTCTTGGTGGCGTGCCCGTCACGCGAGTGGGCAGCCTGGACGGGCTCGTCCTGCTTGACCTTCCTGACTTTGACTCACGGGTCGACGCTCACCGGATCGAAGCTCAGCGGGTCCTGGAATTGGTTGACATCTTTGTCTGGATCACCGACCCGCAGAAATACGCCGATGCCTTGCTGCATGAGGACTATGTGCGCGCGTTGGCCACGCACGACGCGGTGACGATTGTCGTGCTCAACCAGGTCGACCGGCTTGCCCCGGAAGCCGTCGCCGCATGTCGGGAGGACCTTCGGCGCCTGCTGGTCGCCGATGGGCTGCCGCAGGCTCGCGTTTTCGCGACCTCCGCCCGCACGGGTGTGGGGATTGCCGAGCTGACCCAGCAATTGGCCAATGCCGTCGCGGGTGCCAACGCCACCCGCCACCGGTTGTCGGCGGATGTCGTCTCGGTGGCCGCGAAACTGCGTGCTGGGGTGGCCGATTCGGAACCGAAGGTGGACGCGGGACCCGACACCGGGCTGATCGAGGCCCTGTCGCGAGCTGCCGGTGTGCCGATCGTCCTGGACGCCATCGCCGCTGATTACCGGCGCGAATCGAGCCAAGCGGGCGGATGGCTGTTCACCCGGTGGGTGTCTTCATTCAAGGCCGACCCACTGTCCAGACTCCGGTTGGACAAGACCGTGGTGTCGATGAAGTCCGTCGATGAGGCCGACGTCCGCGCTGTCCTTGGGCGTTCGTCGATTCCGCCGCCGTCGCCCGCCGCCCGCGCCGCGGTCTCGTTGGCCACGCGCCAATTGGCCGATCGTGCGGGCAGCGGCCTGCCGGTGCGGTGGGCGCATGCTGTCGCCGACGCGGCCGCTCCGGGCGACGACGCGCTCGCCGACGCTCTCGACCAGGCGATCCTGCACACCCCGCTTCGGGCCCGGACCCCCGTGTGGTGGACCATTGCGGGCATTCTGCAGTGGATCTTCGGCGCGGCGGTTATCGCTGGGGTGCTCTGGCTGGCGGTGTTGTCAGTCGTGGCCTGGTTGCAGTTGCCCGAGCTGCCGACGCCGACCGTCGGCGTGCTCCCGTGGCCCTTCCTCCTCTTGGCCACGGGGTTGATCCTCGGGTTGCTCAGCGCAGGAGTGGCTCGTGTGGCTGCTCGGGTCGGGGCCAAACGCCGCGCGACGAAGGCGGGAAAACGACTTCGCGAGTCCATCTCTTCGGTGGCCGACGACCGGATCGTCAGACCGGTGGCCGCGGTTCTCTCCCGGCATGCCAGGGTGCGCGAGTTGCTGGATCGAGCCGCCCGGCGCTGACCGCCCACGCGGTCCCATCCGTGGGTCCTCGGCCGGGTGGAGTCATCCACATCCCCGTGGTCGGTTGTCCCACCATCCACAGGAAGACCTTGAGGTATGCCGCGGCCGTCCGGGTTCGACGATCCTGGGGCGAGCCCGTCCGCTGGGGACAGGGCGGCATACCCCTCAGGTAGAGGACACCCACATGAACGAGAGCTACGTCACCGTGATCGGCAACCTCACCGCTGACCCGGTGCTGCGCACCACCAAGAACGGCAAGCCTTTCGCGACCTTCCGGATGGCCTCCACGCCCAGGCGCTGGGACGGCAGGGAGCAGGCCTATGTCGACGGCGGGACCAACTTCGTGTCCGTCGTGACCTTCAACGCCCTGGCGGCGAATGTGGTTGCGAGCCTAGCCAAGGGTCAGCCGGCCATCGTCTACGGACGGCTGCGGGTCAACACGTGGAGCACCGCCGAGGGGAAGAGCACGACGACGGTCGAGATCGACGCCTACCACGTCGGGCACGACCTCACCCGGGGTCAGTCCCACTTCACCAAGACAGCGCGGGCCCAGTTCGACACGACGGATCGGCTGTCGTCCCCGGAGATCCAGCACGCCCTGGCGGTGGGCGCGGGAGAGGTCGATGAGCGAGACGAGCCCGAGGGCATCGAGGAGCAGGATGACCGGGGCCCGGACTGGGCGCCGTTGACCGATGAGCTGCCTTCCAACTCGGCAGCCGAGTCCGGATCGGGTGCGGGAACAGGGCTGTCCTGGTCAGGTCCGGACCCCGAGACCGACGCCTACGTCGTCGCCAAGGCGAGTTGACGGCATCCGGGCTCCCCAAGACTGCCGGTCGGGTCGTGACGACCACGCTCGATCCACCCCTCCGCGACCCGACCGGCGATTGGGTGACGCACCCGCCCGACGGATAGCCTTCGGGCATGGCCGAGTTCATCTACACCATGACCAAGGCCCGCAAGGCCGTGGGCGACAAGCTCATCCTCGACGACGTGACGATGGCGTTCTATCCGACCGCCAAGATCGGTGTCGTCGGACCCAACGGAGCGGGCAAGTCGACGATCCTGCGGATCATGGCCGGGCTCGACCAACCCTCCAACGGCGAGGCCAGGTTGTCGCCGGGCTACACCGTCGGGATCCTCCTGCAGGAGCCGCCGCTCAACGAGTCCAAGACGGTGCTGGGCAACGTCGAGGAGGGCGCCGGGGAGATCAAGGCCAAACTCGATCGCTACAACGCCATTGCCCTTGAGATGGGCGAGCCGGACGCCGACTACGAGAAGCTCGGCGACGAGATGGCCAAGCTGCAGGACGAGATCGACCACGCCAACGCCTGGGATCTGGATAGCCAACTTGAGCAGGCCATGGATGCGCTGCGGTGCCCGCCGGGTGACGCAGATGTGACGGTGCTCTCCGGTGGTGAGCGTCGTCGGGTGGCCCTGTGCAAGCTCCTGCTGCAGAAGCCGGACCTGTTGTTGCTCGACGAGCCGACCAACCACTTGGACGCCGAGTCGGTGCAATGGTTGGAGCAGCACCTCGCGCAATACCCCGGGGCGGTGCTCGCGGTCACCCACGACCGCTACTTCCTGGACAACGTCGCCCAGTGGATCGCCGAGGTCGACCGCGGCCGGCTCTACCCCTACGAAGGCAACTACTCGACCTACCTGGAGAAGAAGTCCGAGCGGCTGCAGATCCAGGGCCGCAAGGACGCCAAACTCGCCAAGCGCCTCAAGGACGAGCTGGACTGGGTGCGCTCCAATGCCAAGGGGCGTCAGGCCAAGAGCAAGGCCCGCCTGGCCCGTTACGAGGAGATGGCGGCCGAAGCCGATCGGACCCGCAAGCTTGACTTCGAGGAGATCGCGATCCCGCCGGGACCTCGGCTCGGGTCGCAGGTCATCGAGGTCCGCAAGCTGAGCAAGGGGTTCGGCGACCGGGTGCTCATCGACAACTTGTCCTTCACGTTGCCACGAAACGGGATTGTCGGCGTCATCGGCCCCAACGGGGTGGGCAAGACGACGCTGTTCAAGACGATCGTCGGGTTGGAGAAGCCCGATGCCGGCGAGGTCAAGATCGGCGACACCGTCAAGATTTCCTATGTCGACCAGGCCCGGGCCGGGCTCGACCCGGCCAAGACACTGTGGGAGGTCGTGTCTGACGGGCTGGACTACATGAAGGTGGGTCAGGTGGAGATCCCCTCCCGCGCCTACGTGTCGCAGTTCGGCTTCAAGGGACCCGACCAGCAGAAGCCGGCCGGCGTGCTCTCCGGCGGCGAACGCAACCGTCTCAACCTGGCCCTCACCCTCAAACAGGGTGGCAACCTGCTCCTGCTCGATGAGCCGTCCAATGACCTCGACGTCGAGACCTTGGGGTCCTTGGAGAATGCTCTGCTGGACTTCCCCGGCTGCGCCGTCGTCATCAGCCACGACCGATGGTTCCTCGACCGGGTGGCGACCCACATCCTCGCCTATGAGGGCGACGACGAGGACCCGGCCAAGTGGTACTGGTTCGAGGGCAACTTCGAGGCATATGAGAAGAACAAGGTCGAACGGCTCGGCGAAGAGGCCACCCGGCCGCATCGGGTGACCTACCGCAAGCTCACCCGCGACTGACGCTTGGCGCGCGCCCCCGTTTGGCTCTTGGTCATTCGCCGAATGGGAAACTGGCCAGGGTTCGGCAGGCTCCGGTTTCGTACCACGACACCTGGATCCGGTCGACCGTCTGCCGGACCGGCACGAGCGGGGCCACCCAACCCCGGACTACCTCCTCGGTGACGTCCGCTCCGACTGCGTCGATCGTGAGGTGGGGGCGCACCGCCCCGAACTCACCGGCATACGGAGGGTAGCTGGGGAACGCCCCCCAGAGCGCGGCGGTCAGGGCCGCGAACGGCTCCTCGGGTTCGGGGACCAGGTGGATGATGCCGTTTGGGAAGGCCGCCACGGTGGCGAGTCGAACGTCGAACGGCATTATGCGCGAAGCGATCTCGCGGACGGTCCGCAGTGCCTTCGGCGTGATCTCACCCGCAGCGAGCCACGGACCCAACACCGTGATGTGGGCGTGCGCAAAGGTCGGGTCGGTGGACACGTAGGTCCGGTCGTAGTGCTCATGCCTCGCGCGCACCAGCGGCTCGAAGGCCCGGACCGGCACGACGAGGACGCTGTGACCCGCGTAGCCGTTGGCTGGCGTGCCGTCGCTCATGTCGGATTCCCCGCGCGCAGGTCCTCGGTGGCCAACGCAGCCACCTCCTCGATCGCTGCCACCACCCCTCGGTATGCCGGGTGCCCTGGGTCAATGAGCGCGAAGTGGTCACAGCCGGACACCACCTCCAACCGACACGCGGCGTCGTCAGCACCCCGCGAGCGCAAGTAGGACGCAGACACCTCCGCCGGCACCAGATCGTCCTGGGCACCATGCAGGAGCACCGTCGGTGAACCCAGCCGACCCGCGACGGGGTCGGCATCCGTCCACCACTGTGGCACCTGCTCCGGGCCACCTCCGAGCAGGGACCGAACGGCACCCGCACCGAGGTCGTCGGTGTCGGCCAACCGCAGGTCCAGGACGCCAGCCAGCGAGACCACCCCGCGGACGGCTGGGCACCGTCCGTTGCTCGCCGCCCAGACCGCGAGTTGGCCACCCGCCGAATGTCCCACGGCGACAAGCCGATCCGGCATCGACGGGTCGGCTGCGACCGCGGCAAGGGACGCGAGGACCGAGTCGCCGGTCCCTGGCCAGCCGCCACCCGGCATACCGACCCGGGCGTATTCGACCGAGGCGACGGGCCACCCGGTCCGCGCGAGTGCGGCTCCTAGCGGTCGCAGGTGGGCCCGGTCGTATGCCACCTGCCACAGACCCCCGTGGATGAGGACGATGGCGACGCCGCCCCGCTGACCCGTCTGGTCCGCCGCGTCCCACACGTCATAGACCTCGCTCTCGGCCGAACCGAACCGGACGGAACGTCGGCGAGGCAGGGGAAGGGACATGACCCCATCCCAGCGCCCCTCCGATCGAGAGAGCAAACTCATTTCCCGTGCGCCCGGCCCCGGAAGCACGCAGACTGAGCTCATGCGCCTTGGCATTCAGATCGCCTACTTCTCCTGGCCTGACGCTCCGGCGTCGATCGGCCCCACCTTCGGCCGGATCGCCCGGGACGCTGATGCTGCGGGTCTGGACTCCCTGTGGGTGATGGACCACTTCTTCCAAATCTCCATGATTGGCCCGCCCGAGTTGGACATGCTTGAGGGCTACACGGCGTTGGCGTTCGCCGCGGGCCAGACCCAGCGGATTCAGCTTGGCACCATGGTCACCGGCGTGACCTACCGCCATCCGGGGGCGTTGATCAAGACGGTGACCACGCTCGACGTCCTCTCCGGTGGCCGGGCCTGGCTCGGCATCGGCGCCGCCTGGAACGAAGAGGAACACGCCGGCCTCGGCATTCCTTACCCGCCGACCGCGGAGCGGTTCGAGCGTCTGGAGGAGACGCTGCAGGTCGCCCTGCAGATGTGGCGGGGGGAGCAAACCCCGTATGCCGGTCGCCACTACCACCTCGCTCGACCGCTCAACGTCCCGCAGGCACTGCGGCGGCCCCATCCGCCGATCCTCGTCGGTGGCGGCGGGGAGAAGAAGACCCTCCGGCTCGTCGCGCAATATGCCGATGCGTGCAACATCTTCGACATGGGTCCGGACGCGATCTCGGCGAAGTACGACGTGCTGCGCGGACACTGCGATGCTGTCGGTCGGGACTACGGCGAGATCGAGAAGACGGTGCTCACCCGGCTGACCCTTGGCGACGGGTCACCCGATCTTTCGGGTATGCCGACCGTGTCGATTGCCCAGGCGGTCGACAAGCTCGGCCGGCTCGCCGAGATCGGGACCGACCACGTCATCATGGGCATGTCCAACGACTTCGTGCCCGGGGCGTACGAGGCGGTGGCCGAGCTGGTGGGCCAGGTAGCGACCCTTCATCCGGCAGGGCGGTGACCTTGGGGGGCCCTGACCCCTCTTGGCGCCTACGCGCCGTGGTCAGCTGGCCCGGGATCAGCCGCGAGTCGCTCGCGAACGGTTCGCCTCACGAGGGGGTCGATCCCGGGCTCATTCGCCTGTACCCGGCTGACGAGGTCACGAAGCATTCGGGGCTCCCAGAACCTCGTCAGGTGGGTCGCGACGGCATCGACGGCCCGCTCGACCGGTAGGTGGGTGAACTGTCGCGCCACATCGCCGGAGAGTCGCACGACCGGAGCGACCCGGGTCATGGGGCTACCACGGATCCGGCGTGCGCCTCGACGCCCCGGGTGTGTTCCAGGGACGTTGCGACGGTGACCTGGACGGCCGTCACCTTGTATTCCGGGCAGTTTGTCGCCCAGTCGGAATTGTCCGTCGTCACGACGTTGGCGCCGGTCACCGGGTGGTGGAAGGTCGTGTAGACCACGCCGGGAGGCATCCGCTCGGAGATGACCGCCCGCAACGTCGTGGACCCTACCCGCGAGGCGAGCTCGACGACATCGCCCGAGTGCACGCCACGAAGCTCGGCATCGGACGCGTGGATCTCCAGGACGTCGGCCGGGTGCCAGATCGAGTTCGGGGTGCGGCGGGTTTGGGCTCCGACGTTGTACTGCGACAGGATCCGCCCGGTCGTCAGGATAAGCGGGAACCGCCGCGTCGTCCTCTCGGTCGTCGGCACGTAGACGGTCTCGGTCAGCTTGCCTCTGCCCCGGACAAACTCGTCGACGTGCATGATCGGCGTGCCCATCGAGGTGTCGTCGCGCACGGGCCACTGCATCGAGCCCTGAGTGTCGAGGCGATCGAAGCTCACCCCGGCGAAGGTCGGCGTGGTTGCCGCGATCTCGGCCATGATCTCCCGGGGATGGCCGTAGCCCATCGGGTAACCCATTGCCGTCGCGATCTCACAGGCGACCTGCCACTCGTCCTTGCCGACGAAGCTCGGGAACACCGGGCGTACCCGGCCGAGGCGACGTTCGGCGTTGGTGAAGGTTCCGTCCTTCTCGAGAAACGTCGTTCCCGGCAGGAACACGTGCGCGAACCGTGCGGTCTCGTTGAGGAAGAGATCTTGCACGACGACCAGATCCATGGCCTGCAACGCGGCGTGGACGTGCTGGGTGTTGGGGTCGGATTGGGCGATGTCCTCGCCCTGGACGAACAGCCCACGGAAGGACCCGCTGATCGCCGAATCGAACATGTTGGGGATGCGCAGGCCAGGCTCGGCCGGCAAGGTGACGCCCCAGAGGTCCTCATAGACGTGGCGGACTTCGGGCATGGACACGTGGCGGTAGCCGGGCAACTCGTGGGGGAAGGACCCCATGTCGCACGAGCCCTGCACGTTGTTCTGCCCGCGCAGCGGGTTGACGCCTACCCCCGGCCTGCCGAGCATCCCGCAGAGCATGGCCAAGTTGGCCATGCCCATCACCATCGTGGAACCCTGGCTGTGCTCGGTGACTCCCAAGCCGTAGTAGATCGCGGACGCCGGGCCCGCGGCATACAGGCGGGCGGCGGCTCGCACGTCGTCGGCCGGGATCCCGGTGATCTGCTCCGTCGCTTCGGGCGAGTGCTCCGGTCGGGCGATGAACTGCAGGTAGGGCTCGACGTTCTCGCAGCGTCCGTCGAGGAACGCGCGATTCACCAGCCCTTCCGTGACGACGACGTAGGCCAACGCGTTGACGAACGCGACGTTCGTGCCTGGTCGGACGGGCAGGTGGTATGCCGCCTCGACATGCGCCGAGCGGACGAGGTCGATCCGGCGGGGGTCGGCGACGATAAGCCGCGCCCCGGCGCGCACTCGTCGTTTGAGTCGGGAGCCGAAGACTGGGTGGGCGTCGGTGGGGTTGGCGCCGATGACGAGAAAGACGTCGGCGTGGTCGGCCGACTCGAAGTCCTGGGTGCCTGCTGAGGTCCCGAATGCCTGGTTGAGGCCGTAGCCCGTGGGGGAGTGGCAGACCCGGGCGCACGTGTCGATGTTGTTGTTGCCAAATGCGGCTCGAACCATCTTCTGGACGACATAGACCTCCTCGTTCGTGCACCGTGACGAGGAGATCCCGCCGATGGCGCCGACACCATGGCGGGCCTGAATGTCCCGAAAGCCCGACGCAACCCGGGCGATCGACTCGTCCCAGCTCACCTGCCGCCACGGCTCGTCGATCCGGTCGCGGACCATGGGGTGGCGCTGTCGGTCGGGGTGGGCGGCATACCCAAAGGCGAACCGGCCCTTGACGCACGAGTGACCCTCGTTCGCGCGGCCTTCCTTCCACGGGACCATCCGGACGACCTGTGTGTCGGCGCCCTCGCCCTGCACCTCGGCGCGGAACGAGCACCCCACGCCGCAGTAGGCACACGTGGTGACCACGGCCCGCGTGGGCATCCCGAGCTCGATGACCGACTTCTCCTCCAGCGCGGAGGTCGGGCACGCCTGCACACACGCGCCACAGGACACGCACTCGGAGGACAGGAAGTCGGTGCCGCCGGGAGTGATCCGCGAGTCGAAGCCTCGGCCCGCCACGGTCAGAGCGAAGGTGCCCTGGACCTCGCTGCAGGCGCGCACACACCGGGAGCAGACGATGCACGCCGCCGGGTCGTAGGCGAAGTAGGGATTGGTGTGGTCTCCGGCGTCGTCGACATGGCTGCGGCCCGCGAGCCCGTAGCGGACCTCGGCGACATCGACATCGGCGGCCGACCGCTGAACCTCACAGCTGCCGCGGGCACATCCAAGGCAGTCCTGCGGATGGTCGGACAGGTAGAGCTCCATCACGCCACGGCGCAGCGCTTCGACCTGTGGGGTGCGCGTCTCGACCGACATCCCGTCGGTGCATGGCGTCGTGCACGAGGCGGGGGTCCCTTTGACGCCGTCGATCTCAACGAGGCACAGACGGCACGAGCCAAAGGCGGCCAGCGAGTCGGTGGCGCACAAGCGGGGGATCGACACGCCGGCCAATCCGGCCGCGCGCAGCACCGACGTCCCGGGGGCGACGTGGACGGTCTGCTCGTCGATGGTGACGGTCAGCGTCGGGTCGCCGGGGACGGCCGGCGTCCCGAGGTCGGTCTCCGGCGCCAGCGTCATGGTCGACCTCCTGCTGCTGTGGCGGGACCCAGCCCGAAGTCCTCCGGGAAATGGGCGAGCGCGCTGCGGACCGGCATCGGCGTGAGCCCGCCCATCGCACAGAGAGAACCGCGCTCCATCGTTGTGCAGAGGTCGGTCAGCAGGCTCAGACCCGCGGCGTGCGCTGGGCCCGGGTGCGCCCGGTCGGCCAGGATCCGATCGAGGGTCTCGACGCCACGCTGCGAACCGATCCGGCAGGGCGTGCACTTGCCGCACGACTCCTTGGCGCAGAACTCCATGGCGAACCGGGCCATCCGCCCGAGGTCGACGGTGTCGTCGAACACGACGACCCCACCGTGGCCGAGCATGAAGCCTGCCTCGGCCATGGCTTCGTAGGTCAGCGGGACATCCAAGAGCCTGGCCGGGAGATAGGCACCGAGCGGCCCACCGACCTGCACAGCACGGATCGGGCGCCCGGATCGGGTGCCTCCACCGATGTCCTCGACAAGTTCGCGCACGGTGATGCCGAAATCAAGCTCGACCAGCCCGCCGTGCCGGACGTTTCCCCCCAATTGGAATGCCTGGGTGCCGCGGGACCGGTCGGTGCCGTGGGCGGCATACCGCTGCCCACCGTCGGCAAGGATCGCCGGGACGGTCGCCAGGGTGAGCACATTGTTGACGACGGTCGGTCGACCGAACAGGCCCGAAAGCGCCGGGATCGGTGGCTTGGCGCGCACCTCCCCGCGGCGACCTTCCAGGCTCTCGAGCATCGAGGTCTCTTCCCCGCAGATATAGGCGCCCGCGCCGACCCGGACCTCGATATCGAAGGTGAGCGCCGAGCCCTGGACGTGCCTGCCTAACCATCCGGCCGCCCGGGCCACGTCAATCGCCTTGCGCAGCGCGGTAATGGCATGCGGATACTCCGACCGGATGTAGATGAGTCCTTCGGTCGCGCCGACTGCCCAGGCGCAGATTGCCATGCCTTCCAGCAGCGCGAAGGGGTCGCCCTCCATGAGCATCCGGTCGGCGAAGGTGCCGGAGTCGCCCTCGTCGGCGTTGGCGCAGACGAACTTCAGACCGGGCTCAGCACCGGCGACGGTGCGCCACTTCAGGCCGGTGGGGAAGCCGGCGCCGCCACGTCCCCGCAGGCCCGACGTCACCACCTCCTCGACGACGGCCGCGGGCGCCATCGCCAGGGCACGCCGCAGCCCGACCCACCCGCCGTGGCTCGCGTAGTCAGGCTCCGACGCCGGGTCGACGATCCCCAGCCGGGCGCAGGTCAGCCGCGTCTGGCGGGCTAGGAACGGATGATCTGCGACGCGCCCCACGGATGCCTCGTATGCCGGGCGCCCCCCGTCCGCGGACCCCGTCGCGGTAGGCGCTGGAGTGGCTCCCACAGACAGCACCGTCTCGGCCGAGAGCATCGAGCCATCGGGGGCGAACGCCGGCAGACCGATCCGGCCGTGCTCGGAGTCAACCTCGACGAGCGGTTCCAGCCAGAGCATGCCCCGCGAGCCCGTGCGGACGATGTCCAGCTCCGGGTGCCGTCCGAGGGTCGCGGCGACCTCGTCGGCGCCGACCGACACGGCCGCTGCATCTGCCGGCACGTAGACCGTCGTCCGCTCGTCCATCACGACCACTGCTGGGTAAGGGCGCCGATACGGTCGTCGGACAACCGCCCGTGCAGTCGGCCGTCGAGTTGGCCGGACGGCCCCAGCGCGCAATTGCCCAGGCAGAACGCCTCGGTCACGGTGACGTCGTCAACAGTCGCGAAGCGGCTCACTGACCGTTCGTAGAGCTCCTGTCCGCCGACCGCCTGGCAGGCTTCCCCGCGGCATACCGAGACGGTATGCCGCGTCGCCGGCCCGTCGCGGAAGTCCGCGTAGAAAGTGACGACTCCGTGGACGTCGGCCCTCGACAGGTTGAGGACGTCGGCGATGACGGCGACGTCGTCCCGGTCGATCCAGCCCAGCTCCTCCTGCACGGCGTGCAGGGCGGGCAACAGCGGGCCGCGGTGGGCGGCATGCCGAGTGACGATCTCGCGCACCCGCTCGCCACGCGTGCCGGTCATCACAGCCCTCTCCCCGTCGAACAGGTCAAGTCCGATTCTAGGGACGCCCAACGGCCAGGGTCGCTTGTCTCGGCGTGGCTCAGCGAAGCGGCCCGGTGGGCCCAGGGCAGCCAACCAGGCGAAGCCCCAGCGCAGCGTTGGTAGCGCCGATCTGTTCGGGCGTGCGGTGCACAGCTGGCGTGTACCACCGGGCCACGTCCACGACGATCGACAACAGGGCCAAGGCGGTGTCGGGGATATCGTCCAGGACGAAGTCGCCGGAAGCCTTCCCCGACTGGAGCACGTCGCGGACGGTGTAGTCGATCCTCTTGCGCAGGGCCAGGACCTCGGCGCGGTGGGCCTCGGACAGATGGGGGAACTCATGCTGGACGACGCGGGCGATGGCGTAGTTCTCGGCGTGCCAGGCGCTGAACCGGGCCATCACGGCAGCGAGGGCGAGTGGGGGGGAGCCAGCCCCCTGCACAGCGGCCGTGACCAGCGCCAGGGCCTCCTGGTGACCGTCCCGCGAGAGGTGGAAGAGCAGGTCCTCCTTGGACGCGAAGTGGACATAGACACCGGCTGGGGACAGGCCTGCCCGAGAAGCAATATCACGGGTGGTCGTGGCGTGAAAACCTTTGTCCGCGAAGGCTTCTGCCGCTGCCGAGAACAGACGTAGAACGGTCTCGCTCGGACCCGTGGCGGGGTCGCCAGAGGGGAGTGCTGGACTCGCTGCGGTGGCGGGGGTCACGGCCGCTGGGATGGTCGGCACAGTGGACAGCATGCCCCACCTATGACATGCTAAGCAAGCGCTTACTTATGTCACATTGCCGTGCCCGCAACTGGAGGTCACCATGCCGCGCAACCTGTACGCCGAGGAGCACGAGGACTTCCGGGCCAGCGTCCGTGAGTTCGTCGAGCGCTCGCTCAAGCCCCGTGTCGAGGAGATGATCTCCCTCAAGTCGATCCCCCGGGACATCTGGCTCGAGGCCGGCAAGCAGGGCTTCCTCGGCATGGACATTCCCGAGGAGTTTGGTGGCGCCGGGGCCGGCGACTACCGGTTCAACGCGGTCCTCGCGGAAGAGTGGGGTCACTTCAACGCCGCCACCGCCGCCTGCTTCGGCATCCACGCCGACGTCTGCCCGCCCTACATCGTCGACCTGGGCACCGAGGAGCAGAAGCAACGCTGGCTGCCAGGCATCGCCTCCGGCGAGAAGATCATCGCCATCGGTATGACCGAGCCCTCCGGGGGCTCGGACCTCGCCGCTCTCAAGACCACCGCGGTCAAGGCCGATGACGGGTCCGGCGACTGGATTATCAACGGGTCCAAGACCTTCATCACCAACGGCTACCAGTGCGACCTGGTCATCGTGGCCGCCCGGACCGACCCGAGCAAGGGCCCCAAGGGCATCACGCTCTTCATGGTCGAGCGCGGCATGGACGGGTTCGTCAACGGCCGCAAGCTCGACAAGGTCGGCCAGGACGAGTCCGACACCGCCGAATTGTTCTTCGAGAACGTCCGAGTCCCCGACACCAACCGGCTCGGCCCCGAGGGTGGCGGGTTCATCGCCATGATGCAGCGGCTGCCCCAGGAGCGGGTTGGCGCGGCAGTCTCCAACGTCGCCCACGCCTTCCAGATCTTCCGCGAGACGGTCGTCTATGCCAAGGAGCGCAAGGCCTTCGGCCAGTCCATCGGCATGTTCCAGCACAACAAGTTCAAGCTGGCCGAGATGGTCACCAAGCTTGAAGTCGCCCAGGCCTACGTCGACGACTGCGTCGCCGCGCACGCGAAGCACCAGCTGTCGCCGATCGACGCCGCCAAGGCCAAGTGGTGGACCGCTCAGGTGCAGAGCGAGGTCCTCGACGAGTGCGTGCAACTGCACGGTGGCTACGGTTTCATGAACGAATACCGCGCCGCACGTGCCTGGCGAGACGCCCGAGTAACCAAGATCTGGGCAGGCTCCAACGAGATCATGAAGGAGCTCATCGGCCGGGAGCTCGGCTTCTAGTCGCGCGCCCCCCGGCGGCACTCTGGGGCTCCCAGCGAGTAGTTTCGGGGCATGGGTGCACATAGCGGAGCGGTAGCCATCGTCACCGGCGCGAGTCGGGGCATTGGGTTGGGCATCGCCCAGCGTCTGGTCCAGGAGGGCGCGCGGGTCGTTATCACGGCCCGCAAACCCGAACCCCTTGCGGAGGCGGTGGCGGCCTTGGGCGGCGACGCGTATGCCGCTGGGCTGGCCGGCAACGCGGCCGACCCGCAGCACCAGGACGACGCGCTCGCCTTGGCGCGCAGCCGGTTCGGCGGGCTGGACTACCTGGTCAACAACACGGGGATCAACCCGGTCTACGGGCCGATCCTCGACGTCGACCCCGATGTCGCCCGCAAGATCCTTGACGTCAACGTCGTCGCGGCCTTCTCCTGGGTTCGCAAGGCGGTCGCAGCCGGGCTCGGCTCGCCGGAGCACCCAGGCTCGGTCGTCAACATCGCCTCGATCGCTGGCCTGCGGGCCAGCGGGGCGATCGGGTGGTACGGCGTGTCCAAGGCCGCCCTGGTTCACCTGACCATGGAGCTCGGGCACCAGCTCGGCCCGGCAGTCCGGGTCAACGCCGTCGCGCCTGCGGTCGTCAAGACCCAGTTCGCCCAAGCGCTCTACGCGGGACGCGAAGAGGCGGTGGCGGCGGCATACCCGATGAAGCGTCTGGGAGTCCCCGAGGACGTCGCGGGCGCGGTGAGTTTCTTGCTCTCCCGGGACGCGGGGTGGCTGACCGGTCAGACTGTCGTCGTCGACGGAGGCGTGACCCTGGGCGGCCCGCTCTAGAGCGGGCGCGCAGAGACGGTCCCGAGACCCCTTGACTCGGGACCGCTCCGCGCCCCAGGCGCCGCCGATCGGTCGGGCGCGAGCCCGGCCGATGCGGCGCGCATCATGTGGCCGAGATCCTTCCCGTCGCCGTTCACCAGGAAAGAACGCGTCCCCGTCGGCCTGATACATCTCGCCCGGCCGAATTCGGTATGCCGCCCCGCCCCGTCCCAGGGCCACACGAGGTCGGCTGCTGTCCCCGCGCCGACCTAGGATCGAGCGCGAGAGCCGGGCGACCGGCATACCGGCTGAGGCAGGGAGGGCGCACCGTGGGTGAGGCGACCTCGCGAGCGGATGCCGTGCTGGCCGCCCTCGACCCTGAACAGCGGGAGGTGGCGGCCAACCCGCTGGGGCCGATGTGCGTCCTGGCCGGCGCCGGGACCGGCAAGACCCGCGCGATCACCCACCGGATCGCCTACGGCGTCCACTCGGGCGCCTATGTGCCGCAACGCGTCCTGGCGGTGACCTTCACCGCGCGGGCGGCGGGTGAGATGCGCACCCGGCTGCGCGAGCTCGGGGTCGGCGGCGTCCCGGCGCGGACCTTCCATGCGGCGGCGCTGCGACAGCTGCACTTCTTCTGGCCCCAGGCGGTCGGCGGTGCCGCGCCGGAGGTCCTGGCGAGCAAGGCCCCCGTCGTCGCCGAGGCGGTCGGGCGGCTGCGGATGCAGTTCGACCGGACCGCCATTCGCGACCTGGCCGCGGAGATCGAGTGGGGCAAGGTCTCGCTGCTCACCCCCCAGTCATATGCCGCCGGCGCCCGTGGCGCCGGCCGCGAAGCGCCGGGCATTGACCACACGGCGATGGCCCGCGTGTGGGAGAGCTACGAGGAGCGCAAGACCGAGCGCGGAGTCATCGACTTCGAGGACGTCCTGCTGCTCATGGCCGGCATCCTCGACGAACGGCTGGACATCGCCCGGTCGGTCCGCGAGCAGTACCGGCACTTCGTCGTCGACGAATACCAGGACGTCAACGCCCTGCAACAGCGGCTGCTCGATCTGTGGCTGGGCGGGCGCGAGGAGGTGTGCGTCGTCGGCGACCCGGCCCAGACGATCTACACCTTCACCGGCGCGACCCCCGAGCATCTGCTGGGCTTCCGCACCCGTTACCCGCAGGCCCGGCTGGTCCGGCTGGTGCGCAACTATCGCAGCACTCCGCAGATCCTCGCGTTGGCCAACGTCGTCGTCCGGTCGGCCCGACCGACGTTGCGCCGTGGGCCCGGAGGCGTGGCGACGGCTCGCGCGGTGCCCGAGCATGTGCAGCTGCAGGCCCAAGGTGAGCCGGGACCCCAACCCAGGCTCACGGCATACCCGGACGATCCGGCCGAAGCGGCCGGCGTGGCGGCTGCGGTCAAGTCGCTCGTCGACGCGGGACGCACCCCGGGCGAGATCGCGGTGCTATTCCGCACCAACGCGCAGTCCGAGGCGGTCGAGGCGGCGCTGGCGGCCCTGGGCGTGCCCTATCTCGTCCGCGGCGGCGAGCGGTTCTTCGCCCGACAGGAGGTCCGAGGAGCGATCGTGCTGCTGCGCGGCGCCGTCCGGGGGGACGACGGATCGCGGCCGCTGCCCGAGTTGGTCCGCGACGTCCTCACTGGCGTCGGCTGGGCCCCCACGCCGCCCACCTCAGGCGGGGCGCAACGCGAGCGGTGGGAGTCGCTCATGGCGCTGGCCGCCCTGGCCGACGACCTCGTCGCCGCCAGCCCCTCGGCCCGGATGGGAGAGCTCATCCGCGAGCTCGACGAGCGGGCTGCGGCGCAGCACGCGCCTGCGGTCGCTGGGGTGACGCTGGCCTCGCTGCACGCCGCCAAGGGTCTGGAGTGGGACACCGTCTTCATCATCGGCTGCTCCGACGGGTTTCTGCCGATCGTCATGGCCGAGGGCGAGGTGGCCATCGAGGAGGAGCGTCGGTTGCTGTATGTCGGGCTGACCCGGGCCCGGCGCCAGCTGCACCTCAGCTGGGCGGGGGCGCGGACTCCGGGCGCGCGGGCCACCAGGCGGCCGTCGCGGTTCCTCGACGGCGCGGCCGGGATCCTCGGGGAGGGGGCGCGCTCCCAAGCACGCCGGTCGGGTGGCGCACCTGCGTCCTCGGCCCCGCGGCCCCCCCGTCTGCCCTCCGTATGCCGTGCCTGCGGCACCGAGCTGACCACGGCCGCCATGCGCAAGATCGGCCGTTGCGACGGCTGCCCGCCGACCTACGACCCGGCCGTGTTCGAGTCGCTGCGGGTCTGGCGGGGTGAGGTGGCCCGGGCGCTCAAGGTGCCGGCATACGTCGTCTTCACCGACGCGACCCTCACGGCACTGGCCGAGTCGGCGCCGACCGAGCTGCGGGGGGTGGCGGCGGTGCCCGGGGTGGGCGCGATGAAGCTGGACCGCTACGGGGGAGCGGTGTTGGAGGTTCTTGGTGGGGCCGACGCTCATGTTGTTGCCGAAAAGACCACTGCAGCAATGGTTTCCGATCAGCACTAAGGGTCACGACGACACGGCCCGAACTTTTTTCGGTAATTCGTTTGTGGCGTGCCCGTAGCTGGGGTTACCCTCATGAGCGCACAACTCGCAGGGCCTCGGCGGCTCGGGCGGGACCACGACAGCAGGGAAGGAGGGTCGGCACTGATGGAGATCACCACGACGATGACGCGCACGTCTGCGCGAGTCGGTCACAGCTGCTCGGTGTTTGACCACCTCATGCTGCCCGTCATGCCGACCGCCAAGGGGCGCATTGTGCCCACCGCTGGCTTCGTCGCCACCTACGCCACCCCGACCAACGTCCACCGTTCCGCCACCGGGAGCCCGCCCGTCTAGGCCCGCCTAGACCGGTCTCACCTCCAGGCCGCGGAACCCGACAAGGGATCCGCGGCCTTCGTGTTTGTCACGGGAGTCGACATCCCGAAGGCCACCGAGATGAACACCGTCAGATCGCCGCAGACCGCACGACAGCACGACGACAGGACCGCCCGACACCCTCACCAGGGCACGCCGGGACGACAGGACAGGACGGCCCCCGCCACCGCGGGCGGCCGACAGGACAAGGAGGTGACACCGATGCAGCTGAGCACGTTGATCGACACCCAGACGGCAGCGATGTCGGTCGGAGTCGGCATCCCGTGTCGCGACTACGACGCGGAGTTGTGGTTCGCCGAGCGCCCGGAGGACGTCGAGTTTGCCAAGTCGCTGTGCGGCACCTGCCCCGCGCGCGCCGCGTGCCTTGCCGGTGCCCTCGATCGGGGCGAGCCGTGGGGCGTCTGGGGCGGGCAGCTGCTCGTCCAGGGCGCCATCGTCGCCCGCAAGCGTCCGCGGGGCCGTCCGCGTAAGAACGACGTCGCGGCGTGAGGCAGGGGGCGGGCGCTCCCGAGTCAGTCCCGGGAGCGCCCGCACGATCTCTTCTCCGCTCGCCAACAGTCCGGAGCGCTCCGGGCACGTCAACCAGCACCATCCACAGAGCACGTCCTGGAAGGACACCATCACCATGTATCAGCCCCTTCACGAGCACCTGGCTCGCGCCCGACATAGCGAGCGCCAGGCCCATGCCGAGCATGTCGGCATCCGGCGTAGTGCCCGACTCATCTCCCTGCACATCCGACGCCAGCGCCGGGCCTCGCACGCCTGACCTGAGCCCTCGGACCACTCGCGGCAAGGGCGGGGCGACCGTTCGTCGGTCGCCCCGCCCTTGCGGCGCAGGGCCCGTCCGTCGGTCCACCGACCGGGCCTGAAGGCCTGCCTGGGGAGTGGATACACGGCATACAGTGACCTGCGTGCAGGCCCACCTGACCATCGCCCAGGACCCGCAGGCCGACGCCGTCCTCTCGTCCGATCCGTTCGCGCTGCTGTGCGGGATGCTGTTGGACCAGCAGTTCCCGATGGAGCGGGCCTTCGCCGGTCCGGCCAAGCTGCTCGAACGCTTCGGAACCCTCGACCCGGCTCTGATCGCTGCCGCGGGTCCCGACGCGTTCGCCGACCTTGCCGCCACGCCGCCGGCGATCCACCGGTATGCGCGGTCGATGGCCGGTCGCATCCAACAGGTGGCCGCCCACGTCGTCGAGCACTATGACGGTGACGTCGAGTCGATCTGGTCGACGGCGAAGACCACTCCCGAGCTGTTGGCGCGCCTGGTGGCGCTGCCGGGCTTCGGCGAGCAGAAGGCGCGCATCTTCGCCGCGCTGCTGGGCAAGCAGCTGGGCATCCGTCCCCGAGGGTGGCGCGAGGCGATCGGCCCGTATGCCGCGCAAGGCAGCTTCCGCTCGGTCGCCGATGTCGTCGATGCCGAGTCACTGGCCAAGGTACGGGCCTTCAAACAGGCGGCGAAGGCGGCCGCCAAAGAGGCCGATCGATGACCGAGATGCCCGCTCGTGGAGTGGTTTTCCCGCTCGACGGCGACCGGCGCAGCACGATGGCTACCGGCCAGGCGATCGTGGCTGAGGCCCTTGAGCCGGTTGATCCGATCGGCGCACGGGGGGCACTGACAGAGACGACGTGGCGCGCGGGATACCCGCTGCACTTCCGTCGGCTCGTCGAGGCCGGACTTGGCTCGGCAGCCGCCGCCGTGGAGATCGCCGACTGTGGTTTGTCGGCGGTGCACTCGCGGATGCGCTGGGGACGTGCCGACGGTTCCGATGTCCCCTTGCGAGAAGCTGGGGACGACGAGGCCAGGCCGTTGCACACCGAGGTGATCGAGGGCATCGGCCTGCCAGAGTCGTCGCTGACGCTGCCCTTCCAGGGGCGGCGGCTGGCTGGGTCGGAGCTGGCCGACCAGCTCTACGCGTGGGCTCGGCGCGGCATTATCGAGCCGTCGTGCGCCGACGCGGTCAGTCAGGTCGCAGCCCACCCCGAGTGGTTGGACCTCTCCGACCTGACCTTCGTGGTCCTTGGGGCGCGATCCGAGATGGGACCGTTGCGGTCGTTGCTGCGTTGGGGCGCCGATCTGGTCGCCGTCGATCTGCCCCGACCTGACCTGTGGCGCGGTCTGCTCGCCGACACCCGCCGGTATGCCGGGTCGATGCGGGTCCCGGCCGCCCCGGGCAACGCGCCGATCGCCGACCGGGCCGGCGTCGACCTGGTCACCGAGTGGCCCAACGTCACGCAGTGGTTGGAGCACCTGCCTGGCACCCTGGTCATCGGCAACTACGTCTATGCCGACGGCGCGGATAACGTGCGGGTCAGCGTGGCCGTCGATGCGTTGACCGAGTGTCTGCGCTACCACCGCCCAGACACGGCACTGGCGTTCCTGGCCACTCCGACGGATGTGTTCGCGGTGCCGGAGGCCGATGTGGAACGGGCGAACGCGGCATACGACAACGCCACGGTGAGCAAGGCGCTGCGGGGACCGTTGCGCGGCCTGTCCGGCGGGAAGCTGCTCAACCGGAACTATGCGGCCACATCCGGCCCGGGCATCGCCGACGCCATCGTGTCGCAACAAGGCCCCAACTACCTGCTCGCCAAACGGATCCAACGGTGGCGGGCAACGTCGGCCCGCTCCGAAGGAGCCACGGTCTCCCTCACCGTCGCCCCGCCGACGCGCACCCGCTCGGTCGTGAAGAACCGCGCCCTGGCCGCCGCGTATGCCGGTGCCCACCGGTTCGGGTTG
>MTKY01056873.1_pt1 | contig 26721 bp, 21 predicted proteins | sample 1042731 | NCBI WGS metagenome assembly MTKY01 (sample SAMN06212206, study PRJNA360538) | anaerobic digester metagenome | biome: Wastewater treatment plant; material: sludge; isolation source: anaerobic digester fed with sludge from wastewater treatment plant | place: Denmark: WWTP Soeholt ...
TGCAGCAGGAAATGCTTGTCCAGGGTCAGTGTGGGCAGATGCGGCTTGATCCGCAGCACTTCGTCGGCCTCTTCTGGATGCTGCGCGACGTAGACCTGAAGCATCTCGCGCCACCCGCGCTCGTCGTAAGTGAGCAGTGTGCGCAGCATCGCCTCCGCCGCGATGATGGGCGTATTCCATAGCGACGCAGCGATCTGCCGCTCCAATGATGCATCGGTGAGGACCGCGTAGCGCGGTTTACCCGCGACCTCTTCGACCTGCTGTTGCCAGGCCCAGGCATGGCTGGGGCGCGGTGGAATGTCGATCACAATCGAGCCGTGATCCGTCACAATCAAGCCCAGGTTGTACGGCGGATAAGCGGATTCGACAAAGATACCGGGTGCGATTTCTTGCATTGTTGCCTCCAATGAAACCTTGCAAAGGTTGCGAATGATCTCCTGAGGTTGACAGGTTCTATTCGAACCTGCGCAAGGTGAACGTTGATTGAATGGTCGCCATGATGACGTCAGCGGGATGGACCGGCGCGCCGCCCTGCGCGATGGATGGCGAACCGCCGCCGCGTCCACCGAGCGCTTGCGTGACCTCGCGCAGGATGGCCCCGGCATCGACGTGTGGCAGGTCATCGCTGCGGGCGCAGACCAGGCGCGCGCCGTCCGCTTCACTGACGGCCAACAGCAGCAGCGTACGCGGGCGTTCGCGCAGCCGTCCCGCGATCGCGCGGGCGTCGGCAAACGGGCGATCGATCCAGTGGACGCCGATGCGCCGGACGCCATCTATCTCTGGCGTCGCTTCCCACAGATGGTCGGCCTCGAAATCCAGAAGCTGGCCCTGTGCCTTGCTCAGCGCGCGGCGGGTCGTTTGCAGTTCTTCCTGAAGACGGACGACCGTCTGAGGAACCTCATCCTGCGCTACGCTGAGATCGCTGCTCGTTTCGCGCAGGGCGTGCAGCACGCGGCGATAATCGCGCAAGGCGCGGCCACCGCAGAGGAAAGCCACGCGCACACCGCCTTTGTAGCGTTCGATTCCCGTGATTTTCAGCAGCCCAATCTCACCGGTGCTGCGGACGTGTGTGCCGCCGCACGCCGACACATCGTAGCCCTCCACCCAGATGACGCGGATATCCCCGGTTACCTGTGGTGGTTTGCGCAAGGGCATGTCTTTCAGATCGTCGTGAGTGACGGTATGGATCGTCACCGGGCGATTCTCCCAGATCACACGGTTGACGGCGTCCTCGATTCTGAACGCAGCTTCCCACGAGAGTTGCGGAATATCCAGATCAATCGTGCTGGCCGCGCTGCCCAGGTGAAAGCCGACGGTGTTGCCCTGGTAGAGTTCCACGCAGGCCGCCGAGAGGATGTGCTGCCCGGTGTGCTGTTGCATATGATCGAAACGGCGGGCCCAGTCGATGATCCCGTGAACGGTTTCGTCGTCAGCCGCAACGGGCGTAGCCCCCAGCAGATGCCAGACCGTACCTGGGGGCCCGGCCTCCTCTTCGTTCCACACATCCACCACCGGAATCCCGGCGAGCGTTCCCGTGTCGTGCGGCTGTCCACCAGACGTGGGGTAGAACGCCGTCCGATCCAACTGCACAGCCGGCCCGCGTTCGGTTTCCCGCCGTGCGACGATGTGCGCATCGAAGTCGACCAGGGTGGCGTTGTCGTAATAGAGGCGCTGGGTCACGGGCTATACTCCACTACACTCGCCTCGTGATAGATGGCGCTTTCCGGCAATTGGCGCGGAATGCTGAAGGCGAAGGTCGAGCCTTTGCCGGGTTCGCTGCGCATGTCGATTTTTCCACCGTGCGCTTCGACCGCCAGCTTGCAGAAGGCTAAGCCAATGCCGGCGCCGCCTTGCTGCTGGGTGCGCGCGCGGTAGAACATTTCGAAGAGGTGGACTTGATTCTCCGGTGTGATGCCGGGACCGTTGTCACTGACGGCGAAGTGGAAGCTGTGCTCGTCGACTTGCACAGAGAGGGTGATCGCTCCCCCGTCCGGCGTATATTTGGCAGCATTGTCCAGCAGATTGAGCAACACCCGGCGTAACAGGTCCAGATCGCCCTGCATCGGCGGTAGATTGTCCTGAATGCGGCGAATCAGGGTGTGTCTGCGCCGCCGAACAGAAGATTGGATGACCTCGATCGCGTCGGCGACCATATCAGGGACGCGAATCGTCGAGACGGTCAGCGTTTTGTGGGTGGTTAGTCTTCGCGCGTCCAGGATGTTGCTGATGAGGCGCTCCATACGGTGCGCGCTGCGCAATCCGATCTCCAGAACTTGCTCGAAGGGCACGGAAACGTCTTTTTCGCGCCAGGCCGTCAGCACCAATTCTAACGTGTTGGTGATGTTTCCGAGCGGCACGCGCAGGTCGTGGACGATCATGTGCGAGAGCTGTTCGCGCATCTCATCTAGCGCCACCCGGTCGGTGACGTCGTGGGCCAACCATTGGTATGCGCCGCTGGGCAGGTAGTGCGGCAGGGAGGAGAAGTAAACTTGCAAGGTGTGCTCTTCGACGTCGGCAGTGTGGGTTGTAATTTCCCAGGTGCTGACTCCCTCGACGTTCACCTGTGCCTTGAGGTCTTCATACTGTGCCGGGCTGAGTGCCAGTTTGTCGAGATCGGTCTGGGGAACGAATGCAGCATCGTCTTCTGGTTTGGTCAGTGGCAGAAGTTTCTGCGCCGCACGGTTTAGTTCCAAAAAATTCCCCCGGCGATCAAGGATGATAATCGGATCCAGGTTTTGCTCGAATAGACTTTGGTAACGAGCTTCGGCGCGTTTCACCTGTTCGAAGAGACGCGCGTTTTGGATGGCGGGCGCGGCCAACGACGCCAGTGCCGTGATTGTATCCTGTGCCTCCTGTAAGTTGGTGCCCGGACCAGGGTTGATCATTTCGACAACAGCCAACGTCTGATCGCCCATGCGCACGGGCACGGCGAGAATGGAGCTGGTTTTGAACCCGGTGTGTTCGTCTGCATCTGGATAAAAGCGCTTGTCCCGATAAACGTTGGGAACCCACAACTGCTGTCCGTTTTCTGCGACCCAACCCACAATGCCCGCACCTCTGGGCATTTTCATGCCCAGGATCTGCTGTGCGCTTTCGCCGGAGGCTGCGCGGAAGACCAGCGAGCCGTCAGGATTGACGAGGGCGACGGAGGCGGCATCGGGCTTGAAGTGTTGGTGGGTAAGGCTCATCAACTGTTGCAGGACTTCGTTGGTATCCAGTTTGGCGCTGATCGTGAGTGCAGCCTCGTAAAGAAAGGTACTGGCTTTATTCTCAGTCAAAGTTCACAACCTCCTTCCCGTGGAGTCGTTCCAGGATACGGGTGATGATCAAATCGAGATGGTCGCCGTTGGCCACAAAATCCAGCCGGTCTGCCGGGATGGTCAACACCGGACACAGCGCAAAGTGATTGAACCAGTCCTCGTACAGCACATTCAGACTCTCCAGATAATCCGCCGTGATTTGGCGTTCATAAGAGCGCCCGCGTTGCTGGATGCGTTTGATGAGCGTCGGCGTCGAGGCGCGCAAGTACAGCACCAGATTCGGCGGGGGCAGGATGGAAATCACGGCTTGATACAACTCGCAATAGGTGTCGTAGTCACGTGCCTCCATCGATCCCTGTTCGTATAGGTTGCGGGCGAAGATTTCGGCATCCTCGTAGACGGTGCGGTCCTGGATGACCGAGTTGGGCCGGTCGAGCAGTTGCCGGTGGTGCCGCAGTCGCCGCGCCAGAAAAAATACCTGCGAGTGGAAACTCCAGCGCGACATATCCGTGTAGAAATCCGCCAGGTAGGGGTTATCCTGCACGCCTTCCATGAACGGTTCCCAGCCTAGATGTTGGCTGAGGAGCGCCGTCAACGTGGATTTGCCCACGCCGATGTTGCCAGCGACCCCGATGAAGTGTTTGGTCATCGCGTTTCCTCCTGTCCCTCAAGGTTGACACCCGTGCGCAGCGACAGAATGTTGAGCGCGCGTGCAGCATCTTGCAGCGCCGCCTGCATCGCTTCCGGCGCGCCTTCCGGTCCGATGGGCGGCTGCTGCGAAAGCGCGCCGCCGATGCGCCCCACGGCCTCGGCCAGCGCCAGGAAGTCGCCGAGTGCCTGCCAGTTGGCCTCGCTGCGCGGTTCGGGGGTGGGGGCGGAGATGAGCGTCCAGGCAGGGCGTGGCGGAGCGGTCGTGACGATGTCGGGCAGCGTAGGCTGGCGCACCCCGGCCAGCGCCGCGCGCACCCGGTTTTCGATGTCGTCCAGGTCATCGGTCTGGCGCACGAAATCGATGTCGTCTGACTCAATCACCAGGAGCGGCGTAGCGGTGTAGTTGACGAAGAGCGCCTCGTAGGCCTGCCGCAGTGCCGCGATGTAGGCGCGTTCCATCTGCCGCTCGTAGGTGCGGTCGCGCATCGCAATCCGCGCCATCAACGTGTCCATCTCGGCACGCAGATAGATGACCAGATCGGGCGTCGTCACCCGTTCGGAAAGGGTGTCGTAGAGGCGGTCGTACATCGCCAACTCGTCCTCGCTGGTGATGTTGAGGTGGGCGAAGAGCTGGTCTTTGGCGAAGAAGTAATCGGAGAGCAGCGCGCCGTGGCGTAAATATTCGGCGGCGGCCTGTTGCTGGCGATAACGACTGAGTAGGAAGAACAGTTGCGTCTGGAAGGCGTAGCGCGCGCGGTCGCCGTAGAAATCGGAGAGGAAGGGGTTCTCGTCGAAAGCTTCCAGGATCGTGCTACCTTTGAATCGGGATTGCAGCAGCCGCGCCAACGTCGTTTTTCCCACACCGATGACGCCCTCGATGGCGATGTAAGGATGTTGCTCGGTCACTTCGCCTCCTGAGAATAGTCCAAAGTCAAAAGTCCGAAGTAGAAAGTCCAGTGCCCACCCAGAGTGGAATCCTTTGCACAGGATACCCGTGTCACTGGAAAAGTCAAGGGTGTTGTAGAAAAATTTGCGATTTAGTTGCTAAAAGCAAGAAATATCAATCGTCCGTACCGGCGTGTTCACCGGCAAGATAGCCGCTGCTGAATGCCGCCTGCAGGTTGAATCCGCCCGTGTCGGCGGCGATGTCCAGCGTTTCCCCGATGATGTGCAGCCCGTGTACGAGGCGCGACTCGAAACTCACCGGATGCACTTCCTTGAGGGCTACCCCACCCGCCGTGACCATCCCCGACGCGAGTGACAGCGAACCGGTGATCTCCCAGCGGAAGTCCTTGAGCAGCGCCACGAGTTGCGCGCGTTCCTCGGCGCGGATCGTGTGGACGTGGCGGTCGGCGGCGATACCGCTCAGCCCGGCGAGCGCGTCTACCAGTGTCGCGGGAACCCATCCACGGAGCAAGTTCGCCAGTTGGCGGTGAGCGTGCTCCTCGAATTCGCGTTGCAGCCGGGCGTGAACGTCTTGTCCCGTCATCCCCGGCTTGAGATCGATGCTGAGCGTCACCTTTGCGCCGTCGCGTAGCGCATCCACCGCCGCCAGCGATGCTGTGAGGATCAACGGGCCGGAGACGCCGAAGTGCGTGAACAACATCTCGCCGGTGGGCGGCATGGGGTAGGGGAGACGCAAGGGTTTGCCCGGACCGTCACCTTTTTGCGCATAAAACGTGCAGGCCACGTTGCGCAGGCTCACACCCTGTAATGCCTTGGCCAGCGCGCGCTCGGCGACGGTCAAGGGGACGAGCGCCGGGCGCAGCGGAACAATCGTATGCCCGGCTTCCTGCGCCATGCGATAGCCGTCGCCGGTGGAGCCGGTCGCCGGCCACGAAGCGCCGCCCGTCGCCAGGATGACGGCGTGCGCCGGGATGCGCGCGCCGTTCGACAATTCCACGCCGATGATCGCGCCATCCTCGATGAGCAGCCGCCGCACTTCGACGTGATAGCGAATCTCGACGCGGTGCGAGGAGGCATAGCGCAGCAGTGCATCCCGCACATCGGCTGCCTGTCCGGAGGCCGGAAAGACGCGCCCCCCGCGTTCGTCTTGTGTCTCCACGCCATACCGCCCCAGCAACGCCAGCAGTTCGTCGCGGAAGAAGCGGTGGTAGGCGTTGCGCAGGAATTGCCCATTGCGCCCGTAATGGCTGAGGAATTTGTCCAATGGCGCGGTGTTGGTGATGTTGCAGCGTTCCTGCCCGCTGACGAGGATCTTCTTCCCCGCCTCACGCATCTTTTCCAGCAGGATCACGTCCGCGCCCATCTCGGCGGCGCGCCCGGCAGCGATCAAGCCTGCTGCCCCGGCTCCGATGACGATGACGCGGCGGGTCATTCGTGCTCCTGTAGCGCGGGCGGGGCGCTCGACCTGCTGTTTAGGCCCAGGACGATCAGGCGCAGATCGCCGATTTCGGCGTCGTTGGCGAGGTTGTGGGCCTCGGCGCCGCGCACGAGCGCCGCGTCACCGGGGCGCAGGACGCGCGTGATGACCGGACTACCGTCGGTGGGGCGGTGGTAGAGCCGTCCCGCGCCGCCGACCACATAGTAGATGTGGAGCAGGCCGGGATGCGCCTTTTGCCCGGTCGCTGCGCCCGGTGGGAGGGTGAGGTCGTGCAGAAAAGCGAAGGTCGCGTCCTCCAACAGATGTTCCGCCGTGCCGGGGAGTTCGCTGAAGAGCCAGCGCACCACCGCCTTGCCGCTGCCTTGCCACGGCTCCGGCATCTCCGGCGCAGGTTCGGCCGGACTGTACCGCACACGCTTGCTATGCGCCGCGCGCTTGAAGGTGACGCCGAAGGCATGGTCGTAAGGCGCGCGGTTGATGTTCGCCCACGCCTCCCGATGAAACGCTGCGGCATCGACCGGTTCCGGCTCCCAGGGTGTTTCTGAGTCTTGCATAGGCTATCTCCCTCAACGGATTCAACGGATCGAACGGAAGTTAATCCGCTGAATCCGTTATATCCGTTGAGGATAGCCAACTTTGCGTGCTTGTCAATGTTACACCTACTGCACAAAAAACGCCCCACAGTTGATCTGTAGGGCGTTATATGATCTGTCTGCTTTCTGAATGCGAGGTGTTATTTCCTTCCCAACTGCTTTAGAAAATCTGAAACACTCACGACCTTGATCCCATACATTTCTTGAGGTTGTAACTGTCCCATCAGCGCGAGAACTTGGTCAAAAGTTAGATTCAATTCCACTTCTTGCGCAACGACTTTTATCATCGCCACCTCCACCTTCAGTATATCCGAGCCGCCCTAGGCGTCAACCTTTTTCTTTGGAGAACTATACCCATACTCAGAGTCAACAGTATTGCTGCGCTGCCGCATATTCCGGGACCGCCGCCGGATGAGGGCGTCGGCGCGGCGGATGTTGCCGGAGAGGTAGCCGTGGGTGTTGTGCCGGTTTCCACTTGCGGTGTGTCTGTTGCCGGTGCCGTCTCCGGGCGTTCGACGGCGTCGGCCTCTGTGCCCAGGCGGAAGTGGTAGGCCGTCCCGTCCGGCGCGACGAAGTACGATTCCTCGGCGATGGCGAAGTAGGCGCTCAATTCCGGTTGCCGCGCGGTCAACGCCCAGTACGCCTCCGACATAAAGACGATGGTCTGCGGTGTCATCGTGTCTGGGATGTAATCTGTATCCGTGCAGACGTTGGCCCGGCACAAGAAGGTCTTGTCGCCCACGTAGCGGACGCTGCTCGCGCTGGTGAGTGCCCCGTCGGGCGCGGGCATGGCGCCGGCGGTGGGGGCGGCCGCGGCGGCCTCAAGCTCCTGGCGCATCACGGCGTCTTCCACAGCTTTCTCGCCTGAAGGCGCCATCGGCGCGGCCTGGAAGTACTCTGCCGCTTCCTCGGTGACACGCAGGCGACCTTCGCTGCTCAATATGTTGTCTGGTTCCTCCACCAGGAATGAGGTGTAGGGCGTGATGATGCCATAACGCAGGCTCAGGTTGACGACGGCACCGATCCACTCTTCTTTTTCACCGTAGAGGCGGATTTGCGTGAGCAGGTAGCCGATCTTGCGGGAAGCCCACAGCCTGGGGATGAAGTCTCTACCGCCAGTTGCGGTGAAGTTCCCGGCGTAGGTGTACGTTTCGCGACGGCCTTCGACCTCACCGGTCAGTGTGATCGTCCGCGCGCCCGATCCGCTGTAGCGCCCGGCGACGATGAGCTGCGTTCCGGCGTACAAATCGGGCAGCGGGGTGGGGTACACGTCGTAGGTCTGCACCCCGCCGAAGTCCAGCGTGATGCTGGTCAGCACCGGACTCTGGATGCGCCCGTAAAAGGCCGACACCTTCTCGTCGATGCGTTCCTGCGGTGCGACGTAGGCCGGAACGCCCCGGTGCTCGGCGGCGAGTTGGTCGAGGAACAGCGTGTTCACGTCGTAGCCCACGCCGAAGGGGAAGAGACGCGCGGCGGCAGGGGCCTCTTGCGCGAGCGTGCTCAGGAGTGTGTCGTCATCCACGATGCCCTCGGTCGCCATCCCATCGGTGAGGAAAACGACGACGGTGGGCCGCGTCCCATCGGTCTGCGCCAGCGCCTCGGAAAGTCCCAGGTAGATGTTCGTCCCGCCGAGCGCCTCCAACCGGTATACCCACGCGATAGCGGCCTCGGCCTCCTGTGGCCCTTGCAACGTCGGCGCGTACACGCGCGCCCCGCTGCTGAACGCCACCACGTTGAACCGGTCTTCGGGATTCAGCCGCTTGAGGATATAGGCGAGCGCGTCCTGCGCCTGCTTGAGCTTTTCGCCGTCCATCGAACCGGATGTATCCAGTACGAGCAGGATGTCCCTGGGCAGCACGCGGCGTGTTTCGGTTTTCAGAGCTGGCGTCAGCATCAATAAGAAGAAGCCGTCCTCGCTTCCGCTTTGATACGTGAGCAGGTTCGCGCCGATGTCATCTGCCGTCGCGCTGACGTAAAGCTCGAAATCCCGGTCTGGCAGGACGTGGTTGGCCTCGTAGCTGATGCTGGCCTGGTACGCCCCCTCACGGGTGATGATCACCTCGTTCTGGTGACTGGGAGAATAGACCGTTCGCAGCGGCGTCTGCGACGTCAGGCTCACGTAAATGCTCACCTGCTCCAGCGGTAACGCGGAGAAGCGTTCGGTGTTCAGGGGATAGCGATAGTGCAGCAGTCCCTCATCGATGGAGAGGATTTGCGTGTATTCCAACTGGATGCGGCGTTCTTCTCCTGCCGGAATGGGGAAGATGCGCGCGCGCACGGTATCGCGCCCGACGTATTCCAGCAGGGCGGGATCGCGTTGCCGGCGCACGTAGCCCTCGTAGATTTCACGCGCCTTATCCGCCGGGAGGATTTCGCCCTCGATGGGTTGCCCATCCACCCACATCACGAAGTTCTGTACGACTGCGCCCGGCGGCAGTGGGAAGACGTAAGTGCCTTCCGCCGCTATTTTACCGTCGTTGCGGAAGACCTGATCCACCGTCGTCGTTGCCACCTGATCCTCGATGGTCACTGTCACGCGATGATAGCGGATCGTCAGCCACGGTGACCAATCGGGTGGCGGTGGCACAATGGGCGGATCGATGATGATGATCCCATCGGCCAACACCGGCCCCGCGTGCAGCAGCATCACCATCAACAAAATGAGCGCCATCAGTTGTCTTCGCATCGCTTCCTCCTTATTTGTACTGGAGTACGGAGTATGGAGTAAGGGGTAAGGGGCAGATGTGTCCTTCATACTCCATACTTCTTACTCCGTACTCCTTTCTCTATGACGTTACTCAAGGGATGAAGGTTCCAGGCCGGTTGTGCCTTCTGCCAGCCAGAGTATAATACGGGTGTGACAGAGAACGGTGACGCGCGCGCAAGTTGGTGGCAATGGGGATGCCTGGCCTTGTTGATCGGCGGCATCCTCCTGGTTGTCTTGACCGGAATGTGGCTCTTTTCCCGGCCAACGGTGCAGCCTTCAGGCCCGCGCCCCACGGCTATCGTTTGGACAGCCTCACCCACGCCCTCGCCAACGCCTACACCTACGCCAACACCGACGCCGCAGCCCACACTGCCCCTCTCGCCGACGGAGATCGGGGTGGGGGTGCGCGTGCAGGTCAGTGGAACGGGCACGGCAGGCCTGAACATGCGCGCCAGCGCCAGCACTGCTGCCGAGCGTCTGAGTGTCGCCGCTGAGGGCGAAGTCTTCATCGTCGCTGCCGGTCCGACGCAAGCCGACGATTTGACGTGGTGGTTCCTGCGCGACGAGGCGAACCCACATCGTGAAGGTTGGGCCGCCGCCAATTACCTGATCGTCGCGCCATAATTCGACAGGATTTACAGGATTGACAGGATTTTTTTTCTGAGATTTCATCCTGTGTTCCTCATAATCCTGAAAATCCTGTCAATCTTGTCCAAATTTCCCTGAGTTGTTATTGGAGCAGATATGGATCAAGAATTTGTCCTTCGCGCGGCAAAACTTCGGGAAGAGATCAACTATCACAACTACCGCTACCACACGCTCGACAGCCCGCTGATCAGTGACGCGCAGTTCGACGCGCTCGCGGACGAACTCCGCGCGCTCGAAGCCGCGCACCCGGAGCTGATCACGCCGGATTCGCCCACGCAGCGGGTCGGCGGCGCGCCGGCCGAGGGGTTTGCGAAAGTCGAACATCCCGCGCCGATCCTTAGCCTGGACAAGGCGTCCAGTCGCGCGGAACTTCTCGCCTGGCACACCCGCATCAGCAAGTTGCTGCCTGAGCCTGCCCTGAGCTTGCCGAAGGGCCTGGCCTACACCGTCGAGCCGAAATTCGACGGGCTGACGGTGGTGCTGCACTACCGCCAGGGGCAGCTCGTGCTCGGCGCGACGCGCGGCGACGGCCTGGTCGGTGAGGATATCACCGCGAACCTGCGCACGGTCAAGACGCTGCCGCTGCGTATCCCTGCCGATCCCGACGGCCCGCAGCCTCCGCCCTACCTGGTGGTGCGCGGCGAGGTGTTGATCCTGCTCAAGGATTTCGACGCGCTCAACGCGCGGCTGATCGAAGCCGGCGAGTCGCCCTTCGCCAATCCGCGCAACGCCTCTGCCGGATCGCTGCGCCAGCTCGATCCGGCGATCACCGCGCGGCGCCCACTGCATCTCTACGCCTACAGCATCGTCACGGCAGACGGCCCCGTTCCCGAAACGCAGCAGGAGACGCTGGCCTACCTGCACGCCCTGGGCTTTGCCCAACCGGACGAAATCGCGTTTTTCCAAGACCTGGATGCCGTCGCCGATTACTGCGAGCAGATGATCGCACGGCGCAACACGCTGCCCTTTGAAGCCGACGGCCTGGTGGTCAAGATCGACGACCTGGCGACGCGGGCGGCGCTGGGAGTCGTGGGCGGGCGTCCGCGCGGGGCGGTGGCCTATAAGTTCCCGGCGCAGGAGGCGACCACGACGGTTGTCGGTGTGGAGTTTTCTGTGGGGCGCACGGGCGTCATCACACCGACGGCGCTACTGCAACCCGTTCCCATTGCCGGGGTGACGGTGGGCCGCGCCTCGTTGCACAATTTCGACTTCATCGCGGAGCGCGACATCCGCATCGGCGACCGCGTGCTGGTCAAACGTGCCGGGGACGTAATCCCCTACGTGGAGGGGCCGGTCGTCGATGTGCGCGATGGCAGCCAACGTCCCATCGTACCGCCAACGACCTGCCCGGCGTGCGGCGATCCGATCGTCCATCCCGAAGGTGAGATCGCCTACTACTGCATCAATGCCGCGTGCCCGGCCCAACTGGTGCAAAAGCTCACCTATTTTACACACGTGCTCGATATGGAGGGCCTGGGAGAACGGACCGCCGTGCAGTTGGTAGAGCAGCGTTTGGTCGAAGACCCCGCCGATCTCTACTTTCTCTCCAAGGAGAGCTTGCTCACGTTGGAAGGCTTCGCCGACAAGAAGGCTGATAATCTGCTGGCCGCCATCGCGCAAGCTAAAGATCGCCCCTTCGACCGGGTGTTGGCGGCGCTCGGCATCCGGGGAGTGGGAACGACGGTGGCACAAGTGCTGGCGGACGCGTTTCCCACACTGGATGCGCTGGCGACAGCGCCCGCCGAAGTCATCGCTTCTGTGGCCGGAATTGGACCGATCACGGCGCAGAACATCCTCGCGTGGTTTGCTCACGTCCACAATCGGGCGATGGTCGAAAAGTTGCGACAGGCCGGGTTGAAACTGGCGGCGGAAAGCAAGCCCGTCGTGGCGGGTGAACAACCCCTCGCGGACCTCACCTTCGTCATCACCGGCACACTCTCTCGCCCGCGCGATGATGTCAAAGCGTGGATCGAAGCGCTTGGCGGCAAGGTCGCCGGTTCGGTGAGCCAGAAAACGAGCTATCTTGTCATCGGCGTCGATCCCGGCGGCAGCAAGTACAATCGTGCGCAAGAGCTGGATACGCCGTTGCTGACAGAAGAACAGCTCTATGCGCTGGCGGGCACTTATCCATAACGTTGCGGGAGAGGAGTCTGAGTATTTTTGCGCTTGCGCCCTTTCCCCGTTGCGAGTATCATGACTATAGAGAGTGCCGAACGTGAAATGAGCAACTAGTAATCTGTAACTGCTTTTAGGAGGAGCCATGGGACTTTTAGGGAAGGGACAGATGAGTTCGCCGCTTCAGGGGCATGAGGTCTACGTCGCCAACGATTTGCTGTGGATCACTGGCGAGATGGAAACGATGGGCAATCCCCATAACTATATCAATCAGGATGGGCTGGATTTCATTCGCATCGGCAATCCGCACATTGCGCCGTGGTCTTTCTCGGGTCTGCCCTCAAGCCACGCTCCGTCAATCATCGTGGCGCGTGAATGTACCCAGTTTCTGGTGTTCGTCCACGAGGCATCTCTTGCAGACTTCCGTCCCGCGCCGCGGACAGATACGCTGGTCTTGCATCTGCCGTTGGCGATTATCCATGGCAATGCACCGTTTTTGAGTGAGGCAAAACTCCACAACTTTCTGGATTTCTGGAAGGGGGTCTTCGTTCCCATCGTCGATGCGGAGATCTATTTCCTCGCCGATAGCTCGAGTCCATTGCCTGCACAATCGCCTTTGATCTATGTCAACCGTCATACTGTGCTCAGCTATATCGCGGGCTGACCAGAGCTGTTACGATGCGTGTACCTGACGGGAGAGAGTGCCCCTACTACGACGGTGGCTACTATCGCCGGGCGGCGGCTAAAGAGCGCTGTCATCTGTTAGATGGCAAACCTGACGCCAGGCATTGGGCGTCAGCGTTGTGCCGTCACTGTCGCGCCCCCGATATCCATCGCGCCAACGGCTGTGCCAATATGATCTTGCATGCCCGCATTGGTGGAAGCGGATGGCGCTTTTGGGAGATCCGTCGTATGCACATTTGGGCCACATGCACGCGCAGCGGCGCTGCGGTCGAGGATCCTTTTCGTGGCTGTGGATTGTGCCACTCCTCCCTGACCTTCGTTGTCGGGCCAGAACCGGAGGCGTCACCCTGAGCCGACGTCGGCAGTGATGCGGCACTAGAATCTCCACGCAGCGACATAGAATTCCTGTGACTACTTGGCGATCCGACTAACGACTGTCCGGCTAGCGACTATCAGACTACGCAAGGAGTGTGTTTTATGAACCATGATCCTATCCATATTGGTGTCATCGGTGGTTCGGGCCTATACCAGATGGAGGGCCTGGAGGACGTCCACGAGATTCGTGTCACTACTCTGTTTGGCGATCCCAGCGACGCGCTCATTGCCGGGCGCATCGAAGGCGTGCCGGTGGTCTTTCTGCCGCGCCATGGACGTGGGCACATTCATACGCCCACTGAGGTTCCGTATCGCGCCAACATTCACGCGTTGAAGCAACTTGGCGTCGAGAAGGTTATCAGCATCTCCGCGTGCGGCTCATTGCGGGAACACCTGCACCCTGGCGACATTGTAGTGCCGGATCAACTATTCGACTTTACCAAGAACCGGACCAGTTCATTCTTCGGTGAGGGATTGGTCGCGCACGTCTCGGTGGCAGAACCATTTTGTCCGGCGCTTTCCGCTCTTTTGTTCGATGCCGTCGTCGCCGCCGGGGGCACCGTGCATCGCGGCGGGACTTTCATCACCATCGAAGGCCCCCGCTTCAGCACCAAGGGCGAGAGCCTCGTTTACCGCCAATGGGGGATGGACGTCATTGGGATGACGGCGTCCCCGGAAGCGTTCCTGGCCCGTGAAGCCGGTATGTGTTATGCCACGATGGCCCACATCACGGATTATGACGTCTGGCACGAGAGCGAGGAGCCGGTCACTGTAGAGATGGTGATCCAAGTGCTGCATCACAACGTCGGGCTGGCACAGCAGGCGCTTCGGCTTTTGGTTCCGCGTTTGAGCGAGATGCCGCCCGACTGTGCGTGCGCGCGCGCGCTAGAGACGGCGTTGATCACCGCGCGTGAATCCATCTCGGCGGCGTCTTTGGAGAGGCGCCGTTTGTTGGTGGAGGCGTACCTGGGCTAGATGAGCACCCAACCTATTCGTGGGCGTTGGCGACCGTCCATGATCATCAGCCCCGCAGGTCTGCTGGTCACCCTCCCCGTTTGTTTTGTCTGTCTCGGCGCGACGGCGCTTTATCTCGCTGCGCCGCTGCCGTCGCTCACACTGACGCGTTTGACCGCGTTGGTGTTGGGCTGGACGGCGATCTGGGGGGCGACCTACGCACTATTGCGCCGTAAACTCCCCGGCGCCGATCCCTTTATTCTCCCGATCGTAAGCTTGCTCACCGGATGGGGGCTGCTTTTGCTGGCGCGGATGGCCCCTTCCTTCCTGCCCCGGCAGATCCTCTGGCTTGGCATCAGTTGTGGCGCGCTGTGCGTTGCAGCGCTGACTCCGATTCTGCCTCGTTTGTTGCGGCGCTATCGTTATACACTTCTGGTAGCGGGACTGCTGTTGCTCGTGGCGACGTTTTTCTTCGGAGTAAACCCTTCGGGATACGGCCAGGAATTATGGTTGGGGGCGTTCGGCATGTACTTCCAGCCTTCAGAACTACTCAAGTTGCTGCTGGTGATTTACCTGGCCTCTTACCTTTCGGATCGGCGCGACCTTCTGCAACGGCAGGATGGCGGCAAGGCGTTGTGGATGGCGATTCTTGGCCCGATGGTGACGATGGTGGGGCTGGCGTTGCTCTTGTTGGGATGGCAACAAGACCTGGGCGCCGCGCTGCTCTTTTACCTCACGTTTGTCGCCATGCTTTACCTGGCCTGGGGCAAAGGATGGCATGTGGCGGTCAGCCTGCTGCTGTTCGTCCCGATTGCCCTGTCCGGATATTGGCTATCGAGCCGGGTTGCACTGCGCGTGAGTATCTGGCTCGATCCGTGGGCGCCGGAACAGGCCGACCGCGCTTTCCAGATTTTGCAGTCGCTCTATGCCTTTGCCGCCGGCGGTGTGTTTGGCGAGGGGTTGGGACAAGGCTTGCCCACGCTCATCCCCGCCGTCCACACCGATTTCGTTTACGCTGCCCTGGTGGAGGAATTCGGGCTGGTCGGTGGATTGGCTGTGCTGCTGTTGTTTGGCCTGTTGGTCTACCGGGGCATTCTGCTGGCGCAACGCACATCCGTTTCTGGTAGTGGTTCGCCCTTCGAGTCGCTGCTGGCGGGTGGAATCGCCGCGTTGTTTGCCATTCAGACATGGGTCATTATGGGAGGCAACGCCAAACTCATCCCGATTACCGGCGTCACCTTGCCCTTTCTAAGCTATGGTGGGTCGTCCCTGCTTACCGTCTTCATTGCTACGGGCTTGCTGTTGAACATTTCTGCGCCTCATCCAGAGCCGATCACGCTCACCCTTGTTCCGGCGAGTATGCCAATCCGACAGACGGCGGGACGCCTGGGAAAGGCGTTGCTGTTGCTGTTGGCGAGCATTGCTGTTATCACCGGGGTATGGACGGTGGTGCGCGCCGACGATTTGCGAGATTACCTGACCAATCCACGCCGTGTCCTGGCTGAGTCCCGTATTCAGCGTGGCCGCATCTTCGACCGCAACGGCGTGACCCTGGCGGGTATTGCTGTCGATGACAGAGGCTATGTCACCCGCACCTACGATGTCCCAGAAGCTGTGCCGGTGATTGGTTACAACACCCTGCAGTACGGCGTCAGTGGGATCGAAGCCACGTGTGATTCCCGGCTGCGGGGTGATGTGGGTCGCACTCCCTGGCAGGATTTCCGCATGGGATTGTTGCATCAACCGCAGGTGGGGCGGGATGTGCGCTTGACACTCGACATGCGCTTGCAGCAGACGGCGCAAAACCTCCTGGCGGGTTATGAAGGTGCGGCGGTGCTGGTCGATACGCGCACCGGAGAGATTTTAGCGTTGGCTTCGACGCCCACCTACAACCCCGCCACTGTCGAGGCCGACTGGGCGGACCTGTCTACTGCCCCCGATGCCCCTTTGCTCAACCGGGCCACACAAAGCCTGGCGCAACCCGGCGCTGTGTTGCAGACGGTAGTGCTGGCGGCGGCGTTGCAAGAAGGTGAACTCTCCGATCCGGCGTTGCCCCTCAGCGCCTATGTTTCCGTCAATGGCGACGGTCTCACCTGCGCCCAGACGCCGTTGGCCACTACCTGGCAAGCGGCCTTGAGCGCTGGCTGTCCGGCGCCTTTCGCCACGTTGGGGAGTCGACTGGGGATTGTGAAACTGGCAGAAAGCTTTGCCGCATGGGGGCTGAGTGATGCGCCACCCCTGGAAATTCCCACCGTAGCTGTACCGTGGGAGGCTACCTCTGCCGATCCTATTCGCGAGGCCATCGGACAGGGCGATCTGCTGGTGACGCCATTGCATATGGTGAGTGTGGCCGCCACCGTCGGTAATGGCGGTATGCGTACACCGTTGCGTCTGCTCAGTGCGCCATTATCCGGCTGCGTATCCCCAACTATAACAGCAGTGAGGGTCACAACACCTGCCATCGCTGCACAGATTCTCGATCTGTGGCCACGTTACGGCGATGCGGTGGGTCATCTCGGTGAGGCGCTGGCCGGTCCCAATCGTACGCAAACATGGTTCATCGGACTGAACTCAGCCCAGGTATCCCGTTACGCCGTGGCTGTTTTGATCGAAAACGCATCTGATCGTCAGATACCGGTTCGAATTGGACAGCAACTCCTCAGTCAGGCAGTCAATCCCTAGATGGCTGGAATGTGAAACCAACGCACCTCATACCTGAAGCCTGATCATAGTTAATTTCTAACCCCATACCCCTATTTTGGTTTGACAAACTACGATTCTTACATATCATTAGATATGTTGGAGGTATACGCTGTTATGTGATCAGGCGTGTTGACTGACTTGTCGGGGACACGTTCCTGTCATGAGGCATCATTTTATCTGCACCACAAGGAGCACACAATGAACGATATGATCTTGTTAGTCGAAGACGATGAGGCCCTGGCGCAGTTGGTTCAACTGCTCTTGGAACGTGCTGGTTATACTGTCAAGGCTGCCAGTAACGGAGAAACTGGTTTGGCTTTGGCGCAGCAAACCCATCCCGATCTGGTCTTGCTTGATATCCTGATGCCGGACATGGATGGGTGGCACGTCTACGAAGCCTTGCGCCGCATCACCGATGTGCCGGTGCTCTTCTTGACCGCCTTAGGTGACGAGCACAACATCGCTTATGGCCTGGGCCTGGGCGCGGACGATTACATCGTCAAGCCTTTTGGCTACAAGGAACTGGTAACCCGGGTCAAGGCAGCCTTGTCGCGTGCGCGCCGTGCTCGTGGCGAACAGACGATCTTCCAGACCGGCAACCTCTGGGTCAACCTCGATACGCATGAGGTCAAGGTGGATAACCGGCTGGTCAGCCTGACGCCCACCGAGTTCCAGTTGCTTTCGGCGCTGATTCAGGATTCCGGGCGGACGGTGAACCACGATACGCTCCTCCGCCGCGTGTGGGGGGCGGAGTATTCCAACCGGCGCGACTACCTCAAGCTCTACATCTGGTACCTGCGCCAAAAGGTCGAAGCTGATCCACGCGACCCCAAACGCATTGTCAGCGAGCGTGGTCAGGGCTACCGGTTGGTCATCGAAGCGCCAGAAACACAGAGGTAAAGCGTGCTGTTTAGCGGGTTTTTGCAGCAGCGCGCTTGGAGATTCGATCTCACTTCGGCGCTTATCGGGGCTGCGATGGCCCTTATCCTCGCGCGCATGATTTACCAACGCCGCGAGCAGATCAAGGAATTCGCGCTCAAGTTATGGTCGCCGGTGGTGAACCTGCGCAGCCGCGCGCAGGCCAGCCAGGAAGAACGCTATGTCACCGCACTGAAAAACGAACTGAAGGATCTGCTGCTTTTCCAACCGGCGGATCCCCAGAAGATTTTTCAACCCCCGACCTTTGCTGCGCCGCCCCCTTTACCGGCAAAGGCGGATACGATCGACGATCTCTTTGCCGAGCCTTTAGAAGTGCGCTATGCGAACCTCACCGCAGGGCATCCGCGACTCGTGATCACCGGACCACGGGCTGCAGGGCGCACGATGGCTCTGGCGATGCAGGTCTGGCAGACGGCAGACAGTAAAGCCACATCCACGGCGTCGCGCGGTGCGAAGAAGCGCCCTTACGAACGTTTCCCCTTGTGGATCGACCTCGCGCAGTATAAGCATCTCCCCGAAGCGCAGTCTGAGTCACCCGCCGAGAGACTCGTGGAACTCGCAACCTTGTTTATGCAGGGGATGGTTCCCCGCTGGATACTTACCCATCTGCGCAATGAACCCTCGCTCATTCTCGTCGACAACTGGGAAAGCCTGCCTCCCGACACGCGGCGCGTCGCCGCGCGATGGTTTGCCGAAGTAGCACAAAGCCTGCCCAAAAGCTGTTGGCTGGTCGCCAGTGGCGAGGAGGGCTATGGCCCATTGATCGAAGCCGGATTTGTATCGCTGGAACTGATCCCGCCTTCCGGCAAAGATATGCTGGCGGCGCTTTACCGTGGATGGGCGGAATTACTCGGCGCTGAACCTGTCGAACCGGCAGAAGAAACCTTCGCTGTGCTGAAGTGGGCGGAGGATGCGGGGGCTTCGTTGCTCGAACTCAACACCCGCGTGCTGGTCTATTTGCGCACCCGGCAGCTTCCCACGCGCCCGGTCGATGTCCTCGATCGTTTTCTCGATCACTGTATCCCCACGCCTAACCTCGGGGAAGGACAGGCCGACGTTGTCGAGCAGGCGCGGGTGCTCACTCTCAGCGCCCTCAGTTACCTGGCCAAGACGCATCGCCTGGAGGGACGCGCGTTCACCCAACAGGAAATCTACGATCAGATCGGAACGTTGCTGCCTCCTGAGGAAGTGCGGCCGCCCAAACTTGAGGGCGCGATTCGCCGGATGCTCTTCGATACGCAATTACTCAAGCGCGATGGCAAGTTCTGGGTACCGGCGCACTACATCTGGGATGACTTCCTCACGGCCTGGGCGCTCGTGGAGGATGAAGTCGGTGCGGATATTGTCAAGGCGCATCTGGGCGATCCAACCTGGACGCTGCTGATGGAATTCTACGCTGCCCTGGAAGATGTCACGCCGCTGGTGCGGACGCTGGTCCAAACGGCGACGGTGCATGGCGATACGGCAAGCCTGCTGCGCGCGGCGCGTTGGGGCGCGGTCGCGCCGTCTGACGCTCTATGGCAGAAACCCTTGATGAAAGTTCTCGCGCAGACGTTTACCGCCCCCGACCTCGACCAACCCACACGGCTGCGCATCGGCCAGGCTCTGACCGCCGCAGCCGGAGAAGGCGCACGCGCATTTTTCATCCAAACCCTGCGCCAGCCTTCTGCGGCCATCCGCAGTGCGGCGCTCCGCGGATTGGGATGGTCGGGATCGCCGCGGGAGATGCCGCTTTTTGTCGGCGCGTTGCAAGACCCCGATCTCGAGGTGCAGCAAGCTACGGTCGAAGCGTTGGGCGATATAGGCACCTCTGGCGCAGTGCGCCTGCTGCGGGATACGATGTTGGAGGCCGACGATCACCTGTTACCCAGTTATGCCGAGGCGCTTTCCAAGACGCCCGAAGGTCTGGACGTTCTCAAAGAATCCGTAGATAGCGAATCGCTCCTGATTCGCCGTACGGTGGCGCAGGGATTGAGTCGTGTCGACCAACCCTGGGCCACTGTAATCTTGGAAAAGCTGGCCCGCGAGGATTCCGAGTGGCTGGTGCGTTCGGCTGCGCAGATCGCGCTCAATACAATGAAGGAGAAAGCCGAGGATAAAACCGTTGCTTTACCGCCGCCACAAATCGATCAACTGGAATGGCTCATCGCCTGGGCTGCCAGCCAGGGATCGGGACTGGGGGTGGGGAAGGCCGCCGGCGCGATGTTGGAACGAGCCATTACCCAGGGCGATCCGAAGGCGCAAATTCTGGGGATTCTCACCCTCACGCACGTAGGCCGTGAGGGGCACCTCAAGTTGCTTGAACCCCTGTTGGACAGCCCCGACCCGAATGTCCAATACGTTGCCGAGTACGCGATGCGCCTCTTCGAGCGGCGCTACGACATTTATCAACAGCAGATGCAACAGAGCGCATCGTTTTGCTTGCAAAAATGAACATCCGCCGGTTACCTGCCGGCGGATGTCGTTGGCTGAGTATCAGTCCTCTGAAGCCGATGCCGGGGGCGTCCAATCCGGCGCGTAGCCGTCGCCCCGCAGCAATTCCCATGTCAACACGCGGTAGGCCAGTGCCCCGGTCGAACGCGGCGCGTAGAAGACACCCGGTTCGCCAAAACTGGGCGCTTCGCTCAGGCGGATGCTGCGTGGGATGATGGCGTTGAACACCCGATCGGTGAAATGTTTGCGGATTTCTTCGGCGACTTGCCGCGAGAGGGTGGTGCGGCTGTCGAACATCGTCATGACGACGCCGCGCACCATCAGCGCGGGATTGAGACCGCGCTGTACCAGGGTGATGGTGCGCATCAACTGCGCCAGCCCTTCCAACGCCAGGTATTCGCACTGCACAGGCACGATGACCGCCTGGGCGGCGCTCAAGGCATTGACGGTGAGCACGCCCAGACTTGGTGGTGAGTCGATGAGCAAGTAATCGTAGCCGGTGATCGAGGCGAGCACGTTTTTGAGATGTTCGCCTCGCTCACGCGGATCTGCCGCACGGTTCAACTCGACGGTGGCGCCTGCCAAAGCGGGCGCGCTGGGCAAGATGTCCAGCCCGGGCCAGCGGGTTCCACGGATGACTTCACCTGCGTTTTGCTCGCCGGTCAGCACATCGTAGATGGATGAAGAGAGCGTGCGCGAGTCCAGCCCCAGGCAGGTCGTGGCGTTGCTTTGGGGGTCGATGTCGACGACCAGGACGCGGTGGCCCCAATCGGCCATCGCCGCAGCGATGTTCACTACGGTAGTGGTCTTGCCGACGCCGCCTTTCTGGTTGGTGAAAGTGTACACCCGCGTCATTTCAGTTGTCTTTCCTACCCTTGCGAAGGTGTGCGAACCTTTGGTTCGCCTGAACCTTCACAAGGGTTGAGTTCGAGAGGACACGCGGCCACTTCGTCTGGCAGCGGCGTCGAGGCCAGCCCTACGCGCGTAACCGAGCGCGCCGCCAGGCATGCCGCGAACGACGTAGCGGCCAGCGGCCGTGCTCCCGAAGCCATCGCGATAAAGAACGCCGTGGCGAAAATGTCCCCGGCCCCGGTGGGATCGATTTGCTTCACCGGCACAGCTGGGAATGCCGTGGGCCGCCCGTCGAGGAAAAGCGTGCCACCGTCCCACCCGCAGGTCACCACCAGCACACGTGTTTGCCGCGCAAAGTGCGCGGCGAGGTCCCAGTCACCGCCGATGTCTTCGATGCTGAGAACGACAGCGGAAGCCAGCGGCAGCAAATGTCCGGCTTCGACCCAGGGGGTGGGGAAAACGTGCCCGCGCGCGTCGCTGCTGCGCATCCAGCCTTGCGGGGTGAGACCCAGGAAGGTTTTACCGGCGTAATAATCGGCCAGTGCGGGATCGCACTCGCGCATAATGGGGCCGAGATGCACGATCGGTGTTTTGAGCCAGGGATCAGGAATCGCAACCGGCGTCAACGGCGCGGCAGGGGTGTAGACGTATTGCTCGCGGTGTCCGTTGACGTAGACATTCTCGAAGGTGGTGGTAGAGGGGGATGGACAGCGCACCAGGGTGGCGAGCGTGTCGAGTGGCGCAAGATCGGCGTCCGCACTGGCACTCGTCACAATGCCGACCGAGCGTCCCAGCGCCGCCGCCGTCAGTGCCGCATACGAAACCGTTCCGCCCAACACGCGCCGCCCATCGGACAGGATGTCGTGGGTGACGTGGCCGATGACCAGGTAGTCGATGGACGCGCTGGTCGGATTGATCACGGCTCTTTGATGTTGGGTATGATCGTGATGGCGCGCTCGTGCCCTTTGCCGAAGCTTTCGGTCTTCACGCGCTTGTCTTTGCGCAGGATCATGTGGATGACGCGCCGCTCGTGGGCCGGCATGGGTTTCATCCGCACGTTGCGCCCCGATTTGATGGCTTGATCGGCCATCTTGCGCGCCAGGGCTTCCAGACTGCGCTGGCGGCGTTTGCGGTAACCGTCGGCGTCGAGCACGACGTTGTAATCGCCTTCTGTCAGACGGTGCAGCAAGGTGCGGAACAGGTACTGGATCGAGTCGAGGGTTTGCGCGTGCGGGCCTACCATGATATCGGCATCCTTGCCACGCAGCGATATCCACAAAGCCGGGCGATCTTCTTGTTCCCAATTCACGGAGTATTGGATGCTGAATCCGGCGAACAGGTTTTTGGCCACTTCGAGGGCCGTCTTTTCGATCAGCGCACGGTCGAGAGCGCCGGATGGACGCTCCGTGCGGGGCTTTTCTTGCAATTCTACCGGTCTCAGTTTGGGGGTGGGCGCAGGTTCTACGGACGCAACCGGCTCTGGCGCTGCGACGACTTCAGCCGGCGACACGATCTGGACTGCCTTTTCTGGCTCTGGTTGAGACGTGGGTAACACCGGTGCGGGTGTGGGTTCGGGCATCACCGACTTGGGTTCACCCATCACTGCTACCGGCTTTGGCTCAGAGATTGCTGGCCCAGGTTTAGGATGTGGAGCCGCCGGTAGCGTTGACGGAGCGCGGCGTGTGACCCGCACACGGGCTTCACGCGCGCCGATACCGAGAAATCCCCGGCTGCCTTCGTCTAAAATTTCGATATCAGCTTCATCGCGGGTGGAGACCAGCCGGGTCAATCCCAGGATGATCGCTTCGTCTACGGAAGACGCGGTGACAACAACTGCCGTTGTCGATTCTTCGGATGCCGGTTCTTCTGGCGACATGCACAACCTCCTTGTCGCTACGATTTGGCGCTGGCTCGCGGCTGCTTCTGCGGGACGGGTTTTTTGTCGGTCGCCTCAGGCGTGGGATAGGTGTAGTGCTGGCGGAAAAGGTAGTATTGCAGGATGCCGATAAGGTTCGTGATCAGGAAATATATGGCCAATCCTGAAGCATACTGCAGTGAGAAGAACCCCATCATCAAGGGCATCATCAGCATCATCTGTTTGTTCATCGCCTCTGATTGCGCGTCCAAAGCCGGGGGAGTAATCAACTTTTGATAGAACCATGACGTGGCGACAACGAGGATCGGTAGAATCAACAGAGGATCGGGCAGGGCCAAATCCAGCCAGAGAAATTGGCTCTTCAAAGGGATCAGCGAGCTGAAGCTCGGAATCCAGCGGTAAATATCACGCGGCAGTTCCAACATTTGCAGTGGCGTGCTGGCCAGGGCGCGGATAATGGCTTGATACAAGCCGATCATCAATGGCAATTGCACCAGCGAGGGCAGACATCCACCCAGCGGATTGAGGCCTAGTTTGCGCTGTTCCTCCATCAATTTCTGGGGATCGTCCTTGTATTTCTTTTGGATCTCTGTAATTTTAGGGCGCAGTTCCTGTTGCTTGCGTGCGGCCTGCTGCTGTTTCAGCATCAAGGGAGTGACCAGGATACGCAGCACCAGGGTCACCAAGGCTACAGCGATAATCGTTTCGCCTCCCAGATATTTGTATAGGAGCAGCATCGTATTGAGAATTGGTCTAACAATCACTACATCCCACATTGTCCGTTCTCCCTATTTCGCCGGCTCAGTGGCAGGATAGGTCCACACGCTTTTGCCGGTAGCCAGTTCGAGTGCCTGGATGCGCGCGTCGACCAGAATGGGCATCGCGTATAAGTTTGCTTCGTCTGTTGTGAGGTCACCGGGCAGACGACCTGGAGTCTTCGTCTCTTCACCCCACCAGCTCATCGCGGTGCCGGTTTTGGTATCGAGGGCGTGGATAATGCCTTTCTTGTATCCGGCCACGTAGAGCAAACTACTGTCAGCGTTCAGAACCGGGCGGCTGCGGATGATGTCGTCAATCTGCGTGGGGGCACTCCACAACAACGCACGTGTTGCCGTATCCAGCGCATAGACGTAGCCCCCGACGTCTGTAAAGTACAGGCGCGTTCCATTGGCGATGGGTGTGGCCCACAGCCAATCGTTCGCCTCGAATGTCCAGACAACTTGCTGTGTCGCCACATCAACTTGGTACAGCGTGCTGCTGAAGTCTCCCACCCACAATGCGCCATCGATATATACCGGCGTCGCGGCGATAGCTCCGCCCATCGGGGTTTGCCAGCGTTCTGCGCCTGTGGCAAGGTTCACGGCGTAAAGGTGGTGATCGAGGGAGGCGATGTAGACGGTATCCTCAACGACAACCGGCGTAGCCCATACCCGGTCTTTCGTCGGGTATTTCCACGCTAATGTGCCGTCGGCGAGATTGAGGGCGTAGACGAAGCCATCACCGTTGCCGATGATGAATCTCCCATCCGCCACGACGCCGCCACCGACGTACTGACCTGAGGCCTCCGCGAACGTCCAGAGCAGGTCGGGCCGCTCGGCGCGGGATTCACCCAGGCTAAGCGCATAGACCGTCTTGTCCTTATACCCGGCGATCAGGAGCAGGCCGTGTGCGCCGTAGTCCTCCGCCAGCACTGGCGTCGAATAGAAAGGTCGCACGTTTTTATCTGATTCTTCGGGATAGCTCCACAGCCACTTGCCGGTTTCGGCATTGAAAGCCTGGACCCGTTCCAGGTTGGCAGCGTAGATCACGCCATCGTTCACCATCAGGCCGGGCCAGCTTTCATGGCGCAGTCTACCACCCGCGCAACCGCTCAGCACTGCCATCAGCAAAGCCAGCGCCACCACGGTCCCGATTGCCCGCCCGCGCGTTCCAGCGCGGCGGTTGTGTCCTCGTTGAGAGAGGCGGTCAGTCATCATCCGCCACAAGTTCATATTTCCTCCTGGTAGAGCGTGGGCTTATGCTTCCGCATTGAATTTCTGCCCCACGCTCCGAAACATTTTTTAAGGAACAGGATCATATCCGCCCGGATTGAAAGGATGGCAGCGTGCGAGACGCTTGATGCCCAGCCATCCGCCGCGCAGAAAGCCATACCGTTGTATGGCCTCGTAGGCATACTCTGAACATGTCGGGGTGAAACGACAGGCAGGCGGGAGGCGAGGCGAGATTGCGGTTTGGTAAAAACGCAGCAACCACAGCACCACAGCTTTCATCTTTCGTCATCTTCTATCAAGGATACCCACAGCCCCGCGAGTGTGAGCATCGATCGCAGTGCGCTTTCCACTTGAGGCTCTTTTCTTGTGGCCAATGCGGGACGTGCTACCAGGATCAAATCCCACCCACCGGAGATGTGCGGATAGAGATGTCGGGCTGCTTCACGCAACAAACGCCGCGCCCGATTGCGGGCCACGGCGTTGCCGGCTTTTCGACTGGCGGTAATGCCAACGCGGACATGATCCAGATCATTCGGAAGCGCCCACAGCACGAACAAAGCATGCGCCCACGACCGTCCAGCGGACCAGACATGTCGAAATTCGTCCGGACGGCGCAGGCGCATTGCTTTTCGCCAATTGTAGTGCTCCAACAGTGCTACGCACTTCAGTGAGATAAGCTTGTACGCCGCTTAGTCGCGGCGGCGCGGGCGTTGTGCGGCTTCTTTCCAGTTCAGGCGCTTGGCGCCTCCCAGGCTCACAGGAATCAGCTTATGGCGACCCCTGCGCCGGCGGCGCTTCAGAACGTCGCGGCCGGTGCTCGTAGCCATACGTGCCCGGAATCCGTGAGTGCGTATCCGTTTGCGTTTCTTGGGTTGATAAGTTCGTTTCGGCATTGTCGTTTACTCCTCGTTATATAGCATCATCCTCACTTTGAGGATGTCGGACAGCGATTGTCACCAAGTCAGGCCCTTACAGTGAAAACCGCGCGGTCGCCCGCGTGGTTTTCGAGATCGGCTTCAGAACAGAGGTATTATACCTTAAGGGATGAGTAAGTCAATCACGGTTTTCTTTCGAGATGTCTTTCAGGACAGGGGCGACTTTTCCTTGGTCATACTATAGAGCGCGCAGAGTCCACCGCGATACTAAAGATCTCTCCCAGCTCTCGGCGAGCTCTACGGCTAGATCAGAGGTTTGTTTGGTTTTTGCCCCAAATTGAAACGCACCCGTCGCATCGTTACACTGGCCGGTGAACTGGTAGCTCGTCGGCGTGGTCCCGGAGGTGTAGCGCTTTCCACCCCACGGATGATGCGCCTACAAAACAGGCGGCGCCTGCAAGACAGGCGGCGACTACAAAACAGGCGGCGCCTACAAAACAGGCGGCGCCTGCAAGACAGGCGCGCGCAATTCCCCAACTTTGCTGCCGCTGCTGTTGGCAGTGAGCGATGTCGATCCCAGGTGACCGCCGAGCAGGTAATACACCGTCCCCGGATTGCCCTTACGCATCGCCGCCCGCTAATCATAAAGCCAAAGTCGGTGAACAGCAATTGGACTTCGACAATGAGCATTTCCGAGATTGTACTTTCTATTCTTTTTGCT